>Ga0184629_10000832_pt1 | contig 13223 bp, 17 predicted proteins | sample PLM4_32_b1_FD_133158 | JGI IMG/M metagenome (GOLD analysis project Ga0184629, IMG submission 133158) | Groundwater sediment microbial communities from an aquifer in East River, Colorado, USA - PLM4_32_b1 | ecosystem: Environmental > Terrestrial > Soil > Riparian zone | place: USA: East River... | reverse complement strand
GTTACCTCATGGACGAGGTGCCGGTCGATATAGAGGATGCTCGCCTCGCCCGGCTTCTCGTGGACGAGGTGGCTCTCCCAAATTTTATCGTACAGCGTACGCGGCGCGCTCGAAGCAGTGGTCATGGCATCAAATCGATGTTTTCCAAGGCCCGTATCAACATCAGAACCGGGCAACGCTCAAGGTCTTTCGTCCCACCGCTCGTCAGTGCTGGCTGAAGTAAAGCACCGACATGATGATGATAATCGCGATGAACTGGGCCAGCACGCGGATGCGCATTAGCCTGTTCGACCAGTTTCGCGATGTTTCGCCGCCGATCCAAAGCGTATAAAGACCCGCCATCAGGACCAATGCCACGACTGTGATCGAGACGACGACGAGCACTTGGCCGGTCATTTCCGGGCGTTCTCCTGGGCTCTAATCCGTGCTTCAATACAGCTTGAGCACGGCGGCGGGGCATAGGCCATGGCGTCTGCACCCACCCCTTATATAGTGCAACCAATTTCCCGGTCGAACGCTAAGGTTCCCGGAACGGAGCCTCTGGCCGGGGCACAGGAGGAAGAAATGCAGGAAATCAAGCGTCTTGCGCCGCAGGACCTGAAGGTCCGGGCAAGCAAGACGGGTAGGATCGGGACGGTCGTAGCCGCTGCGGTCGTTGCAGCCGTGCTCGCGCTGTGGTCGTCGCCGTACGGCTTTGCGCAGGTCACCCCGCCCTTGCCGGCCCCCGGCACGCCGCCCGCGAACACCAATCCCGATGCGCCCGCCGCACCGGGCGTGCCGGGCGACGAAGCAAAGGCCCGCGCGGCCGCGATGGCGGCTAAAGCCAATATCGACGTCACCGACGCGTGGACACGGGCGACCGCCGCCAACGCGACGACCGCGAATATCTATCTTCACCTCGTGAGCGCGAAGGACCCCGATCGCCTGATCGGGCTTGAAGTGTCAAATGCCGCGCGCGTCGACGTGCGCGAGCCGACCGATCAGGGCGCTGCGAAGGGCAATGCTGCTCCTTCGCTCGATGTCCCCCCGGGCGGCATCGTGAACTTCGCACCAGGCAGCCGCTATCTGCTGCTTTCCGGGTTGAAGGCGCCGTTGAAAGAAGGCGAGAGCTTTCTGCTGACGATGAGGTTCGACAAAGGCGGCACGCAGACCGCCGTGGTGAAGGTGCTGAACGCCAACGCCAGCGCGCCACCGCAGAGTACGGCCGCGCGTACTGGCGATACGACGGCAGGCGCTACTCAGCGTTAGCGAGTTAGCCGGTCGCGCACCACGGTTCGCGCCTCTCGCCGTGATAGGGACGCGCCAGGCCTGCGTCCAGCAGCGCTTTCGCGATGTCGCCGTTCGCATCACTGATGTCGGCGCGCACGCGTCCGCCGAATTTGTCATAGACGACGCGGAGCAGAGTGATCTCTCTGTTCAGCAACCGGCGCGCGAGGAAATCGCGCGCGGCGAGCGCAAGCCGCCGTTCGTCGGCGCAGTCGGAGCGCATTTCGGGCGTGTCCACGCCGTCGATCCGTACACGGATGGATAGGCTTTGCCCGAGCCAGATCCGGGCGCGCACGTCGACTGTGTCGCCGTCGACCACGCGCTCGACGAACGCGCTCACGGGACCCGCCAGCGCTTCCTCGGCAAGACGTTGCGGCGCGGGGGTGAAATCGCCCCGCTCTTCGGACATGCCTGCAGCCAGCAGCAATCCGCCGGCAAGACTCGGCCAGCCCCAAACGCGATGCATGGCAGTCTCCGGACGCAGCCTCGGACAAGTGTAGAACGAAACAAGAACATATGCCAAGCCTAGAAGTCCGAGACGATCCCCTTCTTCTCCCAATCGCCGTAGCGCGTGGGTTCGGGACCGGAGGGGCCGCCGATTTCCTTCGGACGTCTGGCGGCTGTTGCCGCCGCTTCCTCGGCCTTCCTGCGCCGCTCCGCAGCCTCTGCCAGCGCCCGCTTGGCCGCCTCCGGCAGATCCTTGCGGGGCTGTTCAACAGCCTTTGAGCCCTTGGCGTCTTCCATGTGCCGCTTCGGTCTTTCCGGGGTGGCAGCCGTTCCCTACATATCAGTTGCCGGGCCGGCTTCAAAAGCGGCCGGCGGAGTTCATCTGGTGGGTGCAATGAACATTTTTCGTACGGCCATCCTGATGGCCTTCATGACCGGCCTCTTCATCGCGATCGGCTACCTGATCGGCGGGCAGCAGGGCATGGTGATCGCATTCCTGTTCGCGGCCGGCACCAATCTTTTCGCCTACTGGAACTCGGACAAGATGGTGCTGCGGATGTACGCCGCCCGCGAGGTCGACGAACAAACCGCGCCGGAGCTCGTCCAGCTGGTGCGCCGGCTCGCGGAGAACGCGGGCATTCCGATGCCCAAAGTCTATATCGCGGAGAATCCCCAGCCGAACGCGTTCGCCACCGGCCGCAACCCGCAGCACGCCGCGGTCTGTGCAACCACCGGACTGCTCGATCGGCTCAGCTATGAAGAGCTTGCGGGCGTTCTTGCGCACGAGCTCGCGCATGTGAAGAACCGCGACACGCTGATCATGACGATTACGGCGACGCTAGCGGGCGCGATCTCGATGATTGCGAACTTTGCCTTCTTCATGGGCGGCGGCCGAGGCAACCGCAATCCGCTTGGGGCTGTGGGCGCGATCCTGATCATGATCGTGGCGCCGCTCGCGGCCACGCTGGTACAGCTCGCGATCAGCCGCACGCGCGAATTCGAGGCCGACCGCGAGGGCGCGGTGATCTCGGGCCGCCCGCTATGGCTCGCCTCTGCGCTTCAGCGCATCTCGACAAACGTACAGCGCATCGACAATGTCGATGCCGAGCGGAATCCGGCGACCGCGCACATGTTCATCATCAATCCGTTGCATGGCGGAGGCTTGGGCAGTCTGTTCGCCACCCATCCCTCGACCGAGCAGCGCGTTGCGCGACTGAAATCGATGGCCGCCGAAATGGACCAGGCGAGCCAAGGCCCCTGGAGCTGATCGCTTGACGTCGGTCGAGTCGTGGCGGCGAATGCCGCCGCATGAGCCGTTCATCTGACGCACAAGCACGAGCACCGGGCCAGCCCGCCCGAAAGGCCGCTCTCGATATTCTGTCCCAGGTCTTGCGCCGCAAGCGTCCGCTCGATCACGCGGCGGCTAACGCCTTGGGCGCCGCATCGCTCGAGCCCCGCGATGCGGCGTTTGCGCGCGCGATCGTCGGCGCGAGCTTGCGCCGGTTCGGGCAGCTCCAGGCGCTGATCGCGACCTTCGTTCCCAAGGCGCCGCTTCCGCACAAGGCGGGCCCGACGCTCGAGATCCTGATCGCGGGCGCAGCCGAGCTGCTCTTCCTCGACGTTGCGCCTCACGCGGCCGTCGATGCCGCCAATCGGTTGGCTCAGGCCGACGAGAAGGCCGTGCATTTCCGCCCGCTGATCAACGCCGTCTTGCGCCGCGCGGCGCAGGAAGGTGCGGGCATCATCGCGCGGCAAGATGCAGCAGCGCTGAACACGCCGGACTGGCTGTGGCAGCGCTGGGTGTCGACTTACGGCGAGGAAAGCGCGCGAGCGATCGCGGCGGCTCATCTCGCCGTTCCGCCGCTCGACCTGACGCTGAAGTCGCCGGCCGACGCTGCGTTTGTAGGATTGCAACCTGAACGCCTGGCCGAAGGTCGTGTGCGCCTGAAAGAAGCGGGCAGGATCGAGGCATTGCCGGGTTTCGCCGAAGGCCGCTGGTGGGTGCAGGATTTCGCCGCGTCGCTTCCGGCTACGCTGTTGGGCAACGTCGCGGGCAAGCGTGTTATCGATCTCTGCGCCGCACCGGGTGGAAAGACGTTGCAGCTCGCGTCCTTAGGCGCGCGCGTCACCGCCGTCGACGTTGCGCCGGAGCGGCTGTCACTGATCCGCGAAAATCTGGAGCGCGTGAATCTGTCCGCCGAACTCGTCCACGCCGATGCGCGCGATTGGCACGATGCCGAGCCCGCGCCTTTGGTGCTGCTCGATGCGCCCTGTCTCGCCACCGGGACCATTCGCCGCCATCCCGATCTGCCGTGGATCAAGAGCCGCGCGGATCTGACGATCTCCGAAGCCTTGCAGAGCGAGCTGTTCGATGCCGCTGCGGATTTGACCGCGCCCGGCGGCACCTTGGCTTATGCAGTCTGTTCGCTCGAACCCGAAGAGGGGCCGGAACAGGTGGACGCCTTCCTCGATCGACGGACGGACTTTTCCCGCGTGCCAATTGCACCGACGGAATCCATCGATGCATCGTTTGTCACACGGGAAGGCGATCTCAGAACGCTGCCGTCCTTCTGGACCGATCGTGGGGGCATGGACGGTTTCTATGCCGCGCAGCTGCGCCGCGCGAACTGAACACGCTGAATTGAGATTGCCTGCTAGCTGCGCTCGAGCGGCGTCACCACTTCGCGCCCGGTCTGCCGCGCCTGGTGCCGTTCCCGTTCGTCATTCTCGACGCGAACCACTTTCAAGAGGTAATCCGAAATGCCGACCAGCAATGCCCCATACTTGGAGTCCGCGCGCACCTCTTGCAGAGCGCCCTCCACGACTTCCTCGCGCAAGCGATAGAGCAGCGTCCGTCCCGCCGATGTATCGGCCGCATAGAGACTCAGCCGGACGAACAACTCGTCCACGACGCGCACATAAACAGCCTGTTCGCGAGTGAGCTCGGTTGGCTCGGTCGTATCGGACATGGCCCCAACTCCAATGGACTGTTCGGGTTAGTATAACGGAACCGGCGGCGTTTCGCAGGCCCATCGAGCGCGACGCTTTGTTCCTTTCGCGTTCAGGTTAATCCAGGCGCCCCAGGGCATAGGCGATCGCGAGATAGATCTTCCCCGTGTCCGAGGTCAGCAGCGAGGAGGCGAGCACGCCGTCCGGGTCGTTTGCGCGCGTGCGCTTGAGCATGCCCTCGAAGTCGTCGAGATAGGTGTCGGCGGTCTCGTGGAATCGCGGATTGTCGCGGTAAAGCGCGGCGATCCGGTCGACCGATTCCGGCCCGATCGAGGCCGCGAGCTGGCGCGCAAAGGCGGTGCGGTCGCCTTCGAGCCAGCGGCGCCACAACGTGGGGTCGGAGGCATCGCTGGCCAGCGGCTCGAGATCCACGGCCAGTTCGGCCAGCGAGGCCTGGAGCTGGCCTAGCGTGGCGTTGGATTTGAGGCCCGGCTTTTGGTCGGTTTTTTCTGCCGCGGCCAGGACATCGGACCATTGATAGCTCGATTTCGGACGTCCCTCGGCCTTTTCCGGCTTGCGCTTGGGCGGCCCGCCGGTGATGCGGCGCGCGAGGCCGCGCAGGCCTTCGGCCTGGGGTTCGGACGCCGGCTCGGGCTGTTGTTGCTCGGGCGCTGGACGCTCCTCGACGACGGGGGCTCCTGCCGCCGCGCGCTTCTGGATGCGCTGTTGCAGGGTCGCAAGTGTGCGCGCCGACATGTCGAGCATCAGCTCGGTTTCCTGGCGCATCGCTTCGCGCACATGCGCCGCTTCCTGCTGCGCGACACCGGGGAGGCTGACGATATGACGCTCTGCGTCCTCGGCTGCCTTGGCGAGGATCGCGCGCGCCTTCTCCGCCTGTTCGGCGACGGAAGAGGCTGCCCGCAGCAACGCGTCGCATTGGCCCATCGCCTCGCCGACGAAGTCCTTCGAGCGGCGCTGGGTATCGGAGGTCGTCTCGGCAATGAGCACGCGCGCGCTTTCGGCGGCCTCGCGCAAACCCTCCACGACGCGTGAAAAGGATGTCGCCGCGCTGTCGGCGGTCTCTTTCACGCGCTCGGCCTCGCGGCCAAACCCCCCCGACAGTTGCGCCGTGCGCGTCTCGGCATTCGCCATCGCCGCATCTATGCGGCGCAGGCCTTCATCAGCGATCTCGTCGAGCTTCTTCGCTTCGGCCGAAAGCAGAAGCGCGGTCCGCGACGCGGTCGCGCAATGCGCTTCGACGGTGACATCGAATTTGGCCGCGTCTTCCTTCAGCTGAGCGAGCAATTCCGCCATGGCGGTGCGCTGGCGCTCCTGGCGCGCGAGCACGAACTCGGCGCGCGCGACCGCTGTATCGGCGGCGCTTTCGATCTGCTTCGCCTGCCGGTCGAGCTCGAGCGCGGTGTCGCGCGGCACCGCGGCCGCCGTTTCCACCGCCTCGCGGAACTGCGCGGCTTGCGACTCCAACGATGCACCGGCGGCGCGGATCTCTCCGCCCGCGGATTCGAGCATCGTTTTGAGCTGAGCGGCGCGGCCGGCAAGCGTCTCCGCCGCACGCGACGAGACCTCGTCCATGCGGCGCGTCAGCTGCTCGATACCTTCGCGTTCCGCTTGCAGCCGTTGTGCGATGGTCTCGGCCTTGACGCCCGCCCGCGCACTCGCGTCTTCCAATTGCTCGACTCGATCCTCCAATGCCGTTTCCAGCGCGCGCAGGCGTCCGAAAACTGCGTCGAGCCCGGCCGACATCGCGTCGAGCTCGCGGCGCACGGTGCGGCCCAGCCGCTGCGCATTGCCCGCGGCACTTTCGTCCGCGGTGGTAAGCCGTTCGGAAACCATAGCGAGGCGGACGGCACTCTCTTGCATCGTCTGAGCGCGCGAGACCGCGTAGCCGGCCGCAATGAACAGCAGCGGCGGAAGGAACGTGACGATCGTCGCAAACGAGATGAATTGCAGGTCGAAGGCGCCCAGGCCTGCGAGCGTCTGCGCCCGGAAATAGCCGGCCAGGAAGGCGCCCGCAGCACCCGCCCAAAGGGCGGCGACGATGACCGCAAAGACGGTGCTGGCCTGCACCTTTGGCGGCGGCTCGGCTTCCTTGGATTTGGCTGCGGGCCGTTCCTTGAGGGCTTCGGACAGCCGCGCTTCGTCGGTTTCTTGGGGCCCCGAATCCGGGGCGCCTGACAGTTGAGCTCGCAGACTCGACATCAATTAGAACCCTGTTCGCCATCGGATCGGGCAACCCGATCCGTACCCGGGCGACGGGCACACGCCTACACAAGGCGCCCGCTGCTCGACGCGCGAACACCGTCCCCTCGACGGCATTCTTCGGCCGTTCTATGAATGAACGCAAGATATAAACTTGGGTGGTGGGTATGGAGGACGAGAAGCTGCACGGCGCGGCGGATGCCGCTTTATCCGTATACGGTCATCCCGATAGCGAGGGCCGTCCGAACCCCGTCCAGCGCCGCTATTTGGCCCGCGGCCTTGACCAAGCGGGCGGAAAGCTTCCGCTTTTCGACGAGGAAGGCCAGCATTTCCACCCGGCCCTTGTCCGGGCTTGTATCGCTCATGGGTGGTCGGAACCTTGGTTCGGCAACCCGCTCAAGTCTGATTGGCTGATCTGCAAATTGACCGACAAGGGCCGGCGTGTCCTTGTCGAGAGGCATTAACGGCCCTTTGAGGGTACTGCCTCACCATTTGGAGGCTCGGAGGGCCAGCCGCCATGACGACCGAAGGACGCCCGATCGATCTGGATCATCTCAACCGCTACACGGGCGGCGACCGAGCACTGAACGAACAGATCCTGCGGCTGTTCGAGGATCAATGCACCAGCACGCTGGAGAAGCTCGATGCCCTCGCCAACGAGAACGGTGCGGGCAGCAAGGTTTGGCACGAGCTCGCACACACGCTGAAGGGGGCCGCCCGAGGGGTGGGGGCGTTCGCTCTGGCCGACGTCGCTGCCGAGGCGGAGAAGGTCCCAGCCGACAAGGAAGCCGCCCTGGAAGTGCTGCACCGGCTCAGGAACAAATCCATGGCCGTCCAAATGTTTGTCGAGCAGGCACTGAAGAGCTCTTAGCGCCGGCTGCACAAACGATTTGCGGGCCGCGCCAGTTTTACATATAAGAGCGCTAGTTTATTCTTTTACACATAAAAGCGCTGTAGAATGAACGATGCCACCCCGCGCGGCCTGCCCCATCAGGCCATAGAAACCGATGTCGTGATCATCGGCGCTGGCCCTATCGGCCTCTTTGCCGTCTTCGAGCTTGGACTGATCGATCTGAAGTGCCATCTCGTCGACATCCTCGATCGCGCAGGCGGTCAGTGCACGGAGCTCTATCCCGAGAAGCCGATCTACGACATCCCGGGCATCCCGATCGTCACCGGCCAGGAGCTGGTCGACCGGTTGATGGAACAGATCAAACCGTTCAAGCCCGAATTCCATCTGGGCCAAATGGCGAGCGGGCTGCGGAAGCTGCCCGATGGGCGCTGGCTCTTATCAACCGATGCGGCCATCGACATTGCGGCGCCGGTTCTTGTCGTCGCCGCAGGTGGAGGAAGCTTCGTTCCGAAGCGCCCTCCGATTGCGGGCATCGAAGCCTATGAGGGCAAGTCCGTCTTCTATGCCGTGCGCAAGATGGATGAGTTTCGCGGCAAGAACGTGCTGATCGCAGGCGGCGGCGACTCCGCGCTCGACTGGACGCTGAACCTTGCGCCGGTCGCGAAGCGGCTGACGCTTGTGCATCATCGCGACGGCTTCCGCGCCGCGCAGCACAGCGTCAACCGCATGCGCGAGCTGGTGAGCGAGGGCAAGATCGACTTCCACGTCGCGAGCGTCAAGGCGCTGCACGGCCACGACGGCAGGCTCGAAGCGGTCACGCTCGCCAGCGCCGACAAGAAAGAGTGGATGCACGAGGTCAACACGCTGCTGCCGTTCTTCGGGCTGACGATCAAGCTCGGACCCATCGCCGATTTCGGGCTGAACCTGCACGAGAATCTGATCCCGGTGGACACCGCAAAATTCGAAAGCTCGACGCCGGGGATTTTCGCCATCGGCGACATCAACACCTATCCCGGAAAGCTGAAGCTCATCCTCTCGGGATTCCATGAGGGCGCGTTGATGGCGCAGGCGGCGTTCCGCATCTGCCGGCCGAACGACAAGCTCCGCTTCCAATACACGACGTCGTCTTCGTCGTTGCAGAAGAAGCTCGGAGTGGCGTAACGCACTAGTGTCGTGGTTTCGAAGTTCGCACGATTGTCGATATCAGCCGCTTTGCGAACGTCGAAACCAAAACGACACTAGAAATCAATAAATTGCTAGTGTCCTTCGATTCCGAAATTCGCCAAGGGCCCTATATAGAGATGAAGCGAATTTCGGAATCGGGACACTAGCCCATGAAGATCATCGCAATCGACCGCAAGGGCGTGGAGCACATCGTCGACGGCACCGACGGCTGGACGGTGATGGAAGCGCTGCGTGATGCGGGGCTCCCCGTCGCCGCGGAGTGCGGCGGCGCATGCGCGTGCGCGACCTGCCACGTCTATGTCGAGGACGGCTGGTACGAAAAGTTGATGCCGCCCTCGCTCGATGAGCTCGACATGCTCGACATGGCGCTCGCGGTGCAGCCGAATTCGCGGCTCTCGTGTCAGATCCCGGCGAACGAAAAAACCGACGGCATCAAGGTGACGATCGCACCCGAGTGATCGCGGCGCGACTCAATTGCCGCAGAAGAGCCCGACCTTCGCGCTGGTCTTCTCCAGACTCTCGCCTTCGCCGAAGCAATCGACGAGAAGGCCGCCGCGCGTCTTGGTGATGACCATGCGGCCGCCGCTTTTGCCGTCGCGCAATGTGATCTGCGTGAAGCGGACCATCATGAAAGGCACCTCCGCGCCGGGGCGAGGATTCATCAGGGTTCGGTCGTTGATGATGGCGTCCCGGGATTCGCCGACATCGCGCATGTAGCGGCGCACTTGGATACCGGCGTCGCCGCTGTCGGCGGGGTCCTTGTATGTGCAGGTGCCGAGAATGTTCGGCTCCGAGGGCCCGGTGAAGATCAGCGGACCGAGGCCGGCAAGCGCAGCCGGGCACTTGGTCATGCTCGTCTCGTGAAGGGCTTGACCGCTTTCCATCTTCCAGCCGGCCTTCGCCATCGCCTGGGCGGTCGCACTGTTGGGGTTGCTGTACGGAGCTTGTGCAAGCGCGCCGCCAGCGAACATCAAGAGACACACTGCCGCGAGACTCTTGAGCGATCGCACCCGGCTTCCCCGCACTGCGTTGCAGGACTGTAGGCCTTATGCACGCATGGGCATAGCGTGAAGAGTCAGCGCACGTTTCCGAACGTGTCGCAGGCCTGCGGGTTCTGTCCCATGAAGCCCTTGAGCAGCCATTCACGACGCTGCTCGGCGGAGCCATGCGTGAAGCTGTCGGGCACGACGCGACCTTGCGTCTGCTTCTGAAGCGTGTCGTCGCCGACGGCCGATGCCGCAGCGAGCCCTTCCTCCAGGTCGCCCGGATCGAGCGCGACCGCACCTTGCGAAACCGCTTCCGCACGCGCCGCCCACACGCCGGCATAGCAATCGGCCTGCAATTCGAGCGCGACCGAGTAGCGGTTCGCTTCGGCGCGACCGCCGGCTTGACCTTGCGCGCGGCGCACCTGCTCGGCGGTACCCATCAGCTGCTGAACGTGGTGGCCGACTTCGTGCGCGATCACATAGGCCTGCGCGAAATCGCCCGGCGCGCCGAAGCGCGAGTCGAGCTCCTGGAAAAACTGGAGGTCGAGATAGATCTGACGATCGAGCGGACAATAGAACGGACCCATCGCGGCCTGTCCGGTACCGCATTGCGTGCCCGTCGCCTGGTCATAAAGCACGAGCGTCGGCGGACGATAGCCTTGCAGTTCGCCCGACCAGACGTCGCTCGTCGATGAAAGAATGGTGTCAACGAACGCGCCCGCCTGATCACCCGGTGTGCCGACGGCGCCCGGCTCCTGCGTTGTGGGCACAACCTGATTGCCCACTTCGAGGATCGTGAGCGGATTGATGCCGAAGAGGAAGTAGCCCGCCAAGGCCACGGCAATCAGGCCGATTCCGCCGCCTCCGACGACGCCACCGCCGCGCATTCCGCGGCGATCTTCCACGCCGCCATAGCGATTTCCGCGGTCCCAGCGCACGATGCGCTCCAATCTGTCGCCACTGTCAGTTCATGATAACACGCAAAGCGCGCCAACGGTCCCGATTCCCGCGCGAATCGCGTATTCTTCCTCAGGGGTTGGCGGTTTGGGGTTGTGCGGCTACATTGGCGGAATTGGGAATGTCTAGCTCAAGGGAGTAGGACGTCTTCAGTACAGGAACCGTATCGTGTTAGCGGCCGAGCGCGTCCCGGATAATTGCCCGGCCCTGGTGCTCAACGCGGATTATCGGCCGCTGAGCTACTTCCCGCTGTCGCTGTGGTCCTGGCAGGACGCGATCAAGGCCGTGTTCCTCGACCGCGTGAACATCGTCGCCGAATACGAGCGCACCGTCCGCTCGGTCAGTTTCGAGATGCGGCTGCCGTCGGTCGTGTCGCTGAAGACCTATGTGAAGCCGACGCGCAATCCGGCGTTCACGCGATTCAACGTGTTCTTGCGCGATCGCTTCCAGTGCCAGTATTGCGGCTGCAAGGACGATCTCACCTTCGATCATGTCACCCCGCGCTCCCGCGGCGGGCGTACGACGTGGGACAACGTCGTCGCCGCATGCGCGGGCTGCAACCTCATGAAGGGCGGGCAGTTGACGCATCGCGTCGGCATGCATCCGCGCACCGCGCCGCACAAGCCGACCGTGGCCGAGCTGCAGAACAATGGGCGGCTGTTCCCGCCCAACTATCTGCACCACACCTGGTCGGACTATCTCTATTGGGACATCGTGCTCGAACCCTGATCGGTTCGGTCAGCGCTCCTGTGCGTCTCGCCGCGCGGGACGCCACATCGCGTAGAGCGGCGGCGCGTCGCGCCGCGCGATGATCTCGCGCGTCACCGTGAATCCGGCGCGCTCATAGAGCTTGAGATTGCGCGGATTGGAATTCTCGAGATAGGCGCCTGCGCGCGCCGCATCGACACGCGCAAGCGTGCGCTCGAGCAGCAGCGATCCGAGACCCGCCCCTTGCAGCCGCGGCGCGACGCCAATGAAGGCGAGGTAGAAATACGGCTCGTCGGGATGCGCGTCCGCCATCGCCGTCGCCATCGCGGCGCCGCGGACGAGGCGTGGAAGCCCCGTGAGCCGCACGATGGTCGGAAACATCTTGAGGTCGTCGATGAGGCTCGCCGATTGCAGCGGCGAGTAGGGCGGAATCCATGCGGCGGCGGCAAGCCCGTTCGCGGCGACCCATGTCTCGCCGTGAGGAAGCGTGCGGCTCTTCAGCACGTGCAGGAAGAAGCGCTCGAGCGCTTTGTTGCGCGAACGCCCGGCGCGCGTGAGCCACGAGAACACCGGATCGCTCGCGAACACCGCCGTGAAGAGACGCGCGAGGCGCGGCACGTCGTCGATTGTCGCGCGGCGCACGGACTCGTTGGCATGCGAGCGAAGGGGCGCGTTCATAGGCGTTCGGAAAGCGAGATCGCGATCCGGCAGGAGAGTCGGATCGCCGAGGTCAGCAGGTCGTAGCCGGGCGTTTCGCTGGCGCCGTGTTCCAGCGCTTCTTCGCGGTGCTCGCATTCGTCCTGGTGGAACTTCACCAGCGCTTTCTTGAGCTCGGGATCGGAGTCGCCGAGGCGCTCGATCTGCTTCGAATAGTGCTCGTCGATGACGTCTTCGACCGCGACCGTACACGCCATCGCCGCCTTCTCGCCCATCAGCGCGGTCGCCGCGCCCAATGCGAAACCGGCGAGATGCCACACGGGCTCGAGCGCCGTCGGCCGCACCGCGCGGTCTTTCACCAGCTTGTCCAGCGCATCGAAATGCGTGCGCTCCTGCTCGGCCATGCGCCTGATCGCGTCGGTGCTCTCCGACGCACGCGGACTGCGCGACAACACCGCGAGCTGGCCCTCATAAATGCGTAGCGCGCCGAATTCGCCCGCGTGGTCGACGCGGATCATCGCTTCGACATCGTTCATGTCGGGCCCGGGCGTGCCGGGAAGGGAAGGGCGTTTGCCGCGCATGAGCCGCAAGGTTACGCGGGTTTTGTCGAAAGAAAATGTCGCTTCGGCGTCACTGGCGCGACGAACTCAAGAATTTTCGCGCGAAGGGTTAAGCGAATTTCCGTTCCTTAAGCAGCCAGGACGCCGCGATTCCGGCCACGAGAAGCGAGAGGATCGCATTGTATCCGGCCAGCGAGATGCCGAGCAGGCGCCAGGCGGCTTCGTCGCAGCGAACAATAACGATCTCCAGTTGCCTGGGATCGATGCCCGCGCCGGCGCAATGTGTGGGGCCCGCCCAGAGCTTCCACTCCACGCCGGCGTGGAAGATGCCGATTGCGCCGGTCACGATCAGCGCCGTGACGGCGAGCCAGGCGAGCAGCCTTGTGGCGTTGGCGGGCAGCTGGCCGCCGGCCGCGAGGATGCCCCCACCGATGC
>Ga0184629_10000830_pt1 | contig 13238 bp, 14 predicted proteins | sample PLM4_32_b1_FD_133158 | JGI IMG/M metagenome (GOLD analysis project Ga0184629, IMG submission 133158) | Groundwater sediment microbial communities from an aquifer in East River, Colorado, USA - PLM4_32_b1 | ecosystem: Environmental > Terrestrial > Soil > Riparian zone | place: USA: East River... | reverse complement strand
CCATCGTGTGCCGGCCGTCTTTGTAGATGCTCTCGTTGAGGTCGGTCCGGCACACCTTGCCGCCGAATTGCAGATCGATTGCCGACGCGTAGGCCCGTTCTTTGAGCAGGTGCAGCGAGTAGCGTGAGACGTCGCCTAAGCCCCGGGCCCTCAGACGGGCGACCGCCCGGCCCAGATAGTTGACCATTTCCATGGCTTGCTTCGAGCGCCGTCGCGCGGGGCACGGCGCACCTCCGGGGCAATAACGGAAAAGTCCCGCTTCAGGTTCCGGACGTCGCAGGTTCCGGCGTCGGGAGCGGGGGCGCGTTCGTCCCATGCGTGGAGGAAGCAATCCCGCGAATGAGGAGGATGCACGGGATGATGCCCGCGGCGACGATCGCAAGCGACGGCGCCGCCGCAAAGGAGAGCCGCTCGTCGGACGCATAGTTGTTCGCCGCGATGGCGAGGGTGTCGAAATTGAAGGGCCTGAGCATCAGGGTCGCAGGGAGTTCCTTCATCACGTCGACGAAGACGAGGAGGGCTGCGGTCAGCACGCTCGGCGTGATGAGCGGTAGATGCACGCGCTTGAGCGCATCGAACGGCCCGCGCGCGAGCAGCCTTGCGGCGGACGCGATCGAAGGCGTGACCCGTTCCAGCCCCGCGCCGACGCTCTGCAGCGCCACCGCGAGATAGAGCACGACATAGGCGAAGATCAGCGCCGCCATCCCGCCCGTGAGCACAAGGCCGGTGGGGATCCCGAACACCCGTTCCGAGAGCGCGGACAGGGTGTTGTCGAAGGCGGCGAAGGGCGCGATCACGCCCACCGCCACGACCGATCCGGGGACCGCATAGCCCAGACTGGCGAACGACGCCGCCCTGCCGGCAAGCGCGTTGGGCCGTTCCTTGCGCGCGTAAGCGAGCAGCAGCGCGCCTGCTGTCACCACAATGGAGGCGGTGCCCGCGAGCGTCAGGCTGTTGATCAGGTGGCGGTCGAAGTCCCTGGTCGGCCCGCCCGATTCGAGCAGCAGCTCGATCAACACCAGGGCGGGGACGACAAAGCCCAAGAGCGGCGGCAGTCCGCAAACCACGATCGCACCGAGCGATTTGAATCCGCTCAACTGAAACCGTGGCGGCCGCGCGTCGCGCCGACCCGTTTCATGGAACCGCGCCTTGCCGCGTGCGAATCTTTCCAGAAGCAGCGCAAGCGCGACGAAGCCGATCAGGATGGAGGCGAGCTGTGCCGCCGCCCTCGGGTCCTGGAACGAGAACCACGCATTGTAGATGCCGGTGGTGAACGCCGGCACGCCGAAATAGGCCACGGTCCCGTAATCCGCGAACGCTTCCATCGCAGCCAGCGTTGCGCCTGCGACGATCGCCGGGCGCGCGAGCGGCAGCGACACCTCGAAGAACGAAGCCCACGGTCCCCGTCCAAGCAATCGCGCGGCCTCGCGCGCCGTTGCGGATTCGGACAGGAACCGTGCCCGCGCCAGCAGATACACATACGGATACAGCACGAGCACAAGCATCAGCGCTGCGCCCGGCAGCGAACGCACATCGGGGAACCAGTAGTCGCCGGTCTCCCACCCGGTGAACGACCTGAGCGCGCTCTGCAATGGACCATACGCGGAAAGGAACCCCGCATACGCGTAGGCGAGCACATAAGCGGGTGCGGCCAGCGGCAGGATCAGCGCCGCTTCGAGCACGCGCCGGCCCGGAAACTCGCAGCACGAGGTGAGCCATGCCACGGGGATGCCGATTGCAAGCACGCCGATGATGACCAGCGCGACAATCGCGAGCGTGTTCACGACCTACTCGGACAGCACCGTCTCGGCGATGTGCGTGAAGGTTGGGCTCGGGGCGCCGAAGATGCTGACACACACGGACGCAATCGGAATCGCGAGCAGCAGTCCGAGGACGAGCGCGGTCAAATCGAGCGGATTCAAGCGCCGCACAGTGTTGCGCATGTTCGTTGAGGGAAGATCAGCGGCGCTCATGGTTTAAGCCCGACGCCGGCTGCGGCAGGCGTCCTATTCGTTCGCCGGGATGATGTCGATCTCCGGCGGCACCTCGGCGGGGGCACCGTCGACGGCAGGCGCACCTTCCGGTGCCGGACCTCCGGCTTCCACGGTGACGCCTTCACCGCCCTGGACCTCTTCGGTGGCCTGTTCTTCGGCCGGTCCGCAGCCGACCACGCCCAAAAGCCCGACCACCGCAAGCAATTGCCATGCACGGCCCATGTCCAGTCCTCTCGTTTCGCCTCCAAGGTGCCACGGGTGGAATCATCGCCCCGCTGCCCCCTGTTTAATGAGACCGCCCGGCCGGGGTTTGCAAGAGATAAGTCTGTTCAAGCCCGTGCAACAGGCGCCGGAGCGGGAGTAGAGTCGCGCCCGACCGCTTGAGGAGAGGTACAAGTGAAGCGTCAAACCGTTACACGCCGCCACGTGTTGCAGGGAAGCGGAGCCCTTCTCGCCGCCGCCGTCACGACGCCGGCCTTGGGCGCACCCAACTCGCCCGAGATCAGCGCCATCATGGCGAGGCTCAGCACCTACATGGCCGAGGCGGGCGGCAAGCCTCTCCCGGCAGCGGTCGCGGAGAAGGCCAAGCAGCACATTCTCGACACGTTGGGTGCAATGGTCTCGGGCGCAGACCTGCCGCCCGGAAAATTCGCCACCAACTTCGCGCGCATCTACAAGGGCGAGCCCGTCGCCACCGTCGCGGCGTCGAACCTTGTCATCGGGCCGATTGAAGCCGCACTCGTGAACGGCATGCTGGCGCATTCGGACGAGACGGACGACACGCATCCGCTGTCGCTGTCGCATCCGGGTGCCGCCGTCGTCCCCGCCGCTCTGGCCACGGGCGAACGGTTCGGGATCGACGGCAATCGCTTCCTGCGCGCGGTCGCGCTCGGCTACGACATCGGTCCGCGCTTCACCGCAACTCTCGGCCGCCAACAGTACCAGGCCAACACCTCGCACAGCACGCACGCGCTCGCCGGCACCTTCGGCGCTGCCGCAGCCGCCGGCTGCTGCGCGGGCCTGAATGCGCAGCAGATGCGCTGGCTCATATCGTACGCGGCGCAGCAGGGTTCGGGCATCGCTTCCTGGCAGCGCGACACCGATCACATCGAGAAGGGATTTGACTTTGCCGGCATGCCGGCGCGCAACGGCGTCACCGCGGCGCTCCTCGTGCAGGCGGGCGGCACCGGCGTCGACGACGTGCTCTCCGGCGCCGACAATTTCTTCCAGGCGTTCAAGCCGCTCAACAATCCGTCGATGGTGATCGAAGCCTTGGGCGAGCGCTACGAAGTGATGCGCACCGACATCAAGAAGTGGACTGTCGGCTCGCCGGTGCAGGCGCCGCTCGATGCGCTCGACGCGCTTCTGAAGAAGCACCGCTTCAACGCCGATGCCGTGCAGAAGGTCGTTGTGAAGGTCGGTGCGCGCGAGGCGAGCGTCGTCGACGCGCGCGAGTTGCCCGACATCTCGCTCCAGCATCTCTTGGGCGTGATGCTGGTCGACGGCACCGTGACGTTCAAATCCACGCACGACGCCTCGCGCATGCGCGATCCTGCCGTCTTGCGCCAGCGCGCCAAGATTTCGCTCGTCGGAGATGTGGAATTGGAGAAACTGCTGCCCAAGCGCGTCGGCATTGTCGAGGTAACGCTCAGCGACGGGCGCACGCTGTCCGAGCGCGTCGACACGGTGCGCGGCACGACCGGAAACCCGATGACGCGCGAGGAGATCATCGCCAAAGCGCGTGATCTCATGGTCCCGATCCTGGGTGCTGCGAAGTTCGAGCAGCTGAGCGCAAGGATCTTTGCGCTCGAAAGCTTGAAGGACATCAAGGAGCTAAGGCCGCTGTTGCAAAGGGCCTAGGCGCGGGAAAGCAAATACTTTTTAAGCGCTTGGCGCGTTATGCTTGGGCCATGAACGTGCAAGCACCTCAGGACTGCACCGACGCGCGCGCCGAATTGGAGGCGGTCCTCGCCGCCAATCCGAGAATCGAATTCGTCGACGCCGCGATCGCCGACATTTGCGGCACGCTGAGAGGCAAGCGGCTTCCCGTGGCCGACGCGCCGAAGCTGTTCGAGAACGGCATGCAGATTCCGCTCTCGCTGCATCTGATGGATGTGCGGGGCGAGATGATGAACCCCTCGGGTCGGGGCTATACCGATGGCGATCCCGACGGCACGGCCTGGCCGATTCCGGGCACGGTGATGGAGATTTGGGGCGCCGATCCGCCGCGCGCGCAGGTGCTCACCTCGTTGCGCGACGGAACGGGCGCAGCTTTATCCTACGATCCGCGCGCGGTGCTCGTGCGCGTGCTCGCGCGCTACGACGAGCTGAAGCTCACGCCCGTCTGCGCGCACGAGCTCGAGTTCTATCTGATCGATGTGCAGCGCGACGAGCGCGGCCATCCGCTGCCGCCGCGTTCACCGCGCACGGGGGAGCGCGAAACCACACCCTCCGTATACGGACTGGAGGACCTGGACGACTATCAGGCCTTCCTCACCGCGCTGAATGAGGGCGCCGCTTTGCAGCGCGTGCCCATGAGCGCCACGAGCAAGGAGTACGCGCCGGGTCAATTCGAAGCCAATCTGCGCCACCAGACGAATGCGGTCATGGCCTCCGATCACGCGATCTTCCTGCGCCAGATCGTCAGGGCCGCGGCGGCAAGCCAGCGCCTGCAGGCCACCTTCATGGCGAAGCCCTATCCGGGCCGCTCCGGTTCCGGCCAGCACGTGCACTTGAGTCTCGTCGATCGCTCGGGACGCAACGTCTTCGATAACGCTACGCCCGAGGGCAGCGAGCTCTTGCGTCACGCCGCGGGCGGGCTCGCCGCGCTGATGGCCGAGAGCATGGCGTTCTTCGCGCCGAGCGTGAATTCCTACCGCCGCTTCGCGCCCGATATGTTTGCGCCGGTCAACCGTCGCTGGGGCGTGAACAACCGCTCGGCGGGCCTGCGCGTGCCCACCGGCCCCAACGCTGCGCGGCGCATCGAGCATCGTTGCGCGGGCGCCGACGCCAATCCCTATCTCGTGCTGGCCGCGATCCTCGCGGGCGTGCATCACGGTCTGTTGAATAAACTCGATCCCGGGCCCCTCGCGGTCGGAAATGTTTCGCGCGAGCCCGATCTCGCCCTTCCGTTCTCGCTCGAGGACGCCTTGAAGGGGCTCGAAGCCGCCTCTGTTCTTCCCGGCTATTTCGGCGCCGAAGCCGTCGAGCTCTATCGCCAAACCAAGGTCGAGGAGCTTTCGCGCTTCAAGAAGATCATCACCGCCGAAGAGCACGAGTGGTATCTCTAGTGTCGCGATTTCGAAGTTCGCCTGATTTCGATATCGCGCTCCGAGCGAACTTCGAAGTCGAAACGACACTAGAAATCAATAAGTTTGCCAGTGTCCTGCGATTCTGAAATTCGCCCGTCGCCTGATGTCGACCTCAAGCGAATTTCAGAATCAGGACACTGAGCCCGTTTACGGCCGAACACGCACATCGCTATACTCGCGCGCCGACTGCTCGGGACGAGCGATGAAACGCTTGCTGGCCCTGATTGTTTTTGCGCTCTACGTAGCCTCTTGGCCTGCGGACGCGCACCACAGCCTCGCGCAATATATCCAGACCAGGGGCGACGTCGTGATCGGCCGCGTGAAGGACTTCGCGTGGACGAACCCCCATACAGAGCTGGTCGTGCTCGTGCGCGGCGACGACGGCATGATGACGGAATGGAGCTTCGAGGGCGCCAGCACTTCGCGCCTCGCGATAGCCGGGTTCAAGAAAGACACGATGATGCCCGGCGATACAATTTCGGTGGTCTACAGTCCGAGACGCGACGGCAAGCCGGGCGGCATGTTCGTCGCGGTTACGTTGGCCGACGGGAGAACGTTGAAGCTGGAGCGCCGTCAGCTGCTCCAGGGCGGCGCCCAGCGTTATGAATGACAAGGAGAGCGCCATGACACGTCTGATCCGGTTCGCCCCATGCGCAATGTTGTTCGGCTCGCTCGTCGTGGGCTCGCTTCCCGCCTTTGCGCATCATTCGCTGAGCATCTACGACCGCGGCAAATCCCAAACCGTCGAAGGCGTGGTGAAGGAGTTCCGCTTCGCCAATCCGCATGCGCGGATCATTCTGACCGTTGCTTCCGCGGATGGCGCGACGAAGGAGTGGGACTTCGAAGGCGGCGGCGTCAATCGGCTATCGGAGCGAGGCATATCGATCAACACGATCAGGAGCGGCGACAAGATCTCCGTCTCCTACAATCCCATGCGCGACGGGAGTGCGCGGGGCTTGTTCGTGGCGTTCACCGCCGCGGATGGCAAGCATTATGTCACGCGGCGTTAAAGCGTTTTCCGCCGAAGTGGCTTCCGGTTCGGCGCAAGAAAACGCGACAAATCGAGAAATCGAGAGCGCGATCCGATTCCCTGAAATTGGATCGCGCTTGAGCGCGGGTCTGCTCGCCGTCTTCGCCGCGCTCGGTCTCAGCACACTCTCGGCGTTCGCCCATCATTCGCTCGCACCCTATGACCGCACCGTGTCGCGCACGATCGAGGGTGTTGTGAAGGACTACTCTTTCTCCAATCCGCATGTGAAGCTCGTTCTCGCCGTCAGCAATCCGAACGGTTCGACCACAGACTGGCGGTTCGAAAGTACCAACGTCTCGCGCATGATGGCGCGCGGCTTCAATCGCGTCAGCGCGCGCATCGGCGACAAGATCACGGTGAGCTACAATCCGATGCGCAGCGGCGCCGCGGGCGGCATGTTCACCGGCTTCACCGATTCCAGGGGCGTCAGTTACGGCCCGATCGCGGACCGCTGATCCTCGACATGGATTTGTGCGGCCCCGCCTTGTAAGCATCGCACGTATGACCAACCCGGCAGGCACCGAAGACCCCGTCTTCGCCAAATGCGAGCGGCGGCTGATCCCGTTCTTGGGTCTGCTCTATCTCCTGAGCATCGTCGATCGGCTGAATGTTGGGTTCGCGGCGCTGACGATGAATGCCGATCTCGGTTTCACGCCTGAGGTGTTCGGCTTCGGCGCGGGCATTTTCTTCGTCGGCTACATGCTGTTCCAGCTGCCGGCGAATTTCGTGCTGGTGCGCTTGGGCGCACGCCGCTGGGTGTTCACGATCCTGCTCGTCTGGGGCGCGATCTCGGCTGCCTGTGCCTTCGTGCAGGGACCGTTGAGCTTCTACACCCTGCGCTTTCTGCTGGGCGTCGCGGAGGCAGGATTGTTTCCGGGCGTCGTGCTCTATCTGACCTACTGGTTTCCGCAGGAGCGCCGCGCGCGTGCGATCGCGGGCTTCATGGCCGCGAGCCCGCTCGCTTTCATCGTCGTCGGTCCGCTCTCAGGGCTGCTGCTCACGATGGACGGCTTTCAATCGTTCAAGGGCTGGCAGTGGCTGTTCCTGATCGAGGGCTTGCCCGCGTGCCTGCTCGCGTTTGTGCTCTTGAAGGTCGTGCCCGACAGTCCCGAGCACGCGACATGGCTGAGCGCGGACGAAAAGCGCGTGATCGCCGATCGCCTGGCGCAGGAGAAGACGATCGACGAGCCCGGCTTCTGGCCGGCCTTGCGCGATCCGCGACTCTACGCGCTCGGCATCGCCTATGTCGCCGTCGGCGCGGGTGGCTACGGGATGCGGCTCTGGCTGCCGCAGATCGTGCAGGCGATGGGCTTCTCGAATCTCGCCAACAGCATGATCGTCTCGCCGCTCCCCTATCTGCTGGCGGTTGTCGCGATGATCTGGTGGGGTCACTCGAGCGACAAGTCGGGCGAGCGTATCTGGCATATCGTGCTGCCCGTGCTGCTCGCGATCTTGGGCTTTGTCCTCGGCGCGGCGTCGTCGTCCGATATCGTCGTGCTCATCGGCATCACGCTTGTCATCATCGGGCTCGACGCCGTCATCGGACCGTTCTGGAGCCTCCCGTCGTCGTTCCTGCGCGGGCCGGCGGCCGCGGGTGGCATCGCGCTGATCAACACCTTCGGCACCGGCGCCGGGGGCTTCATCGGCCCCTACGTGATCGGCCAGCTCCGCGGCGCGACGGGTGGGTACTCGGCAAGCATGGCCGTGCTCGCGATCGGGCTCCTCTTCACGTGTGCGATCGTGCTCGCCTTTTCCCGCACGATCGCCCCGCGCCCGGTGACTGAACTCCCTCGCTAGGCGCTATGCCGCCTGGAGCACCGGTTGTTCGCGCGCCGCTTTCAGCGCCTTGGTCCACCACGCCAGCTGATCGAGCATGTCCCTCGCACCCTGATTGAGGAACTCGAACTCGTTGAGGTTCTTCCCCTCGCGTGCGACGGCCAGATATTGCTGCAGGACGATATGGACGCCCGTGCGAATCGGCGCCATCTGCAATTCGATCGCGTTGAGCCTCAGCTGTTCGACCGCACGCGCGCCGCCGACGCCGCCGTAGCCGACAAACGACACCGGCTTGTTGTTCCATTCCTTGTAAGCGTAATCGAGTGCGTTCTTGAGCGACGCTGTGGGCCCGCGATTGTACTCGGCGGCAATGAATATGAAGGCGTCGAACTCCGCGACCTTGCGCTGCCAGCGCTGCGCGACGGCGTCCTTTGACGGAGCCCAGGCCGGCGACGCTTCTTCGGCGAAGATCGGCATCGGATAATCCTTGAGGTCGATCACCTCGACGTCGAAATCGCCGCGGCCTCTCGCAATCTCTTCGATCCACTGCGCGGGATGATCGGCGAACCGGTTCGGCCGGATGCTGCCGATGACGATAGCCAGTTTCGGCTTGCCCATGATGGAACTCCTTCTGGTAACTTTCGGTGCGTTACCCTATTTAAGTAACTGTCAGAGACCCGCAAGGAGGCACTTTTTTGAAACCAGGGCACCCAAAGGTTACGGAGGAATGCCAGTCGGTGAGCGAGGTCTTGGGCCGCGTCGGCGACAAATGGACGGTGCTGATCGTCTCGTTGCTCGGCAGCGGCCCCAAACGCTTCAGCGAGCTGCAGCGCTCGGTCCACGGGATCTCCCACAAGATGCTGGCGACGACCTTGCGCAACATGGAACGCGACGGCTTCTGCACGCGGACGGTCTTCCCGACCATTCCGCCGCGCGTCGAATACGAGCTGACCAAGCTCGGGCGCGAGCTTCTCGTGCCGGTCCAGGCGCTCGCGGAGTGGGCGATTGCGAACCGCGAGCGGCTCAATGCCGCGCGCCGCCAGTTCGATGAGCAGAACGCGTCGGCTGGACGCAAGATCGCGCCGTCGACGCCGAAACGAGCGCCGGCGCTCCTGCGCGAAAAAGGCCTCGAGAGACCGCGCTCCGACTAATGTGCTCTGGTGTCCGTTTGCCGCGGTGCCCGATGATCGGACTGGCGAGGAGCGGACATCGCGCTGCTGGTTCGCAACGAGCAAAGTAGACCCTAAGCGGAAGTTAACGATCTGAGGCAAGTCGCAATGACTTGGGCTGGCACTGCCCTTTTTGTCATGACATGATTATTACCGCTTCAGCCCGAGAATGAGACGGGGTCTCAGCATGAAGCTGACTCAAATTGCGGCCACAGCCGTACTGCTTCCATTCCTTTTGAGCTGCGTGACACCGGAGAGGCGCGCTTATGCTTACGGAGAGCGCAGTCAAGCCTTGATCAATCTCGGACGCTTCGACGAGGCAATTGCGGACGCGACGAAGGCGATCGAGCTCGAGCCTGGGAACTCCTACGCCCATTACACGCGCGGTTTCGCACATTCTCGCTTGAACCGGCCCCAAGAGGCGATCGCGGATTTGAGCGTGTCGCTCCAGTTGTTTCCGACCTTCCCGGCCGCCCACAAGACTCGAGCCGAAAGTTATATGCGCTTAAATCGCCGGGATGACGCTCTCGCTGATTACGATGCCGCGATCCGGATCAACGACGTGGTTCTGCGGCTGAAGCCTGACGCCGGTGCACTCACCGAACGAGGCTTCATCCATCTCGAGAAGGGCGATCTCGACAAAGCCTTCGCCGACGCGGACGCCGCGATTCGGGCGGATCCCAAGTCGATCCGCGCCCGCGGCGTGCGAGCGCAAGTGCATGTCCGGCGGAAAACCTACGATCAGGCTTTGCAGGAATACAATTCCATCTTGGAACTGGATCCCAAACAATCGTCGGCATTCATCGGTCGCGGCACTGTCTACTTCAATCTTCGCGAGTATGCGCGGGCTCTCGCCGATTTCGATGCGACGCTCGCGCTGGACCGCCGCAACCCTTATGCGTTTTGCTTGCGCAGCTTTGCAAAAGTGAAGCTCGGGATGTTGACGGCAGCGACGCCGGATATCGAGGCGGCCGAGGCGATCATGCCGGGACTTTGTCGGTCGCTTCTCCCGGACGCTAACGGTATCGGACCAATTCTGTAACGACGATTTGCAACAGGAATTAACGGCAACAGGCGCAGCGGAATGCTGACTGCGAACGATTCGCCGTACGCGCCCTAAAAATCCGGGACCGTCGCCGTTGGCAGCTTGACGTCCTCTTCCGTGCCGTACTTGTTCGGATTTTCGCCGCACACGTCTTCAGGCCAAACAGTTCCCCCTGGCGCGTCAGACTGCAGCGCCGGACCAAAGGTCACGGTCGCGGACCACGCCGTTGTGAAGACGTTCGGATCATCGACCGTGAAGAGAAGCCGCAACCACTTACCCCGTGAATTGAAATCGACGACCGGCGGATTGTTGAACTGGGGGAGCACATTGTCCTTGTTCGCTCGCTCCACGCCTTCTTTGGCCTCCTCGTAATTGATCAGCCGATACCGTTCGACGACATGCAGCCCCGTCGTCTGCGGTGTGCCGAACCAGTCGATCATCGCAAATGGCCCGGGCTTTATGCCGACGGTGTCGATCACCAAAATGTCGCCCTCATAATGGCCGATGGAATCGCCAAAGTAGGACGGTTTCACGTTTGCCGGGTGCGATGCATTCATCCGCACGGTCCGCACCTGATGATCCACGCGGTAAATGATCGTCAGGTGGTCGCCGCGGTCGAAGATCTGCTGCCCGTTGCTCGACAACACGAACGGAAGGCCGTTCGGCCAACACTGATTGCGTGGATTGTGAAAGCCGAAATACGCCTTCGACTGGTCGCCGAATTTGCGCACCGTTTCGGCGGCTTCGGGCTTCAGGATGGGATTGTTGTAATCGCCGACCAGCCGGGTCTGGATGCTGCGGCCCTGAGGCGTGCGCGAGAGATTGATGAGCGCAGTCGGACCGGAGGCAAGCGCCTCAAAACCGGGCAGCCAGGGGTGGGCCCAGATGCCCGAGAAGTCCGGCACTGCTTTTCCCGCCGGCGCTGCCTGTCCAAATACAGGCACAGCTGCAACGACCGAAACCACCGCTGCCTGCAATACAGTCCTGAGCCTCATCGCCGCCTCGCAACGCTTCGTGAAAGCGATGCTACACGGGTTCTCCGCCGGTCAAAACCGCCAAGCTGTCCGTCTTCTCTAGTGCCAGAGGATTTGGGAGCCTGCGATGAAAATCCGGCCTAAGCTTCTTCTCACGAGCCTTATTGCAACGTCGCTGACGCTGTTTTGCGCGCTGAAAGCCGATGGCGCTCAACGCGATAGGGTTCAGAACGATGCAGGCCATGACGATGCAGGCCATGACGGTGCAGGGATGTGCCGGCGTGCTCCTGTACCTGTCCAATTGGCAGCGGAGCCGCCGGTAACCGCCCCGCGGTCTCGTCTTCCCGTGGTGCCAATCGCACCGCCGCGGGTTGTTGCAGCTGCGCCTGACCTCGGCGCACCGCTTTCACTTTCACCTCCGCCTCCTTCGGCGACGACCGCTCCTCCACCGTCTGCGGACAGCATCCCCGAGACGGTGCTGATCACCGGCTCGCTGATCCGTGGCACCGCAGCCGTCGGCGTGCCCGTAACAAGTCTCGCGCCGCAAGACTTCGCGACGACCGGCGCGCTGTCCTCCGCCGACCTGTTCCGTAGCGTGCCAGCAGCGGCCGCGCCGGCAGCGGCCCCGCCCGCAACGGGCTCACGCGAGCGCTCCTCCGCCGACGCAGAGAAGGCCGCAGCGTCCCGATATCGCGAGCGCGCGACGCAGGCGCCGCCGGCCGGGCTGCTGACCGCGGGCGACCATGACGATCTGCTCAATCCGTTGCTCTATGCGCGTTACGTCGATGGTGCCCTCAAGAATGAACCGCCGCAGGGCGTGCCGCGGGTGGATACCGGCCGCGTCCTGGCGGTCAACGTCCAAGACAGGTCCGGGCGCCCCGCTCCGTTCGCGCCGGTGACGTTGACGTGCGCCGACGGCAACCAGCTCACGCTGAGCACCACTGCGAATGGCGCCGCTGTGTTTTTCCCTGAACTCGATCGTCTTTCAGAGCGCGTCACGATTTCCGTTCCGTACGATGCGTCGGAGAAAGCCCGCATCGTTGCGCTTTCGGGCCGCGGCCATGTGAACCTTCAGACCATCACGGTGTCCGGACCCGCGCCGGCCATAGAGCGCTTTGATCTCGCGCTCGTCGTCGACACGACGGGCAGCATGACGGACGAATTGGAGTACTTGAAATCGGAGCTCGGTGCGATCCTCGCCGATCTTGACCGCGATCACCCGAATCTCGATATCCGCGTCGCTCTCGTCGCCTATCGCGACGTCGGCGATGTCTACGTCACCCGCACCTTCCCCTTCACCAGCGACATCGCTCAGCTGCGCGCCGATCTTTCGCAGCAGCGCGCGGACGGCGGCGGCGATTATCCGGAGGCCGTCGACCAGGCCATGGCCCGCGCCGTCGCGCTTGACTGGCGCTCCGACGCGGTCCGCTCGATCCTCTTTGTCGCCGACGCTCCGCCCCACGCCGAGAATGTCGCATCCTCGTGGCGATCGGCGGAAGTGGCGCGCGCCAAGCGCATTCACATCGTCCCCGTCGGCGCATCCGGAGTCGGCCCCGCGGCCGAGTACGTGATGCGCGGCATGGCGGCGCTGACACAGTCGCGCTACATTTTCCTCACCGACGACAGCGGCATCGGCAATCCACATGCTGAGCCCGCGGTGGACTGTTATCTTGTGACCAAGCTTGGCTCTTCAATCCGCCGCGTGCTCGACAGCCAGATTTCCGGACGACGCGTCGAGCCGGCAAAAAACGAAATCATTCGCACGGTGGGCGACTACGACAGGGGCGCTGCACTGGTGAATCGCGACGTCGCTGACTGACGCTACTTGGTGGGGCGCTGTGGGCCCTGCGACAGGGTTCGTACTTTGTAGATCGAAGCCGCGCCCACCATGTAGAGGGTCTTTCGATCCGGCCCGCCAAAGGCGACGTTTTGCGGATGT
>Ga0184629_10000829_pt1 | contig 13246 bp, 17 predicted proteins | sample PLM4_32_b1_FD_133158 | JGI IMG/M metagenome (GOLD analysis project Ga0184629, IMG submission 133158) | Groundwater sediment microbial communities from an aquifer in East River, Colorado, USA - PLM4_32_b1 | ecosystem: Environmental > Terrestrial > Soil > Riparian zone | place: USA: East River... | reverse complement strand
CATCACCGTCAACATCGCGCTGCGGTCGCAGCTCTACGACCTGGCCTACTTCACCTCCGGGACGATCCCCGAGGGGCTGTTCTCCATCACCGCGCAGTGGTCCCAGCAGCAGATCAACACGTACCAGGAGAACTTCGACACGATGCTGGAGGGGCGCGACGACGCCCGCCGGCGGCTCCGGTTCGTCCCCTCCGGAGAGTTCCACGACACCAAGGCGCGCCAGTGGGACTACGAGTTTCAGGAGTGGCTGGGGCGCGTGATTTCTTGGGCCTTCGGCGTCTCGCCCATGCCGATCGCGAAGATCATGAACCGCGCCACCGCCGAGATGCAGGAGGTCTCCGCGATCGAGAGCGGCGTCAGGCCCCTGGCGGAGTTCCTCGAGGACGCGATGAACGACTACATCGCGGGCCCCCTGGAGAGCCCCGACATCGAGGCGCACTTCGGCGCGGACGAGACCGAGGACCCGGCCACGGTCTACCAGCGCAACGTCGCCTACATCAACGCCGGCGTGCGCTCCGTCGAGTCGGTCCGCAAGGAGATCGGCGAAGCGAGCCCCGAAGGCGAGGAGGAGGTCCCCGCCTTCGTCATGACCCCCACGGGGCCCGTGTTCCTGCAGGATCTCCTGGCGCAGAAGGAAGCCGCCGAGCAGCAGGATCAGGCCCGCATCGATCCGGGACTCATCCAGCGCGCCTTCCTGGAGGTCCCCTTCATGACGCGCGACGAGCTGCGCGCGAGCCTGGGCCTGCCGTCGGTGGGCGGCGCCTTGGGCGCCGAGTACGTCGTCATCGAGAAAACACCGATCGGCGCGGCGCCGGGACCTCCCACCGGCGAGACGCCCCCCACGAAGGCCGAACCGAAGCAGGCGAAGGACGACACGGATTCCGACGCCGACGTCGCCCTATTCGGGGACACGCCCGAGCGCGAGCTCGCGCGGTGGCGCTCCTTCGCCATGACCCGGGTCGCGCGCGGCCGCCCGATGCGCAAGTTCCAGACGTCTGCACTTCCTGTCCGCGATCGCGCCCGCATCGAGGTAGGCCTGCGCCGGCTCTACCGGCCGGACCTGGGCGTCATCCCGGCGCCGGAGGCGGTGCGCGCTCTGTTTGACCTGGGCAAGCTCGACTTCCAGGAGGTGCCGCCGGCGTCGCTCGAGGGACCAGCGCAGAGCGTGCGCAGCCTCGTCGCACGCTGGATCGGGGATCACCGGGACGCTCTCGTCGCAGGCGCTCTCGAGGAGCTGCCCGAAGAGACCATCACCGGGAAGCTCGCTAGGCTGTGGCCCCGGCGGATGCACAAGAAGCTCGCCGACGTCGATCTCTCGATGGACGACCTCATCGAGGACATGACCGCGGCGCTGCAGCGCGCGGTGAAGGCCGGCTCCGACGACACGATCGCGATCGGCGGCTTTGACTTCAGTCTCGACTCGCTCCCCGAACAGGCCGTGGCCTACGCGAAGCAGCGCGCCGGCGAGCTCGTTGTTGAGATCCCCCAGAAGCTCATGGAGGACATCCGCGCCAAGGTGACCACCGCGATCGCTGAGGGCTGGTCGACCGACAAGCTGGCCGTGGCGCTCGTCGACGGGACGATCACCCCTGGCCGCGCGGAGCGCATCGCGCGCACCGAGACCGGCTTTGCCTACAACGAGGGTGCGGCGGACGTCTACGAGGCGGCGGGACAGGAACACGTGGAGGTCCTCGACGGGGGCGGGTGTCTGCCCGAGGGCCACGACGACACCGCAGACGATCCCGAGCTGGTCGTAGGGATCGTCCAGGACGACCGGCTCGCCAACGGCCAGGTCTGGACAATCGCGCAGATGCGCCAGCATCGGCTGGGGCATCCGAACTGCGTGAGGGCCTTCATCCCCTATGAGAAAGGAGCCTGACGTGTAGCGCGCGTCTACGAGTTAAAGCAGGCCGGAGCGGTCACAGGTGGCGGGCCCGCCGGCGAGGTCCCGATTCCCGTCCACTCGATGGCCGTCGTCACCATCGACATCACGGCGGTCTCCGGGACATCACCGACGGCCGACTTCTGGCTGCAGGGCTACGACCGCTTCGCCAAGCAGTGGTTCGACGTGCCCTACGACCAGCAGCTCACGGCCAACGCGGCCGCGGCGGACCTGGCGGCGAACACGAATCGCAGGAACATCAACGGGACATCCGCAGCGACGGGCGTCAGCAAGCACGTGGCCGTGTACAAGCACCTGCCGTTTGAGAAGGTCCGGCTCCAGTGGGCCCTTGGTGGCACCACACCGAACTTCACCTTCTCGTCGGCGATCTCCGGGAAGTAGGAGGCAACACGTGTAGGCGTATCGGGTGACGGAAGGCGCATCGAGCTGGAGGGATTGTTCGCCCACACGGCGGACGGCCAGGGCGTGAGCGTTCCGATCCCGTCTCTGACGATGGCGCAGGTCTGCCTCAACATCACCGCAGGCTCCGGGACATTCGGTGGCGGCGAAGGCCTCGCCGTTTGGTTGCAGGGCTCGGATGACGAGGGGCTCACTTGGTACGACCTGCCATCCGACCAGCAGGGAAAAACCGCCGCCTCCGGAAGTGAAGTCGACGCCGCGCTCAACCGCCGGAACGTCACGGGCACGACGCTCCACACCACAACCGGCGCGCACCAGTTCCTGGCGCTCTACAAGCACCTGGCGGCGAAGATGATCCGGGCGGTGTGGGACATCGCGGGCACGACACCGTCTTTCACCTTCACGGTCGTCCTGGTGGGGAAGTGAACCATGCCGATCATCGTCCCGAAGACAACCGAAGACAGCTTCGAACTGGTGCCCTTGAGCCTGAAGAACCCAACGCTGTTTCCGGGCCCCACCAACTGGTACGACGTCGGGCGCTTTCGGGAGGGGACGGTATGCGTGCGGATCCCAAAGGCTGTCGGCTCGGGGATCAGCGTAGTGATCTGGGCTCAGACAACCGACGACGATCCGGAGCATCAGCCCGACGACACTCTCTGGAAGGCGTTCGACCTGTACCACGACAACGAGATGAAATCGGGCGACGGGACCACGCGCGACAACAAGCGCAATGTGGTCAACGGCGCGGGGACCGGGAGCGTCCCGGGATCGTGGAGAGCCATTTACAAGCACCTGGCCTGCCGGTATCTGCGCCTGGATTTCAACTATGGCGGGTCGTTCGGCGGCTCGGACGGCTTCACGTGGGGCGCGCGGTTCGTCGGGAAATGACACGACTTCATTCGAAGCGGGCAACGGGCCCGCAGGAGGTAGGAAGGTAAAGACCAACAACAAGCTCCACCTGTTCATCCCCCTCACGAAGATCGACGAGCAGCAGCGCATGGTCTACGGCGTCCTGGCCGAGGAGGTCGTCGACAAGACCCGCGAGATCATGGATTACGCGCGCTCGAAACCCCACTTCAAGGCGTGGTCCGAGTCCTTCGATCAGATCACGAAGGGAAAGTCCAAGGGCAATCTGCGCCGGATGCACCAGCCCCACGTGGCCGGACACTTCGAGCAGGTCGTCCTCAACGACGAGCTCAAGCGCGTCGAGGTGGCAGCCAAAGTCACCGACGACGATGACTGGAAGAAGTGCCTCGCCGGCGACTACACCGGCTTCTCGGTCGGCGGCGACTACGTCGAGACCTGGCAGGACGACGTGCTCAAGGTCCTGCGCTACGAGGGGCGCCCAGCGGAGGGGTCTCTGGTCGACAACCCGTGCATGTACGGCGCGCAGTTCTCCCACGTGAAGGCCGACGGTGCCGAGGAGCTGCGCAAGTTCGCCGGTGCTGCGCGGCTCGAGAAGATCAAGCCGATCGAGGCGGCGCTCACGAAGCTCGCCGAGCTCACGAAAGACGACGTCCCCGCCGAGGCGGCCGCACCCGCGGCCGTGGCGATCGCGGGCATCGCCGAGGTGAAGGCGAAGCTCCAGGAGGTCCTCTCGAACTTCGCGCTGCTGCCGACGGACAGGACCAGCTTCGAGATGCACGAGCTCATCAACGCGCTCAACGAGCTGGACTACGCCGCCTACACCGCGCGGCAGATCCGCGCCGAGGCGCTGGCGTCCGATGGAACCGCGAAGGCGGCGACACCCGAGGTGACGAAGGACGCCCCGACGGATCCCCCAGCCGCTCCCCCCGCGGATCCCCAGGCGAAGCCGGCCGATGCTCCGCCCGCCGCACCAGAGACGGCGGATCCCGCGGTTCCAGACAACACGCCATCACCGGACGCAGCGAAGACGGTCGACGTGGCCAGCCTCGCGAAGTCCGTGCACGAAGCGCTCGCAAGTTCCACCGAGCTCATCAAGGCGCAGCTCGCGTCCCTGAAGGACGGCCTGTCGGAGACGGTCACAAAGACCGTGGACACGGCCGTGAAGCAGGCAACCGAGAGTCACCAGAAGAAGCTCGAGGAGCTGGGCAAGCGCATCGCAGAGGTCGCAGCCACACCGGCAGCGATCGGAAGGCCGGCCCAGCCGGCAGAGAAGACCCTCGGCGGGACGCCGGGGGCGGCCGAGACACCCATGGACGCGGACGCGATCCAGAAGGTCCTCGGAGCGATGAAGGGCAAAGTCAGCGACCAGGTCCTGCGCGCGACAGCGCTGGACCTCGCGTCGAAGGCGATGCCCAGGTAACGACAACGACAACCTCAACCTGAGTTGCAAAGGAGACAACACTTGTAAACGGACTCGAACAGATCACGCAGGAGACGCTCGCCAAGGCGGCGCTCGCCTGCAAGGAACTGTCGAAGGCCGGCGAGACGGTGACGGTGGAAACGGGCCTCACGGGGTTCAACCTCGAGGTGCCCGCCAAGCTGCTCGTGCCGCTGCTCTCGCCGTTCCGGCAGTCCATCGCACGCGTCACGGTTCCCGGCAAGGGGACCAACCACAAGAAGATCACCGCGGTCACGCCGACCTCGAGGTTCTTCGCCGCGCAGGGCACGAAGGCGAACAAGTTCGCCCTCACGCTCGCCGACGTCGCGGTGAACTACAAGTCCTACGGCCGCGGGGGAGACGTCACCTGGGAAGCCAAGATCGCGGGGCAGAACTTCGAAGACCCGAAGGCCCGCGCCCAGGCACTGCTGCTGCTGGGAGCCCTCAGGGAAGAGGAGCTCGTCATCATCGGCGGGAACGTCACGGCGCTGCCAGCACCCACCGGAGGAGCGGGGGTGGCGGCGGCCTCAGGCGGAGCGCTCGCGGACGCGACCTATCGGGTCCGCATCTTCGCCCTGACGATGGAGGCCGTGGGTAGGGCCTCGAGGATCGCCCGTCCCGCCGCAGGCAACAAGTACAACTTCACGGAGGTCCCGACCATCGACACGTCGGTCGGATTCTCCGTGGCGTCCTCGGAGGTCTCAGCGACGGTGACCGGAGGCGGCGGTGCGGGGCAGGTGACCCTGACCTGGACCGCGGTCAACGGTGCAGTCGCCTACGCGATCTACGCGTCGACGACCACCGGTGCCGGCAACCAGAAGCTGCAGGGCATCGTCACGCAGACCGAGGTGGTCATGACGCACATGAACACCACGGGCGCAGCGGACCCCACCGGCGGCGACACGTCGGCCGACGCGCAGGCCTTCGACGGGATCGTCCCACAGCTGTTCGCGGCGAACTCAGGCGCCTACAAGAAGCGCCTGAACAACCCGCTGTCGGCGGCCGTGGGTCACCAGATCCCGGAGATCAAGGAAGCCCTCATCGACATGTACGACCGGACGAAGGTCGTGCCGGACCGCATGCTGGTTGGCTCCCAGGAGAAAGAAGTCATCGACGAGAAGCTGTCGTCCGTGGCCAACGACCGGATCAACATCGTCTACAACGCCGCCGCAGGGGGCGTGCAGTTCCAGACGCAGCAGTGGTATCCGGCGCCCGTGGGCAACGCCAAGCAGATCATGATCGAGGAGAACCCCAACCTCCCGGGCGGGATGATCCTCTTCCTGATCGACAGCGTGCCCTACCAGGACAGCCAGATCCCCGCGGCCTGGCAGATGCACATGGGCCAGGACCTCGCGCGCCTCGACTACGCCCTCACCAAGCCGGCGGAGGAGTTCGAGATCCGCTTCTACGGAGCCCTGGCCGGTTACGCGCCTGGGCTGCAGGGAGTGATCCACGACATCCACCGCTTCTAGTTCTTCCGACATGAAGCGACTTTCCCCGGGGCGGGGACACATCGCTCCCGCCCCGGGCATCAACCTCAAAACAGGAGGAAAGAGCATGGCGAACAAGAAGACGAAGGCAAGCACGCAGGAGCCGGAGGCGAGTGCCCCCGAGATCGCAAGGTCGGGCCCGAAGATGGTGGTGCTGAAGGCGCCGCAACATGTTTGCAGCATCAGCGGAGAGGGCGACGGCGCCGAGCCGATCGAGATCCCAGAGAGCGGCCTGGTGGAAGTCCCAGAGGAGCGCGCGTCGGTTCTCATCAATCAATGCGGCTTCACGGTGCACCGCGGGTGATGAGAAGGCTCGCGCTTCTGGTCGGGCGGCTGCGGATCCTCAAGAGGCTCCGCGCGCTCGAGGAGAAGGTATCACTCATGCATCCGTGCCACGACTGCGGCGGGTGGGTCCTGCCCGGGCACCGTGCCGTGGGGCTCACGCCCAACGGGCAGGGTCAGCTCGAGCCGCGGTGCAAGTGGGACCAGGCCGCCTACGAGAGAAGCGCCTTGAAGCGCGCGCGTGAGGCGGCGCAGCAGCAGAACAACAGGAGGAAGGCCGGGTAACGCCACTGGTAGATATCGGCATCGCGAAGGGCCTGGCCTTTCGCGATCTCACCGACGCCAAGCACGACGAGCAGATCCAGTTCGCCCTGGAAGCGGCCACCGTCGAGATCGAGAGCGAGATCGCGCCCCGGCGCATCATCGCCGCCGATTACGACGAGTGGTACGAGGGGCGCCTCTGCCTGGGCCGGTACAGCGAGACCCTCTACCTCGAGCAGTGGCCCCTCATCACCCTGACGGTGGTGACCGAAAACGGGATCACCCTGACGGCGGGCAAGGGCTACAGCACGACCCTGCAGGTCCTCCAGGAAGACGCTCTGGGGATCCTGCGCCGCAGGGCCGGCGGGGGAGACTCCCTGGTGCTCGAGGCTCACGCGATGGCGGGATTCCCCAGCTACCGCGGCTGGAGCAGCGGGTGCCAGAACATCCGGGTTACCTACCGCGCCGGGTACGAGCTCGACCAGGTCCCGCGCGATTTGCAGATCGCGTGCGCGGAGCTGGCCCGGCTGATATTCCGCCAGGTCCCGCGCTCGGGGACCTCCGGTCGCTCGCGGCCGCGTGGATCGACCAGCTTCGCCGAGGCGCTGCCCGAGAGAACCCGGGCGGCCATCCACCGCTACTCGCCCCTCAACCGCCCGCGAATGCGGGCCGCAGCGGCGTAGGAGATCCGATGTAGCGCGCGTCACCATCAACGTCGAGACGGTCCAGAACCTGCTGACGCAGTTCGGCCGCAGGCTCCCGCGCACCATCGAGCGAGGGATACGCTCAGGCCTCGGGCTGATGGTCCTGGACGTCACCAAGAACCGCCTGCAGGGCCAGTACCTCAACCGCCGGACCGGGACGCTGATCCGGTCGATCACGGCATCGCCCTTCGTCCAGGTCCTCGACACCGTGATCCGCGGCATCTGGGGGAGCAACCTCTCCTACGCGCGCGTGCATGAGGAGGGCTACCGGGGACGGATCCGCGTTCCTGGGCACGAGCGCGGCGCCCACCGTAGAACGGGTCACTCCAGACGCGCCCACCGCAGGCGCCCCTACACCTACACCAACCGCGCCGGCACGTCCGTCACCGTCCGCGCGCACACCGTGCGCGGCGGGGTCATCCGCACTCACCGGGTCCGCGCGCACGCCGTGCGGTCGCTCTCGCGCCTGGTGAGCTTCCGGGCGCGCCACTTCATGCGCGACACCGTGCGCGATCAGGGCCCCGAGGCCATGCGCCGGATCCGGCGCGCGCTCATCCACCTGGTGCGCACCGGTGAGGTCCCGAGCGCCTCTCAGCTGGGAGGTGGGTGATGGTCGCCGGCAACTGGAAGCTGTCAGGTGCGGTCGAAGACTGCACGGTGCGTTCGTGGGACGCGGCCGCCGGCGACGATCCCGATCTGGGCTACGGCGAGCTGCTGGTGATCGTCGAGCTCTCCTTGCACCTGGCCGAGGACGGCCTGGGCCCGACCGGGCCGCACCATTCATGGGCGGCCGTCTCGGCACTTGTCGAGCAGCTCAAGACGATCCAGGGCGGCTCCGAGTACTGGACCAACCTCGAGGAGCGCGTCTTCACCAGGTCCTGGCTGCCAGACGACGACGCCTGCCCATCGATGCCCTACCTCTCGGTCGTGCTCGAGCTGCCCGAGGGCAACTTCCTTTTCAACGAGGGCTCCATCGTGCGCGACGTGTTCCGGATCAACGTGATCGGCTGGGTGCCCGAGAACACCGAGTCGCACGCCGAGACAAGCGCGGTGGAGGCGGCTCTGAAACTGAAGGACGACATCGTCAAGGCACTCATGTAGGAGGACGCACGCAATGACCAGCACCAACGGAAAGGTGGCGAGCTTCACGGGCAAGACGATTCAGCCGGGCCAGTGGGCTCCCTACAACGACGAGGACGGCAACGAGCGCAGAGCGAAGCACGGCGCCGAGATCCCCGTCGAGAAGGTCAGCAACATCGATCACCTGGTGGATCGCGGGATCGTCGTCGTCAAGACGCCCGCGGCCGCCACGACCAAGGAGACATCCAAGAAGTAGCGACCACCACAACCACACACGCCGAAGTCGCCCTGTCCTCGGCCCCACTCATGAGGTGAGGACATGGCGAACAATCTGGGAAAGATCGTCATCGGCAAGGCCGATATCTCGATTTCGGACTACGTCACCGCCGGCGGCGCGGGAACTTTCACCGACATCGGGTACACAAAGGGGCCGTGCACCATCGAGCCGAACATCACGGACTACAAGATCGTGCCCGAGCAGGTCCTCGGGGTGCTCCGGTCGATCCCCGTGAGCATGGACTACAAACTGAAGTTCTCCATGATGGAGACCGATCTCCCCAAGCTCCGGAGGGTCCTGAGACTCCCGGCCGCCAATCTCGTGGTGACGGGCACCACGCCCAACATCACGGAGACCCTGTCGGTCGGAGATTCCGTCGAGACCTACAACCAGCTCAAGGTCATCACCTCCGGTGCGAAGCGGGCGATCCAGGATGCGGTGGTGACGCGCACGTACACGTTCTGGAAGGCGACGTGCGAGTCGATCGAGCCCATCGGGCACACGAAGGAGCAGGAGGCCGTCGTAGGCGTGACCTTCTCCCTGACGCTCGACGACAGCGTCGCGACCGCGGACAAGTACTTCAAGGTGGCCGACACCCCGCTGGTGTAGTGGGGACGGCAACCTCAACACCTGCAGAGGCATGGGGCGCGGACTCGCCCTCCGGGGCGGGCCGCCCATGCCTCCTATGGAGGTTTACAGATACGTGAACATCCGATCGCTGATGCACGAGCACACCGTCGTGGTTCACGCGGGGCGGAGGTTCGTCTGTCGCAAGCCGACCTGCTCGACGGTGACACTGGCGCTGGGGTCATTCGGGGCCGAGATCCTCGGGTTCAGGCGCGTGTACCGGCAGTCCCAGGCGGTGTTCGACGCTGTGGACGCGATCCCTCTGGCTCTGCGCCACATCAAGAACCTGCCGAGACTCGCCAGCGTTCTCGCCACGTGCTGCGAGCTGCACGACGGCGCCCCGGGCGAGCTCGAGGAGCTGCTGGCCGGGCGTGGTGGCCGCATGCTCGCCGGCGAGCTCATCGCGGGGATCCTGTCGCTCTGCGATCTGGAACGGCTCATCGCGGCGACCGAGATGGATCGACTTGTCGACGAGTTGGAGAAGGAACCGGCGCCGGGCCCGGCGGTGGCGCGAGAGACGGACGGGCCCTCCGCGATGGAGCTGCTCGCCGCGAGTCTGGGCGAGCGCTTCGGGGTCGCCCCACACGAGGTCATGACCTGGCCGTATCTGGAGGTCATCGATCTCGCCGAGCGGATCCTCCCGGCGCTCGCCAGGATACGCCGCGGGAAAGGGCCGGAGGTCTTCGGGCTCTCGGCCGAGGAATGGGAAGACGAAGGCGTGACGCTGCACTGAGGGAGACACGGTAGACAAGAACCTCACGATCCGCGGACTCATCGAGTTCGTGCTGAACCGCAAGGGCCTCACCGTGACCGAGGCGGAGCTCAAGAAGCTCGCCAAGGAAGCGGAGGCGGTCGGCTTCAAGATGGACCAGACCGCCCAACGCAGCGAGAAGAGCACCTCGCGCATGGCGAAGAGCTTCGACCTGGTCGGCCGCTCGATCAAGCAGGTCGGCTCTGCCCTGCTGGGCGCGTTCGGTGCGGTCGCAATCGTTCAGGGGATCGCGTCACTCATCGCCGAGAAGCTGAAGCTGCGCCGGGCAGTCTCGGGGCTCGAGAAGGACCTGGTCGGGCTCGGGGTCGCGACGCGCGAGCAGGCCTCCGAGGTTGGCGCCTTCCTCACCCGCCTGAAGTCCGCCACCGGCGCGATCGAGAGCGAGACGATCCCGGTCATAAAAGAGCTGACCCGCGCGACTAAGGATCTCGGCGAGGGGCTCGCCCTCACGCAAACGGCCGCGGTCCTGGCCGCGAGCGGCTTCGGAACGCTCGACGAGGTGGCGGGGAGCCTGGCCAGGCTCGTCAGGGGGGACATCCCGAGCGTGGCCGAGGCCTTCGGCATCGACGCGAAAGCGGGGGGCGAGCTGCGCTCGCAGATCGACATCGCCAACGACATGCTCGACCTGTTCACCAAGAAGCTCGAGGAGACGGCTCGGGCGCGTCGCGAGGCGTTGTCGATCGAGCCCGCGGCTACGCGGGTGGACCCGCGCACCGGCGCCGAGGTGGGCGAGGAGATGTTCAGCGCGCGCTCCGCGGAACAGAAGCGCCTCCTCGAGGAGTTCGAAGCCACCGAGAAGAAGATCCAGGAGGGCTTCGTCGCATTCATGGAGGGTCTCTTCGGCAACGCCGCGGCCGCAGACAAGAAGGTCCTCGAGGAGAAGGCCAAGCGCGACGGGGAGACCGCGAAGCGGATCGTTGAGAAGCGCGCCGCGATCGAGGCGCGGGCGGCGGAGGCGCTCATCCAGCAGAAGATCGCGATGGAGGAGGACGGCTCGCTGCGCCGGCTGGCCCTCGAGCTGGAGCTCCTCGACGACCAGAAGGAAGCGGCTCTCCGCGGCGCCGGCGACTCGGCCAAGGCCAGAGTCGATATCGAGGCCACCTTCGCTCTCGCCCGGATGCAGAAGGAGCAGGAGTTCATCGAGTCCCAGGAGGCGCAACACCAGGAGTATCTCGGAGGCAAGCTCGAGCGCGAGGAGATGCACGCCGAGGAGCTGCAACGGATCCGCGAGGCGGACGCGCAGCGCCGGCTGGACCTGATGGAGTTCGATCTCGAGCAGCTCGAGGAGGGGAGCGACGAGCGGCTGCGCCTCCAGGAAGACTACCTGATGGATGAGATGAACAAGGAGACGGCGGCCGCCGCGGCGAGAGAGGAGAACGTGGCCCTCGAGACGCTGTTCTGGCTCAAGAAGATCAGGGCGGCGCGCGAGGCCGACTCCAAGGCTGACCGTGCCCTCGCGGCGGCTGATAAGAACTTCAAGCTCCAGCAAGGAGTCGCCTGGGCGCAGGCGGCCATCACCTTCGGGGAAACGATCTTCGGTGAGAACAAAGCCCTGGCGATCGCGGAAGCGCTCGTGTCCACGTACGCGGCCGCGGCGATGGCCCTGCGTCAGCCGCCGGGCCCGCCGTACACGATCCCCTTCGCAGCGCTCGCGATCGCGCAGGGGATGAAGCAGGTCAAGGCGATCCAGGCGACGAAGAAGGACCACGGCGGAGGCGGCAAGAGCGAGGCCTTCGACGACCCGGTGAACGACGCCATGGCGTTCTCGATGGGGCGCAAGTCGATCGACGACTTCGTCCGGCTGACCCGGGACGGGATGGTTGAGGGATTCCGCCAGGCGCTCGAGAGCATGGGCGGGGCGCCGGCTCCAATCGCTCAGGTCGCAGCCGGCGGCGGAGATCTCGGCGGGGGCGTCACGCAGCAGATCAGCATCGGCAACGTCTACGGCGGGGACGCCGGGCTGCGCGAGCTGTCCCGGGTGCTCGAGCGCGCCAGCCGACTCGACCGCCCGCGGCAGTTCAGATGAGGACGCCATGGACGCACTGACCAAGCAGCAGAAGATCGATCTGACCGTCCGCACCCTCGTTATGGCCGCGGAGCAGCACCGCCTCGGGGCAATGGGGGACCGAGAGCTGATGGTCATGAACATGGTGTGCCTCGAGGAGCTCCAGGCGCTGGACCCCGAGAAGGCCAGCGAGTTCGTGTATGGCGGGGACCCTGGGCTCCGCCAGCTCTCGCGCGAGCTCGAGCGTGCGGGTCGCCTGGATAGGAGGCTCCTGAAGTGATCGAGCTGACGACGGACGAGAAGGTCGCCTTAACGCTGAAGCCCCTTGTCGCGGCGATCTCCATGCATAAGGTCGGCAGGATCGACGACAGGACCCTAACGGTGATGACGTTCTCGACGCTGCGCGAGGTCGCGCAGATCGACCGGGACGCAGCTCGCATGCTCCTCTCGGCGCCCGACGTCGCGAGACTGCTGAAGGTGCCCCCGGAGGATGCGCTCGCGATCCTCACGGCGCGGGACCTCACCACCTGCCTGCGCGAGATCGCACGGATCGGAGCGGGCGAGGAAGAAGGTGGCGGGTGAAGTCCGAGCTTACGAAGGAGGACAAGATCCGGCTCACCCTCGACGTGCTGCGCACGGCCATCAAGCAGCACAAGGCGGGGAAGATGGGGGAGCGCGAGCTCATGGTGATGAACACGGTCTGCCTTCGAGAGCTCAAGGAGCTCGACCCGCACGGCGCGGAGGCCGCGCTCGAGCGGGCCCTTGGACGCCTGGCCGCCGCGGAGTTCATGAAGCTCCGCGAGGGGGACCGACAGCACTGACCCCCCACACCCGTCAGGCAGACGGATGTAACCCGCTGCGCAGGCGACGCTTCGACGATTCGCACCGCCTGACGAGCGGGAGAATCGAACCAGCTGCAGCCCGCTGGCGCGGCTCCGGCGGGGTCGGCGGGGATTTCTGATCTTGCCGGTGGGGATCCTGTGGGCGTATACTCGTGGGCGTCGAGTGCGGGCCCCCCGCGAGGTAACGACTCACGAGGGGCCCTGACCCGGACATGGAGTGACCCATGACCCAGGCTGCGCGGATCCTACCATCCCCCCACAACCTGAATCCTGAGCCCTCCGTGTCCTTCTCCGCCCTG
>Ga0184629_10000828_pt1 | contig 13258 bp, 12 predicted proteins | sample PLM4_32_b1_FD_133158 | JGI IMG/M metagenome (GOLD analysis project Ga0184629, IMG submission 133158) | Groundwater sediment microbial communities from an aquifer in East River, Colorado, USA - PLM4_32_b1 | ecosystem: Environmental > Terrestrial > Soil > Riparian zone | place: USA: East River... | reverse complement strand
GTCGATTCGGCCCTTCTGGAGCGCGGGCCGCTCGCAGAGCGCCGCCACCGCTTCCTCGAGCCAGTCGGGCAGGATGGGGATGTCCGGATGCGGAGGCGGGACCGCGACACCGCGCGCCGCGCCCGATGAGCCGCCGCTGGCAGCGCCGCCCGCAGCGGCGCCCGTCGGGGCTCCCGTGTCGGAGGCGCCCGGCTTCGCTGCCGCGGCCTCGGCCTGGGCGTGCTCGACGTAGGCCACGAGGAAGCGGTGGCCGGCCTCGTGCGCGAGCGGATGCGGATTGGCGTTCGCCGGCTGACCGGGCGGCGGCGCGCCCGCGGCGCTTCCCCCCGGCGTCGCAGGGAGGATCCAGGGCACGATGTCCATGCTTCGCTTCGTCAGCGGCTTCGGATCGTAGCGTGCGGCCTCCTCGGCGGAGCGGAAGAGCACGAAGGCCATCTTCTTCGGCTGCTCCCCGAGATAGCGGCCGAACTGGGAGATCGCCACCTTGATCTCGTCGTTCGCCTTGCGGACTTCCTCCACGGTGGGCCCGTACAGCTCGAATTCCCTCGAGACCACCTTGGGCAGCGTATCGCCGGGCGCCGCGGGGCCGAGACGCTTCTCCTTCAGGGTCTGTCCGCCCGCGACATTCGCGAGCAGGACGAGCAGGAGGAGGAGGAGGGCCAAGCGTTGCATCAGCGGGTCGTCGCGGAAGCGGGGAGCATTCGCATCAATCTCACCACGCCGGGACCCGGGCGGTCAACGGGCCTTGTCGGCCCTCGCGAGGCTTCGCCCCTCGTACTTCTCGAAGGTCCGGCGCAGGTCGTCGGGCACGGGGATGCTGCGCTTGGCCACATAGTCGTAGCAGACCTGCACCGACGTCGCATCGACGACCCGGCGGCCGCTGTGCTTCTCCCGGATCTCGTAGCCGAAGGCGAACGACTTGGTCCCGATCCAGTCGCAGCGGATGCCGATCTCGAGCACCTCGTTCACCAGCGCCTCGGAGCGGAAGTCGATCTGCACGCCGGCGAGGATGAACGGGACCCGGCGGTAGTCTTCGTCCCCGGTGAAGGCGCGCCAGTACTCCTGCCGGGCGACCTCGAGGTAGGTGACGTAGACCGCGTTGTTGATGTGACCCATCGCGTCGGTGTCGCGGAAGCGCGGCACGAAGTCGTGCGAGAGCGTGAATCCCGGGATCGCCAAGGCGCGCTCAGAACACGTTCAGCGACTGGAGGAACGCGGGGCGCGCGCGGAACCAGCCCTCGGCGATCTCGGCGGCGCCGGAGCTCGACTCGATCAGCCCGTGCTCGGCGGCGGAGACCGGCGAGAGCGTGCCCGCCAGGATCGGGCCCAGGGCGTCCGCGGGGACGGAGAGCCGCGGCAGGCGCGGGCGGGCCTTCGCTTCGAGACTGGGCTTCATGCGCCCCTCGCGCGCGCTCACCTTGAGCGGCCGCGCGTTGGCCGGCAGCACCGGGTCGTCCACCTCCAGCACGAGCTCGCCGCGCGCGCCCGGCGCCACCGGAAACGCCTCCAGCGCGAGCTTCACGTCCGTCACCCGCAGCATCAGCCCGTTCGCCACGCCGCCGGTGTCGGCGAACAGCGAGATCTCAGCTGCGGGGTGGAGGTTCTGCGCGGTCCGGAGCTGCTCGAGCCACGCGCCGTCGGCGGGGGAGGCGAACTGGATCTCCTGCACCTGGTCCGCGAGCGTCGCGAGGTGCCCGACCAGGGCGCGGTGCGCCACCGGAGTCGACGCCACGAACTCACTCAGCGTGATCGCGAGCTTGAACGGCCCGTGGGTGGTGTCCACCTCGTAGTAGAGGTAACCCTCGATCTGGCCGCGGCGCTTCCCCTCGTACACCACCCAGTCCCCCGGGTAGGCCCACAGCCGCTTCTCCCACCACTCGGGCGAGCGCGTCAGCGCGAAGTGGCCCTGGGAGGCGACGCGGTCGTAGAGCGCCTCGACTGCCGGGCGGTCGGGCAGCATCAGGCGCCGCACCTGCCGCGCATCCTCGGAGGGCGGCAGGTTGCCGGGTGCGATCGCCAGCGTGTGCACGCGCTCGATCACGCCGTAGCCGATCTTGCGGTAGTAGGAGCCGCGGAACGCGTAGAGCGCCGAGAGCGCGCGCCCGCTCTGGCGCAGCTCGCGCAGCGTGGCGCGCATCAGCGCCTCGCCCACGCCGCGGCGGCGGTGCTCCGGCGAGACCGCGACCGAGCCGACGCCGGCCAGCCCCAAGCGCTGGCCGCGCACCCAGGCCGTGAACGGATAGAGCACGAGCGAGGCCACGATCTGCCCGTCCAGCTCGCCCACGCGCACGTCCTTGAGGCCGAAGCGCGGATGGTCGGTGTAGAACTCCCGGCGCTGCTCGATGCTGCGCACGCGGTAGGCGCGGAAGCCCAGCTCCGCCAGGGTCTCGACGTCGGTGCGGCGGGCGGTGCGGTAGCGGAGGGCGGGCGGCCGGGTGACGCGCGCGGAAGTCATGCGCGCTCGGACCTCCGACCTGGCACGAGGGGGTCGCGATGCATGGGGGCAGAAGCTAGTGGGCCTGGTCCGAATCGGCAATGCGGCGCGGCGGGAACGCTCGCGCGGCGCCGCGCGCGTCGCCGGGCCGCCGCAGCGCGGCTGCGAGATCCGCGCCGCGCGCGGCTTGTGGGGGCCGGGGCCGTTTGCTAGGGTTCGCGCCTTCGCTTGCGCTCGCGTGCTCGGACATGAAGGCGGGCGCATTTCGTCGGAGACCGGGGAAAGGAGTCGCGTGAAGACGATCCCCAGCTTGCGATGGGGGCAGCTCGTGGCCGCACTTGTCGCCGCCGCGGCGGCCGCGCTGATCGTGACCTGCGCCCACGCGGACGTCATCGACGAGCCATGGCAGAAGGGCGCGACGTGGACCACCTTCCGGGCCGGCTACGCCAAGTCGCTCGAGGGCGGCGCCCCGAACGCGATGGGAGGCATCGGATTCGGCTTCAGCCACATGCTGAGCAATCGGGTCTCGCTCGGCGTCTTCATCCATGACGAGCTGCTCGGCAAGTACGGGGGCGCGGCCCAGATCGAGATCCCCATCACCGCCGAGTACGCGTTTCACATGCGGTTGAGCACGCCGCTCCGGCCCTATGTAGGCATCGGTCTGGGGGCGTTCTACCACAAGATCTACCGGAGCGGCGCGGACCGCACCGATCTCCTGCCCGCGACCCTCTTCAAGTTCGGCGCGGACACGCCGCTCGACGAGCACAACGTGCTGGGCATCGACGCCCGGGTCGCGCGGGTCGCGAACGACGACGAGACGGTCGATCCGGTCTTCGGCAAGCCCAAGACCACCTCGGCGCGCTGGAGCATCAAGCTCTGCTACTCGCGGGTGTTCTGAAGCGCTGAGTCTTCGGGAGTGCGCCGCGGGCGTAGCCCCGCGACCTTGAGTCGTCGCCGGCGCCGCCGCGTGGACGACGCGTGAGGCGGGGATGGAGCCTCCCATCTTTCCGGCGTGATCCGGCGCGCGATGCCCCCATCGGCACGCGCCGTGCGAGACACGGCCAGCGCCCCGTGGGCTTCCGGGACCGGGTGGAGGTGTGGAGGAGGATGGGGCCCCCGGGTCCCCGCTGGCTGCGCCGGCGCGATGAAGCGCCCGACGGCCGCACCCGACGCGAAAAGACGCTTGAGCATGCCGCCGAGACGGGGGTAGCCTCGTTGAGCCTGTGACCTCGCCGATTCGCACCCCCGACCAGCGGCTGCGCGTCTTCGTGAGCTCCACGCTCCAGGAGCTCGCCGACGAGCGCGCCGCCAGCAGGGAGGCGATCCAGCGCCTGCGCCTCACGCCGGTGATGTTCGAGATGGGGGCGCGCCCGCACCCGCCACGCGATCTCTACCGCGCGTACCTGGCGCAGAGCGACGTGTTCGTCGGGATCTACTGGCAGCGGTACGGGTGGATCGCGCCCACGGAGACCGTCTCAGGCCTCGAGGACGAGTACCTCCTCGCCAAGCGGATGCCCAGGCTCGTCTACATCAAGCGCGCGGACACGCGTGAAGACCGGCTGAAGGATCTGATCCGCCGCATCCAGGACGAGGATGCGCTCTCGTACCGTCCCTTCTCCGACGCGGCCGAGCTCAAAGAGCTCATCGAGAACGACCTCGCGCTCATGCTCACGGAGCGGTTCACCGCGGCGAGCGCGGGCGCCGCCGCGGAGCGTGAGCCCGAGCCCGAGGCTCCGCCGCGCAGCCTCGCTCCATTCGAGCGCGGCGAGCTCATCGGCCGGGCCCCGCAGGTCGAGCTCATCGCGGAGCTGCTCCGTCGTCCCGACACGGGCCTCGTCACCCTCACGGGCGTGGGCGGCACGGGCAAGACCCGGCTCGCGATCCACATCGCCCACACGCTCGGCCCGTTGTTCAGCGACGGCGCCTTCTACGTGCCGCTCGCGGGCGTGCGCAACGTGCGCGACGTGGTGCCCACCATCGTCTCGGTCCTCGAGATTCCCTCGCCGTCCGCCGGCGTCGACCCGGAGAAGCTGCTGCTCCGCTTCCTGCGTGCCCGCAGCGCGCTTCTGGTCCTCGACAACCTCGAGCAGGTGCTCGGGGCCGCCGACGACGTCCGAAAGCTGCTCGCGGCGTGCCCGCACCTGAAGATCCTCGCCACCAGCCGCGAGGCGCTGCGCATCCGCGGGGAGCGAGAAGTCCCCATCCCGCCTTTGCCGCACGCCTTCAAGGCGGGCGGCGACACCACGCCGGCGATGGCCCTCTTCGAGGAGCGTGCGAAAGAGGTGCGGCCGGACTTCTGTCTCGATGACGACAACCGCGCAGCGGTGGCCGAGCTGTGCCGGCGCGTCGATGCGCTTCCCCTCGCCATCGAGCTCGCCGCGGCGCGCGTGCGCGTGCTGTCGCCACAGGCGATGCTGCCGCGCCTCGACAAGTCGCTCTCGCTGCTCACCGGCGGCAAGCGGGATCTCCCGGAACGGCACCAGACCCTTCGCGCCACCCTCGATTGGAGCCTGGATCTCCTTCGCCCCGAGGAGCGGGTCTTCTTCCGCCGTCTCGGCGTCTTCGCGGGCAGCTTCTCCGAGGACGCCGCAGCCGCCGTGGTGGCGGACGCAGGCCTCGCCGCGCTGGACGGGCTCAGCTCACTCGTCGAAAAGAACCTGCTCGCGCGCACCGAACTGCGTGGCGAGGCGCGCTTCCACATGCTCGAGACTGTGCGCGAGCTGGCCCTCGAGCGCGTCGCCGAGGCCGGCGAGGAGCGCGCGGCCCGGCTCCGGCACGGCGAGTGGATCGTGCAGTTCCTCGCCGGCGAGCACAGGAATCTGATGCGCGCGCAGATGCGCCAGGCCGCCCACGAGCGCATCGCGTCGGAGGAGATCGGGGCGCGCCTCGCGCTGCGCTTCGCCGCGAGCGCCGAGGGTGACCCTGAGCTCGCGTGGCGCCTGTTCATCCGCTTCGGCTTCGCGCGGCTCAGCAACGCCCACACGGCGGAGGTGCTCGCGACCTATGAGCTCTTGAAGCCCATCCCCTGCTCCGCCGATCCACTGCGCAAGGCGCTGGCACTGGGGATCTGGTCCTGGGCGCGCGCGGCGCTGCTCGACCCTGCTGCGGCCCCGGATCTCGAGGCCGTTTGCGCCGTGCTCGAGGACGCCGGCGAGCGAGACTTTCTTGCGGGCATCGAGACCGCGTGGGGGATGCTGCTTGGGCCCACCGACCCACCCCGCGCCCTCGCGATCCTCGATCGCGCATTGGTGCTCGCGCGCGACGCAGACCAGACGTTCGTCGAGGGTTGGGCGCTGGCGATGATCTGCTATGTGCACCTCCACGGCGGCGCCATCGACGAGGCGCAGCGCCACGCAGACGAGCTCGCAGGCATCGCGCGACGCCGAAACGACGAGGAGGCCGTGGCTTATGCGCTTGCGGTGGGCGCGCGCGTCAAGCTCGTGCGCGGGGATCTTGCCAGTGCGCGGAGCCTGTACGCCGAAGCAGCGGTGCTTGCGCGCGCTCGCTCCGCAGCCTGGCCGCGCTCCATGGCGCTTTGCGGTCTCGCGAGCGTGGCGCTCGCCGCCGGCGACGAGGTGGGCGCGCGCGCGATCCTCGAGGAGGCACTCCACTTCTGCGGCGGCGTGGGTTACGTGGGCATCGACAGTCTGTGCGGCGCCCTGGCCCTGCTTCTCGTCAAGACCGGCGAGCGGGACCGGGCGCTTCGCGTCTTCGGCGCCGTTGCGGCGGGGGCCGAGAACGAAACCGGCTACCGCGCGTTGTTGACCGATCCGAGCGGTGCCCTGCGCGCGGCGACGCGTGAGGCCCGGGCACTGCTCGGCGACCCGCCCCCCGGCGATACCGCCGTCGTGGACCTCGAGGCGGTGCTCCAGGCTGCGCTGGGAACCCGCCGCTAACGAAGTAGAGCGCTATTTCCGCTTTCGCCTGACCACTCGTTTCGCTGGCTTCCTGGGGCCGGTCCCGGGGCGCCCGGACCTCGGGCTTCTCCTCGAGTTCAGTCGAAGCCAGTCGGCGAACCCGGCTTCGTCGAATTCCTTCGCGGAGAGGGCGACCACTGCGTTCACGGCATCGGGTTCCGACGCCTCGAGCCGACGGCCATTCAGCTCGAGGAACACGCCGGCCACCGTGAACTCGAGACGCTTGTTGCCGTCCTGGAAGGGATGGTTCAGCGTGAGGGACGCTGCGTACTTCGCCGCCAGATCGAGGAGATCCGGGGTGCCGTAAGCGAGGAGGTTCCTGGGGCTTGCGAGCGACGACTCGAGGATGTCGTCGCTCAGGATCCCGGGAGCGCCACCGTGCTCCGCGATGAGCATTTCGTGCATCGCGAGCACGGCGGACTTCGGAACCCACCGCGGGTTCACCTGGCGAGTTCGCGAAGGGCGTTCCTGTACCGGGCCATGAAGGACTCGGCCGTCTCCATCGCAGCGGAGAACTCGGGGTCGTAGGGCGTGATCCGGAAGGACCCACCCGGCCCCTCCGTGAGGAAGATCTGGTCTCCCTCCTGGACCCTGAGCGCCCGAGCAGCCTCTGCCGGGAGCGTGACCCCGAGAGAGTTCCCGACCTTCCTGACCTTGAGCTGGACCATGGCTGTCGCCTCCTGTAGTTACATATGTTATAACTATCGGCCAGGCTCGTCAATGGCCTTAGGCCATGGATCTCTCGGGCGCCGCGCGACCGCAACGACTTGGCCAGCAATGGGTTATCCCGAGATGGGGCCTAGGATGCGCGAGAGCGGCTGAATCGGGCGGTCTCGAAAACCGTGCCTCTTCGTGCTCGGCGCCGCGCCAGCGACCTTCGCCCGCCTCACTCGCCCCCACCGTCCCCCCGCCCGCGATCGAGCGACCGGACCCACGCGAGCGCCGCGAACAGCGCGAGCGCCAGCACCAGCGCCAGCGGCGCGGAGACCGTGTGCGGAAGTGCTGCGAGCAGCGCCGCCATCGCGCCGCAGAAGGCGCACACGCCCCACAGCGCGAACAGCGCCTGCCGCGGCGAGAGGCCGAGGCGCAGCAGGCGGTGGTGGATGTGGCCGACGTCGGCGTGGAACACGGGCCGCCCGCGCACCAGCCGGCGCAGGAACGCGACCGACCCGTCCGCGATCGGGACGGCGAGCGCCACCAGCGGCAGCAGGAGGGTCACCGCCGCCGTGCCCTTGCGGTTCTCGAGCAGCGAGACCGCCGCGAGCGACAGACCCAGGAACTGGCTGCCGGTGTCGCCCATGAAGATGCGCGCGGGCGGGAAGTTGTAGCGCAGGAACCCGAACGTGGTGCCGATCAGCAGCGCCGAGATGAACATCACGTAGAAGTCGGCGTGCGAGCGCCCCACCCACCACAGCGTGACCGCGGCGATCAGCACCGCGCCCGCCGCCAGTCCGTCGAGCCCGTCGATCAGGTTGATCGCGTTCGTCACCACCAGCACCCAGGCCACGGTGAGCGGGATGTTGAACGCGCCCGATGCGAAGTTGCCGTTGAACGGGTTGGTGAGCACCGGGACGCCGTAGCCGAACAGGACCAGGACCATCGCCGCGCTGGTCTGGATCGCGAGCTTGGCCCACGGGCCGGCGCCGCGCAGGTCGTCCACGAGGCCCAGCGCCACCATCGGGATCGCGGCCAGCGTGAGCCCGAGCAGCGGTTTCACGTCGAGTGCTCCGGCGGGCCCGGGCAGCAGGCGCGCGACCCACGCCGCGCCCAGCACGGCGAGCACGAGGGCGAGCCCGCCGAGCGTCGGCACCGGCTCGCGATGGATGCGGCGCGGCCCGGGGTGATCGAACGCGCCCACCCGCCGCGCGGCCGCGATCACGACCGGCGTGGCGAGCAGCGCGATGGCGGCGGCGGCCAGCGCGATCGAGAGCGAGTAGGGGATCCTCATCGCGGAGCGGGCTTGAATGCGTTCCCGACCAGCATCACGCCCGCGCGCGCGAGAATGAGCGCGTCGGCCAGCGCCGCGAGCACGGGGTGGGTCGGGTGGTGCTTGTGGAAGTAGTGGATCATGCCGCGGTGCCGCTCGACGATGACGCGCGGGGCCACACGGCTCTTGCTCGCGCCGACGTGGTGCACCACCTGGGCGTCCGGCACGTAGACGTTGGCCCACCCGGCGAGCTTCATCCGCCGGCACCAGTCCACGTCCTCGTTGAACATGAAGAACGCCTCGTCGAAGCCGCCCACCTGGTCGATCGCGGTACGCCGCACCATCAGAAACGCCCCGGAGAGCCAGTCCACCTCGCGCACCGAGAGATGGTCCCAGTCGCTCAGCAGGTAGCGGCGCGAGTAGCGGGTGTTGGGGAAGAGCCGGGTGAGCAGCGAGTAGCGGTTGAAGAGGAAGGTGAGGTGGTCGGGAAACCCGCGCGCCGAGTGCTCGATCCCGCCGTCGCCGCGCAGCAGGCGCGGCCCTGCGATCGCCGCGCGCGGATGGGCGCGCAGGTAGTCGAGCAGCGCGCTCACGGCCCCGGGACGGGGCTCGCAGTCGGGGTTCATCACCAGCACGAACTCCCCGCCCGTCACGCGGATGCCCTGGTTCACCGCGCGCCCGTAGCCCGCGTTCTCGGCGTTCGCGATGAGCCGCACGCCCGGGAAGCGCGCGGCAAGCGCCTCGGGCGTGCCGTCGCGCGAGGCGTTGTCGACCACGACGGTCTCGGATTCGAGGCGGGAGAGGTCGGGGGCGAGCGCGGCAAGGCACTTCAGGAGCAGGTCGCGCGCCTTGTAGTTGACGATGATGACGGAAAGATCCATGCAGGGCGGGAGGGCTCCGCGACGGGGCGGGAGGATGCGTGCGGACGATTCTAGCATCGGCCGCCAGGCGGGCGGAAACGGGGGTCCTGCTGATGAGATAGCGGGTTCACGATCTCGAGAGCCGTCACCCCGCGTCGAGAATCTCCGCAATCTGTCGGCGCAGCTTCGGTATCTTGTGCACGACGACATCCCACACCAGGACGTGGTCGACCCCGAAGTAGCCGTGGATGAGTCGGTCCCGCATCCCGGTCATTGCGCGCCATTCCACTTGCGGAGGTCGGGCCCGGTAGGCATCCGGCAGCTTCTTCGCCGCCTCGCCGATCACTTCCAGGCTCCGCGCGAACGCGCGTCGCAGCGTCTCATCGGCCCCGAACGCTTCCGGGCTCAGACCGGCGCTGTGACCGATCAGGTAGTCCGCCTCGGCCAGGATGTGGCGAAGATACTCAAGCGGCTCGAAGGACATCCGCCGCTTCAGCCAGGCCGATGAAAGGGGAGAGGGCTTCGAACGTGACGAGTTCGACGGGGTGCCCCAAGACTCTCTCGAGGAGATCACAGAGAGCCATGAAGCGATCGAAGCTCTTTTTTCCGGGGGAGAACTCCACGAGGAGGTCCACGTCGCTATCCGGGCGGGCCTCGCCGCGGGCCACGGAGCCGAAGAGCGCAAGACGACGGACCCCGAGCCGGCGGATCTCCGCTTCGGCCGCAAGCAGGCGTTCGATCGTTTGGCTTCGGGTCGGGGCTGACGCGCTCATGCGTTTACTCTATCCGGTGGGGTGCTTCGGGGAAAGAGGCTCCCTCCCCCTCCGGCTGCTTCCCCCGTCAGTGGCTGGCCCATCGCCCGCCCCAGCCACTCCCTGAGCCGCGCGACGTGCTGCCCTCCCAGTACCATTTGCCGCAGTGGGGGCACCGTTCGGCCTCGCGCCTCGTCGCGGGCGGGCGACCTCACCGCAGGCGGATCAGCGCTCTCGTTTGTTCGCCGCCGGGATACCGGTAGCGCGCGAAGTACATGCCGGGCGTGGCCGGGCCACGGTCTCCGCCCAGCGGCCACCGCACGCGATGCTCCCCGGCCGGATGGGCTCCATCCGCGAGGCGCGCGATCACGCGGCCCTGCAGGTCGAGGATGACGAGCTCGACGGTGGCCGCCCGCGAAAGCTCGAAGCGGATCTCGACGTCGCGGACCGCGGGCTGAGGCGCGATCGGTCCGAGCCGGAAGCGCCCGCCCGCGGGCGGCATCGTGGCCACCGCGGTCGTGCGGTTGCATCCCTCGCCACGGGCGCCGATGAGCCCGCAGCCCGGGGCATCGATCAGCGGCGAGGCGGCCACGAGGTGGACGCTGTCGTCCGGGAGGCTGCAGAAGAGCGGGTCGACGTCGAGGTCGGTGGCGCCGGGGCCCGAGGGAAACACCGCGCCGGCAGCGTTCCCGAACCAGTCGTTGCACGACAGGGAGGTGCCGGTGGGCGCTCCGGACAAGCCGTACGAACCGTTCCCGTAGCCGATGTTGTGTTCGATGGCGACCGCGGATTCCCCCGCGGGGCCTGTGATCTCGATCGCCGATCGGCCGCTGAGATAGATCGTGTTGTGCCGCACGTCGAGCCCAGAGTAGTCGAGGTTGGCCTCGATGCCCGAACGGAGCGAGCGGCCGATGACGTTTCCGCGCACATAGGCCGCACCACCTTCGAGGACCATGCCGGTCCCGCAGCGCATGATCTCGTTGCCCACCAAGGTCACGCTATAGGTAATGGGACCTGACCTGATTCCGTAGTCCGGAGCGTCCTCCACGCGATTGGCCGAGATCACCAAGCCCTCCGCGTATGGCACGTACATGGCCTTGGGAAAACCCGTGATTTTGTTCCCTTGGATCATGCCCGACAAGGCGTCCCCGTCCACCCACAAGCCCGGGATCCAGGGCGACGGCGACGGGCCGGCGCTAAACGTGTTATCTCGGATATCCAGGCCGTACAGGTACATGCCGCGGAGCCGAACGGTGCCTTCCACCACGTTGTCCGCGAACGTGTAGGAATGTTCCGCGAATGGGGCGAAGTCGCCGCGGATCCGACAATCCCGGAACTCCAGTCCAGAGACATCCTTGATGTCGCTGTACGTCTCCGCGAACCCGGCATCGAACACGCACCGTCGGAAGGCAATCCATTCCGTGACCTCATCGCCGGTATCGAGCCGGACCAGGCCCTTGAAGTGGAATCCATCCACGACGATCAGTTCCTGCTCGTGATGAATCAGGATGCGGAGGCCGTCCAGTTCGGGCGCCGTTGGCCCGATTCCCATCAAGACCACGCCGCCCGGACTGGTCCAGTCCATGAGCACGGTGGGGCTCTCCGCGTATGCGCCGCTCCGCACGAGCACGGTATCGGGCATGAGATCCAGGGCCGCCTGGATCGAGGGAGTCTCGTCCGGAACAACGATGGTCGATGCGAGCGAGGCGCCCGGCAGGGCGAGCAGCAAGAGCGCAACAAGCACCATATCCGTTGATCTGAGCAACCCCCGTGCCCCGGCCGGGATTGGGTGCGAACATGGGTCATTCGCGCCAGGCATGCCGGTTCCGCCGCGTGACATGGGGGATCTCGCTCACCCGGACGGGGTGATCGGCCGGCCCAGCGCCCGCTCCAGCCATTCCCGGAGCCGCGCGACGTGGCTGCCCTCCCAGTACCACTTGCCGCAATGCGGGCAGAAGGTGAGCGAGGGCGAGCTGCGCAGCACCTTGCCCGGCACCTCCCCGGAGGCCTCGAAGGCCGTGCGGCGCTGGAGCGCGACGTTGCAGCCGGGGCAGCGGCTGAAGGGCGGACCGGCGGGCTCGTGGCCGACCGCGAGCTCGCGCAGCGCGGCCGCGGGGTCGGCGCGCGGCATGCGCAGCGCCGGGACGTCCGCGAAGCGCTTCGGCCGGCGGGCGCTGAGCGTGAGCACCGTCCGGCCCTCGCGCCTCCCGGCCTCGAACAGCTCCTCGAGCCGCGCGCCCTGGGCGGTCGCGACGTCGTAGCCCAGCATCCGCAGCCGTCGCGCCAGAAGCTCGAGCGAGGTGTCGGTGATGAAGCGCGCGGGCGGCATGGCCCGGACCCTACCCCGCGCTTTTCACCGGCCGCCAGCCGGCAAGGCGAAACCCGCCGGCCGCTCGACCGGGAAACGCCCGGGACGAGGCGCGGTTCCAACCCGATACCCCGGGCCAAAATGCCCCGTTTCAGTTGACGCCGCGATGCGGCTTGCCCCACTCTGCCCGCATGAACCGCACCGAAACCGGCGGGTCGCCGGCGGCGAGCGAAGGGCCCGGCAGCCTCGGAGACCCGATCGACCGGCGACGGTTCCTGATCCTAATGGGAGGGGCCGCCGCCCTGGCCGCGGCCGGACCCCGCGCCGCCTTCGCGAAGAAGGATGCCAATGGCAAGCCGCCGCCGATCCCCGCGGAGCTGCCCTCGAGCCAGGTCGAGACGGCGCGAGCGCTGATCGCCGCCGCCATCCTCGCCCCGAGCGACTGGAACACGCAGCCGTGGAGCTTCGAGGTGGACGGGGCCTCGATCCGGCTGGTCGCCGACGCGCAACGCACCCTGCCGGTGACCGACCCCGAGCGGCGCGGCATGATGATCGCGCTGGGCGCGGCGCTCGAGAATCTGCTGGTGGCGGCCCGCGCCTACGGGCTGCGCCCGACGGTCGCCTACTTCCCCCATGCCGGCGTGAACGGCGTGGTGGCGGAGGTGACCTGGAGCGAGGGGGAGACGCAGCGCGACCTGGGGATGTCGGCCGCGATCCCCGAGCGCCGCACGAATCGCCGGGAGTACGACGGCCGCGCGATCCTGCCGCAGGCCCGCGCCCAGCTCACGGCCCAGATCCCGGAAGGGCTCTTCCTGCACTGGATCGACGAGCGCGACCCGATGCGGGAGCTGGCCGACCTCGTGCACGACGCGACCCGCGAGCAGATCCTGAATCCGCGCGCGCAGGGCGAGCAGTTCGCCTGGATGCGCTTCGACGGCGAGGCGCAGAAGCGGCGCGACGGGGTCCCGGTGGACGCGCTCGAGCTGGGCGGACCCTCCGGATGGTTCGCGGGCCGCACCTACAACCCGAAGAGCCGGTTCCTCCACTTCGGCGCCGAGGG
>Ga0184629_10000827_pt1 | contig 13261 bp, 8 predicted proteins | sample PLM4_32_b1_FD_133158 | JGI IMG/M metagenome (GOLD analysis project Ga0184629, IMG submission 133158) | Groundwater sediment microbial communities from an aquifer in East River, Colorado, USA - PLM4_32_b1 | ecosystem: Environmental > Terrestrial > Soil > Riparian zone | place: USA: East River... | reverse complement strand
GATGAAGACTTTGCTGAGAAGTTAGAAAAGTTCAAAGAAAAAAGCAAGGGTCAAAACAAAAATCTTGCTCAATTGGTAGAGCTTACGAAGCGTTATTATGTCGAAAAAAAGGCAGAACAATTGGCGGATAATTTAGATAAGTTATCTCAAAAAGAAGATAAATTATCTGAGAATGATAAAGAAAATTCAGCGCAAGAGCAAAAGAAGATCAACGATGAATTCGATGCAATTCAAGATGAGCTTGATAAGTTGGATAAACTAAACGAAGAACTAAAGTCTCCAATGGACATTTCTAATGATTCAGATAAAGAAAAAAGTATCAAAGAAGATTTAAATAAAGCGTCTTCCGAATTGCAAAAGGAGAATAAAGCAAAAGCAAAACCGAGTCAAAAAAGTGCTTCGAAAAAGATGAAGGAAATGTCCAAAGCAATGGAGCAAAGTTTGGAAGAATCTGATAAAGATCAAATAGAAGAAGACGTAAAAATGTTGAGACAAATTTTAGATAACTTATTGGCTTTTTCTTTTTCTCAAGAGGATGTGATGAATCAGTTTAAAAATTCCAAAGCAGGTTCTCCCTCTTTTAATAAATACATTCGAAGTCAACAAAATTTAAAAAATCAGTTCAAACACATTGACGATAGTTTGTTTGCTTTGTCTTTACGTCAGCCAAAAATAGCCGAACCTGTTACAAAAGAAGTAGCCAATGTGCAATACAATATCGACAAATCTCTTGAAAGTTTGTCGGGATCGCAAGTTCAAAAAGGTTTATCGCAACAACAATATGCTATTTCATCAGCTAACAAATTGGCTGATTTATTGAGTGATTCTCTCAACAGCATGCAAATGTCTATGTCGGGTAGTGGCTCTGGAAAATCAAAACCAGGTAAAGGTGGTGGAATGCAATTGCCGGATATTATTAAGAAACAAGGAGAGCTGGGAGACAAGATGAAGGAGGGAATGAAGAAAGGGAGTAAACCTGCCGAAGGTCAAAAGCCAGGAGATGGCGAAAAAGGAAAAGGGAATAAATTTGGAAAAGAAAATGGCAACAATGGTAATGAAGACGGAGATGGGGAAGGAGATGCACAAGCAACCATGGAAATTTACAAAGAGCAGAAACAATTACGAGATGCCCTTCAAGAAGAATTAAATAAAAAGGGTTTAGGCAATAGTGGTCAGAATGCTTTAGAGCAAATGAAACAATTGGAAAAGCAACTTCTAAATAAAGGTTTCACGAATGAATCTGTTCAAAAAATCAATAACATTAAACAAGAACTTTTAAAACTGGACACAGCAATTAGACTTCAAGGGGAAGACCCGAAGCGACAATCGGAAACGAATACTAAGAGTTTTAGTAATCAAGCAAGTCCATTACCGAAGGGACTTTCAGATTATTTAAATAGCATCGAAATATTAAATAGACAATCGCTACCTTTGCGCTCGAATTTTAATCAAAAAGTTCAAGAATACTTTAACAATAAATGATCAATTTTAATTACGAATCTGACTTTACTTTAGAGAATGAAGAGGCTATCGCTTCTTGGTTAACTGCGGTAATTGTTTCAGAAAACAAGAACGAAGGAGAAATAAATTATATATTTTGCGACGATGAATATCTGCATAAAATTAATTTGGAATATCTCAATCACGACACCCTTACAGATATTATTAGTTTTGATTACACTATGGGTAATGAAATCAGCGGCGATATTTTTGTTTCTATCGAAAGAGTTTCAGACAACGCGAAAGATTATAACACGGTTTTTGAAGACGAATTAAAACGAGTTTTGGTTCACGGCGTTCTACATTATTGTGGCTACAAAGACAAATCGGAAGCCGACGAATCTCTAATGCGAAGCAAGGAGGATGAAAAATTAGCGATGTTTCACGTGGAACAATAATTATAATTAAGGTTAAGTTATTTAAATTGTTTCACGTGGAACTATGATAATTTAAAGATTAAACAATGTTAAGATGTTTCACGTGGAACAATTTTAAGTAGAATATTTAGAATGCTTAGAATGTTTCACGTGGAACAGTATTTTGAATTTGCATAATTCCTTTTGATAAGGATTAATAAATAAATAAAATGTTTTTAGAAGAGTACGATGTAATTGTTGTTGGCGCTGGTCACGCAGGTTCTGAAGCTGCAGCGGCGGCAGCTAATTTGGGTTCCAAAACTTTGTTGGTTACAATGAGTTTGCAAAACATTGCGCAAATGTCTTGTAATCCTGCAATGGGGGGAATTGCAAAAGGACAAATAGTTCGAGAGATTGACGCACTTGGTGGTTACTCAGGAATTGTTTCAGACAGGACGGCAATTCAATTTAAGATGTTGAATAAATCAAAAGGCCCTGCAATGTGGTCGCCACGTGTTCAAAGTGATCGTATGCGTTTCGCCGAGGAATGGCGAATGATGTTGGAAGGAACGCCTAATCTTGATTTTTATCAAGAAATGGTAAAAGGTTTGATTATTGAAAACGGAAAGATAAAAGGGATTAAAACTTCGTTGGGAGTGGAGATTCGGTCTAAATCGGTGGTGTTGACGAACGGGACTTTTTTGAATGGTTTGATTCATATTGGAGAAAAACAATTTGGAGGAGGAAGGGCAGGTGAAAGCGCTGCTTACGGAATTACCGAAGATTTAATCAAAGCAGGTTTCGAAGCGGGTCGAATGAAAACAGGAACGCCTCCTAGAGTAGATGGTCGTTCTTTGGATTATTCGAAAATGAATGAAGAAAAAGGAGATGCAAGACCTGATAAGTTTTCATATTCTGATTTGACAAAACCTTTGGCGATTCAAAAATCCTGTCACATGACGTATACGTCTTTGGAGGTGCATAATATTTTGAGAGAAGGTTTTGATCGTTCGCCAATGTTTAATGGTAGAATAAAAAGTATAGGCCCAAGATATTGTCCGTCTATCGAGGATAAGATAAATCGTTTTGCGGATAAAGAACGTCATCAATTATTTGTCGAACCTGAAGGGTGGAATACGTGTGAGGTTTACGTAAATGGTTTTTCAACTTCATTGCCGGAGGATATTCAATTTAAAGCGTTGCGTAGAGTTGTGGGTTTTGAGAATGTGAAATTCTTTCGTCCGGGTTATGCTATCGAATATGATTATTTTCCGCCAACACAATTGAAGCATACGTTGGAAACAAAGTTGGTTGAAGGTTTGTATTTCGCAGGGCAGATTAACGGTACTACAGGATATGAAGAAGCAGCTTCTCAAGGATTGATGGCAGGTATTAATGCACATTTAAAAGTGCATGAACAAGCGCCATTAATTTTGAAAAGAGACGAAGCGTATATTGGTGTTTTGATTGACGACTTGATTACAAAAGGAACTGAGGAACCGTATCGAATGTTTACTTCGCGTGCAGAGTATAGAACTTTGTTGCGACAAGATAATGCCGATTTTAGATTAACTCCTTTGTCTTATGAAATTGGTTTAGCATCAGAAGCTCGTTTGCGTCGAATGGAACATAAATTAAATGAATCCGAAAAAATGGTGGCTTTCTTCAAAGAGACAAGTGTTTCAATGGCAGAGACAAATCCTATTTTGGAATCGAAAGACACGGCACTGATTAATCAAGGTGATAAAATGTTTAAAGTATTTTCCAGACCACAGATCGATTTGGAAGATATTATGAAGTTTGAAAAGGTTAAGGAATACGTGGCTGTAAATAATCTGGACCAGGAAATTTTGGAACAAGCCGAAATACAAGTGAAATATTCTGGATATATCGAAAAGGAAAGAAACAACGCCGATAAATTAACGAGATTGGAAGATGTAAAAATCCCAGAGAATTTTGATTATAATAAAATCAAATCCATGTCAATTGAAGCGAAACAAAAACTGAGTAAGATTCGTCCAATCACGATTTCCCAAGCTTCAAGAATAAGCGGTGTGTCGCCAAGCGATGTTTCCGTCTTGTTGATTTATATGGGAAGATAAGATTTTAGATTAAAGAATACAGATTGCTGATTTTTGATTTAAAACTGAATTCAAAATTTAATTTCAGTAATGATTTTTTTAGATTTATATAAAATTAACTTTAGCGGTGTTTTTGTATTAATTGCTTAAAAGTAATTTTGTGTTTGTAATTTAGAGGTCGAATATAGATTGGCAGTGACAATTTAATCTGAAATCAAAAGTCGTTAATCCTCAATCGGTAATCAAATTGTTCCACGTGAAACTATGACCGTAAGACTTGTCTTTATTAGGTTTTTTAAAATTTTAATTTTTCTAAAATATGAAGATTGTCCAAGATGAAGTTTTGAGTACAGCACAAAAACAATCTTTGTTTCAACTTTGGAATTCTCAATATCCTGAAAAAATTTGTTATCATGAATTAACGGAGTTTGAGAATTATTTGGATGGACTTTCAAATAAAAGTCATTTTTTACTTCTTGGAGAGAAAGATGAAATTATGGGTTGTGCTTTTTCTTTTATTCGGGAACGGAAAGATTGGTTTGCGATTATAGTAAATTCAGAAATTCAAGGAAAAGGGTTTGGAACACTATTGTTGGATGAATTGAAAAAATACAAATCAGTTTTGAATGGTTGGGTGATTGATCATCAAAATGATTTTAAACAAAATAAGCAACGGTACAATTCGCCGTTGCCCTTTTATATTAAAAACGACTTTGTAATTTGCAAAGACACAAGAATTGAAAACGAAAAAATATCGGCCGTAAAAATAAAATGGGAGCGTAAATAAGAATTTAGTTTATTGGTTACGGAAATAGTTAAAACTATGCACTTTTGTGTATTTCGCTTTAACTTCAAAAAAAGAGTTAGATAGAATTAAATGGATTATCACTGATTAATTTTTTTGAATCTTTTTAATCTGTGGTAAAATAAAAAAGCCTTAACCTTGCAATCTTTATGTCTGGCAAACCAAATTTATGGACTTGAAGTTTATAATGGTTTAGTTTTTCCGAACTATTCAATATTGTTTCTTTCCGAAATAATTAAAAAAGAAGTAGTGTTGTCAAGTTTAGCGCAGTTAAAATTATAAGGAAAATCTCGACTGGGGTAGGCTCGATAAACAGATTCAAGTAAACGATATTAAGTAACTATTATTAATTATAAAAAAAGAGTTTCATTTTCATAAATCGCAGCTGTGGTTTATGAAAAATTTATTTAAAAACAAAAATGGACATATTAAACAAAAAACACTTTCTTACCGTAAAAGATTATTCCGTTTCTCAAGAAACCTTCGATTTGTATCATGATGAAACTTTGGACATGTTGATTACACATCCACAACCCAGTTTGGACACGTTGGGAAAATATTACGAAAGCGCGGATTATATTTCGCACACTGACTCCAAACGTTCTGTTTTTGAAAAAGCGTATCACATCGTAAAAAATATCGCTCTAAAAAATAAATTAAATTTAATCAATTCGCTTCAGCCTAACAAAGGGCTGATTTTGGATATTGGTGCAGGTACGGGAGATTTTTTATTCGTGGCGAAAAATTGTGGTTGGAAAGCGATAGGAGCGGAGCCAAGTGAAAAAGCTAAAGCCATTGCAAAAAGTAAAGGGGTGTCTTTTGTTGAAAAAACAAGTGAACTGGAAAGCCATACTTTCGACGTGATTTCGATGTGGCATGTTTTGGAACACGTTCCCAATTTAGAAGAGCAAATCAAAGAATTGAAACGATTGTTAAAACCAAATGGAACTTTAATTGTTGCAGTTCCAAATTTCAAATCTTTCGATGCAAAACATTACGGGAATTTTTGGGCGGCTTATGATGTGCCCATTCATTTTTGGCATTTTTCGAAAACGGCGATTCAAAAACTTTTCCAAAAAGAAAACATGAACCTGGAAAAAGTCCTTCCCATGAAATTTGATTCTTTTTACGTGAGCTTGCTTTCGGAGAAATACAAAACGGGAAAAATGAATTTTATAAAGGCATTTTTCGTAGGATTGCAGTCCAATTGGAAAGCCAAGCAAAATTCCGAATATTCGTCGCACATTTACATCATTAAAAACAGCTAAAACTTATTTTAAGCTATTTTAAAGCAATTACTCCATATTTAGGAGGTCTTTTGTTGTGTTTTTTAAGATTTTTGCTTAAAACAACGCATATAAAGTCGTTTTTAATAGCTTATATTTATAGAGGTTTTGTTTTATAATAATTAAAATTGATATCAGAAATAAGTAGCATTTTTCAAACTTTTTGTCAATGCTATTTATTTTTTTATATTTTTGTCATCCATACTAAAAAACTAGAAATACATCAAAATGAAGAAAGCATTATTATTTATCGCAATTTCAATATCACTTGTTTCTTGTGATAAAAAAACAGAAGTGAAGGATTTTAAAACAGCATACGTTGATACAGCAGTATTGATGAAAGAATATACAGAGACCAAAGATCTTGAAGCCAAATACAAAGCACAAGCTGCTGAGAAAGGAAGACAGCTAGAAGCTGAAATTGCAAGATTCAAACAAGATGCGGCTAGTTTTCAAAGTCAGGCTCAAGCAAATGGTCAACAATGGGCACAACAAAGAGGGGCTGAATTGCAAAGAAGAGAGCAGCAATTGGGTCAAGCACAACAAGCTTTGCAACAACAATTGCAACAAGAAAGCGGTAAAGAAATGGATTCTTTGGTAAGTGGTGTAAAAAAATTCATTAAATCATACGGTAAGGAAAAGGGATATGCTTATATCTATGGAACTGGAGATGCTGCAACTATTTTGTATGCTGAAGAGAAATATGATATTACAAAAGAGATCGTTAAATTATTAAACGATAAATACAAATCGGCTGCTAAAACAGAAGAAGTAAAAAAATAATTTTCGTTTAAAAACACACTATTAAAACCTTCATCTTGAACGAGATTGAAGGTTTTTTTATTTCTTTTATTTTCAATATTTTAGCATTCTAAATTTATACGCCAAATGCAATCCATCTCCGAAGCCGCCGCTTATACGATACGTTTTATCAATCAAACCCATCAATCTGTTTTCCTAACCGGTAAAGCGGGAACGGGGAAAACCACACTTTTACGGGAAATCATCGAAACTACGCACAAAAATACGGTTGTTGTGGCTCCTACTGGAATTGCTGCACTAAATGCGGGCGGAGTTACAATTCACTCCATGTTTCAGTTGCCTTTTGGTGGATTTATTCCTGATAATTCGGCGCCTCAGTTTTCGGATACGACCAAGTTTGAAACCAAAGCGACTTTGCGCAGGCATTTCAAAATGAGCGGACAAAAGCGTGCAGTAATCCGTAACATGGAATTGCTTATCATTGATGAAGTCAGTATGTTACGTGCCGATTTGCTGGACGCAATGGATTTTATGATGCAATCAGTTCGTAAGAAAACAGCTCCGTTTGGCGGAGTTCAGGTTTTGTTTATTGGCGATTTATTGCAATTGCCGCCCATCATTCGGGACGAGGAATGGCGAACTTTGAGGTCGTATTACAAGGGCAAATTTTTTTTCCATTCGCATGTTATTCAGCAATATCCGCCTTTATACATCGAATTATCCAAAATTTATCGTCAAACTGATGACCGTTTCATTTCGGTTTTGAATAATCTGCGTAATAACGAGATTTCTCCCTCCGATATTCAGATGTTGAACGAATTCGTGAAACCAAATTTTGATCTGAAAGCGAACAAAGGCTACATCACTTTAACCACTCACAATGCCAAAGCCGATGTGATGAATGCCCAGTCGCTTGAAGATCTTGAAGGAGATCTAATCACTTTTAGACCTGATATCACCGATGATTTTCCGGAGAAAATATATCCCGTAGATCCCAATTTACAACTGAAAATTGGCGCACAAATTATGTTTGTCAAAAACGATTTATCTTTCGATAAAAATTATTTCAACGGGAAAATGGGCGTGATCAAATCGATGACCAACAAAGAAATCTGGGTTCACTTTCCGGACGAAGACAAAACGATTGAAGTTGATAAGTACGAATGGCAGAACATCCGCTATACCGTAAACGAAATGACCAAGGAAATAGAGGAGGAGGTTTTGGGCACTTTTGTGCATTATCCAATCAAGCTGGCTTGGGCGATTACCGTACACAAAAGCCAAGGATTGACTTTTGACAAAGCTGCGCTTGATGTCTCGCAGGTTTTTCTCCCAGGACAAGCGTATGTAGCGCTATCGCGTTTACGTTCCTTAAACGGGCTTATTTTGCTTTCTCCGTTGCGAATGAACGGTATTTCAAACGACCAGGACGTGATGGATTATGCAGAGAATAAAGCCTCTGAGGAATATCTGGAAAATGCCCTGAAACGCGAAACCAAGAATTTTATACTTAACTATCTCAAAAACAGCTTTGATTGGAATGAACTGGCACAAGAATGGCGTAATCACCAGTTCAGTTACAACCAAGATGCCGAAAACTCGGCCAAATCCAAACAAGCCAATTGGGCCAAGAACCAAGCGGGAGTCATTTGGCAATTGCTCGACCCATCCTCTAAGTTCTTACTGCAATTGGACAAATTGTTCCACAGTGAACAACTGGAATTCAATCATATCTCGGATCGCATCAACGCCGCTTTCAATTATTTCATGGAACCCATGGATCAGTTGGTATACGAAATCCTTTGGAAAATCGAAGAAGTGAAACGACTCAAAAAAGCCAAAGCCTTTTATGATGAATTAATGGTGCTTGAAGACCTGCAAACCAAAGCCGTTTTGCAATTGATGAAAGCCAAATTGCTAATCGCCTCGTTGGTTAAAGGCGAAACCATTTCCAAAGAAAAACTCACTTCCGACGAAATAAAATTGTACAAATCCACCAAGATCAACCGCGTGATCGAAGATTTCAAGAAAGCCAACATCACCCTGATCGAGGACGAAAAAGACGTCGAACGCTACGCACCCAAGAAAACTGCCAAAAAGGAACCCAAAAAATCGACGGTACAGGAAACTCACGAGTTGTGGCTCGAAAAAAAAACCATCCAGGAAATTGCGACTATCCGGAAATTCACCCAAGAAACGATATTGTCGCACCTCACCAAGCTGATCCAATCTAGAACCATTACCATCAGCGAAGTACTTACCGTGGAAAAAGTCACCGAACTCACTGCGGCTTTTACCGGCTATAAAGAAGAGTCGGTTTCCCCGCTAAAAGAAAAATACGGCGAAAAATTCACTTGGGAAGAACTCCGAATGTTCAAGGCCAGTTTGAATCTCAATTAAAGCGTAGATTTTCAAGAGTATTTACTTCGTCAATTCGCTAATGTTCGTGTGGGCGTGCCACCATAAAACAAAGTGGCCAACTCATCATGCTGGTGAGTCGGCCACTTTGCTTTATGCTGTCGGGCTATCCGCGCTACTTCGGTAGCTAGCTGCTATCCCTCACGTACGCTCAGAAGATATTTTGGAAGAGTGATGGGGATTTTGTTGATTCCGAAATAATTTGATTTTTTGTAAGAATTATTTAATATATTTGAAACGATACAAAAAGGGAACTTAGTTGCCTGAATACATGCAAATATGGGAGGATTTGTGATTTTTTTTGTATATATGCAAGTTAGGCACAAGCATAGAAAAACTGAAACAACAAAAATGAACAAACAAAAAATATATTTTCCCAACCTTAGTGGTTTAAGATTTATTGCATCTTTCTTAGTAGTTATTCACCATATAGAGTTAATGAAAGCCAATTCAAAAACCGATAATTATTGGGGGGTAAATCCGTTTATTGGGATTATTGGAAAACTCGGGGTAGTGTTGTTTTTTGTTTTAAGTGGTTTTTTAATCACATATCTTTTATTAGCAGAAGAGCAATCCTTTAATAAGATTAGTATAAAGAATTTTTATATAAGAAGAATACTTCGGATATGGCCATTGTATTATCTAATTGTTATTTTAGCATTTTTAGTTTTAACAAATATTGAACTTTTCACTTTACCTGGACAAGGTAAAGATGTAATCTATTCTAATCTTATATCGAAGTTAATTTTATACGCAATATTTCTACCCAACCTTACTTTTTCGCTTTACGGACAAGATCCATACATTTTCCAAACTTGGTCAATTGGAACAGAGGAACAATTTTATTTAATGTGGCCAATTCTATTCAAATATTTGAAAAATAGCAGAATGTTTTTAATGTTCTTTATCATAGTTTTCTATATATTTTTTGCCAGAGTATTAGCATCAGATTATTTTAACATCATTCCTTACAAAGATGTAATTAGGGCATTTTGGTCAAAATTTAATATTGACTGTATGGCAATTGGTGGAATTTATGCAATCTTACTTTTTCAAAAGAGTAATTTTCTTAAATTACTGCAGAACAAAATCTTATTTTACTTAACTTTAATTTTAGTGATATTTCTAATGATTGAAGGTGTTTATATCCCATATATTCATTATGAGTTTTATTCTGTTTTATTTGGAATTATTATTTTGAATTTTGCCGCAAATGACAAAATAAAAATATCTCTTGAAAATAGATTTTTAAACTATTTGGGGAACATTTCATATGGCTTATATATGTATCACCTAATTGGAATTGCATTAGCATTGGCAATAACTAGGTCAATTAATTTTACGACAAATTGGTTACTCTACCCATTAAGTTTTATTTTGACAATAATTATTGCAGGGCTATCATATAGATATTTTGAAACGTTTTTTTTAAAGTTCAAATATAAATTTTCAAATATTATTAGTGGAAACGAGACTAAAGAATAAAGTGCCTGTCCCCGATCGCTCGGATATACCAAATTTGTCATCGCAACGATAGCTCGGATTTGCAATCCGCGCACACAAAGAAAAGCCACAAAGCTAAAACCCCCAATTGTTTTAACTAATAAGCACACAATAATGAACAATCTAAAAGAAAGTAATAAAAATGATTAAAAATAAAGCATTAGAGTACATCCGGTCTAATATTTTAATTGGATTAAAGCAGGCCTGAAACGAGAAACCTTTCTAGAAATCTGGATGGTCGTAGTCGATGATCGTGGTTTTGCCGGCTCTTGGGGTTTTTGCTGAAAAAAGTTGGTATAACACATTTCTGTCCGATAATAAAGGAGATATTAAATGTGGCAATGCTATTTATAAAATGTAAGCCGTAATTCCGAAAGACTGAATGAGCTTGCCGAACAAATAAACACCGCATGCCTAAACAAATATAATTTTGGCAACAATGCGGTTTATGCTCAAGGTATAACAGAACAAAAACATATTGATAAAACTATGGAATTTACAATCTTCGAATAAATTCGCTTTATCAATTTACATTCATAATTAAACATTTCTAACCAACCAATGAAAAAAATCACCTTATTTCTCCTCGTCGTACTTTCGCAAACCGTATTTGGACAAGCCAAACTTACCGAAACCCAAAAATTGGCCACCACCTGCAAGGTTTGGGGTTATTTGAAATATTATCATCCAAAAGTGGCGGATGGAAGTAAAAATTGGGATGAGCAACTTTTTGCTATTTTGCCTCAAGTGGAGAAAGCCCAAACCAAAGAAGATTTTTCATTGGTTTTGGAGAACTGGGTAGATTCTCTGGGCGAAGTAAAAGCAATCGCTCCAATTATTCCGCCAAAAGACATCGAATATTTTGATAAAAACTTTGATTTATCTTGGATGTACAATGATAAATTGTTTGCTAGAACTTTTTCGATCAAATTGAAATTTATTGAAGAAAACAGGTTTCAAAGTGAGGAAGAATTTGAACCAGGTTTTGATGGCTTAAAAAATTTGAAAAACTATTTTGATCTTGATTATAGTAATAAAGATTCTCGAATTCTAATGGTGTTTGCCTATTGGAATTTGGTAGAATATTATTTTCCATATAAATATGTAATGGACCAAAAATGGGATAAAACTTTAGAACAAATACTGCCTCTGGTTGTTGAAGGGAAAGATCAAAAGGATTTTTTTATGGCAATGAAAAAAATGACAACGAAGATCAACGACAGTCATGGTTACTTTTATGGGGCTTCAAAATGGACAGCAGAGTCCAGATTCTTTCCTGCGAATTGTAAAATAATTGACAATAAAATGGTTGTTACTGAGATTGTTGGCGATAGTTTGGCACAAGCAGATAGTATTAAAATTGGAGATGTAATTACTAAAATAAATGATAAAACCATTAAAGAGCATATCGAAGAAAATAGAGATTTGATTTGTGCTTCAAATGAAGCGGCTTATTTGGATAAAGTTGCAAAAGCAATTTTGATTTACGATTCAGAAAATGTTAAAGTTGAGTTTTTAAAGGATGGAAAGTACGAACCAAAAGTAATGAAGTGGTTTAATTATCATGATTCTCATAGAAATGAATTCAAAAAGGGAGCCATGAAAAAGAAGGAAAAGTTTAAACTTCTCGATAGTAATATTGGTTATGTCAATATGGGCGTCATAAAAGTTAGAGATATTCCAGATATGATTGAAGCATTACGATCTACAAAAGCTATTGTATTTGATATGAGAAATTATCCAAACGGAACCTTTGAAGATATTGCTAATTTTCTAAATCCTCAAGAAAAGACTTTTGTAATTTACACCGAACCTTATTTGAATTATCCCGGAAGATTTAGGTGGACAGAAGGAAGAATGTGTGGATCTGAAAACAAAAATCATTATAAAGGAAAGGTCATTGTATTGCTTAACGAAGACTCTATCAGTCAGTCAGAATGGACGGCTATGTGTTTTCAAACGGCAGGCAATACAACAATTATAGGAAGTCAGACTGCCGGGGCAGATGGAAATAATTTTGGACTTGATTTTAAAGAATTTCATACCGCATATTCAGGAGTTGGTGTTTACTATCCTGATAGACGAGAAACACAAAGAATCGGGATCGTTCCGGACATTGAAGTGAAACCAACTATTCTTGGAATTCAACAAGGGAAAGACGAGGTTTTGGACCGTGCTTTGCAATTTATTGAAACTGGAAAATAATGTTAGTGTAATAGTTGTTGAAGGAAACTACAGTAAGGAATAAACAAGAACTACAACGAAATTCCTTTTTGGTGTAGTTTTTTTATTATTTGTAAATTTGTAAAGTATTATTAAAAGAAAGATCAGAGTCGGATAGCTTTCGGAATAGTGAAGTGATAAATAGAAAAAGAGAAGTGTCTTTTCCGTTACTTTGGAAAAAAAATAAGCAACTTATCCTAAAAAATTTTTAGAGGTGTAAAGCTATTTACTTGTTATCATTACTAGGGTTTATAAGGATTTTAAATCAAAAAAAATCAAATTTACCATATAAAACATCTTTGACTACGTAATTCTGATATCATTTTT
>Ga0184629_10000826_pt1 | contig 13271 bp, 10 predicted proteins | sample PLM4_32_b1_FD_133158 | JGI IMG/M metagenome (GOLD analysis project Ga0184629, IMG submission 133158) | Groundwater sediment microbial communities from an aquifer in East River, Colorado, USA - PLM4_32_b1 | ecosystem: Environmental > Terrestrial > Soil > Riparian zone | place: USA: East River... | reverse complement strand
TCGCAATGCGCTGGACGGGCTTCGAAGTAAGCGATGAAGTGTATGGTTTCTACCTCATGGATAAGGCCGATTCCCCGATCCGTTTTGAAGAGGGGGTGAAGGAGATCGCCGTTCCCGGGCAGGTGGTCGTCTACGGGGATACGCACAATGTGATCGCATCGTGGACCTCGGGAAAGATTCCCATACGCGGCAAACAGCCGGCGATGCTTCCGATGGAGGGCTGGACGGGAGAAAATGAATGGAAGGGATTCATCCCGTTCGCACAGCTGCCGAAGGCGATGAACCCGCGCGAGGGATTCATCGCTTCCGCGAACGAGAAACTAGGGGACAAGAATTTTCCGCATTACATTTCGACGCTCTGGGAACCGCAGTCACGCATCCTCCGCATTCGCGAACTCCTCCGCACATCCGAGAAATTATCGGCGGACGATTTCAGGCAGTTTCAACAGGATGTCTACTCGCCGTACGCGAGAGATGTGACAGGACACCTCATCGCGGCGTATCGCGACACGACACCGGGCGACCCCCAGATCACCGACGCCCTCAACTACCTCAGGAACTGGGATTACCGCTTCACGCAGGCCGATATTGCCACGTCGATCTTCAACACGTTTTTTGTGCGGCTCCTCGCAAACACGTTTGAGGATGAGATGGGCGAGGATGTGTTTCATGACTTTGTATTTTTCGGGGCAATTCCGTATCGTGTCACAGGACAATTGCTTGCATCAGACACTTCTTCGTGGTTCGACAATATCCGCACACCTCAGCCCGAGACGAAAGACGAAATTCTCCGCCGCAGCCTGGCGGAGGGCCTGAAGATGCTGCGCGATACCCTCGGCGCCGAAATGAAAACATGGCGGTGGGCCGAACTTCACACCGTCACATTCCGGCACCCCTTCGGTTCCCGCAAACCGCTCGGGAGCGTCTTTAACATCGGGCCGTTTCCCCTGAGCGGCGGAGGAACGACCGTCGACAAGACCGAGTACAAATTCACCGCCCCTTTTGCGGTGTCGGTAGGCGCTTCGATGCGGCAGGTTGTCGACCTCGCCGACCCGGAACGCGGATCGATCGTTATCACATCGGGAGAATCGGGCCAGCCGTTGAATGCACACTATGACGATCAGACGCCCCTCTGGCTGAACGGAGGGTATATCGACATGTCCCTGAACTGGGATGAACTCTTCCGTCTGGCGCCGTCACACCTGACTCTGGTAAGTCAATGAACGGGAACGGATCATTCTCCCCTGAACTCATCTCGCGGCTCGAGGGAGCAGAGCGCGTGGGCGTCTTCACGGGCGCGGGCATGTCCGCGGAGAGCGGCGTTCCGACATTTCGCGGCGAGGACGGGATCTGGAAAAAATTCAAACCTGAAGAACTCGCGAACTTCGACGCCTTCATGAGAAATCCCCAACTCGTGTGGGAGTGGTACAACCACCGCAAGCATCTTATCGCCGGAATCGAGCCGAACGCCGGACATTATGCGCTCGCGGGAATGGAATCGCGCCACCGGTATTTTTCCATCGCAACCCAGAATATCGACAACCTTCACCGGAAGGCCGGAAGCAGGACGATTCACGAGCTTCACGGAAATATCGGGCGCAATTATTGCACCGGATGTGGAGCGTACTACACGGACGCTCAGCTTGCCCTCCTCGGCAATGTGCCGAAATGCAGCGCGTGCCGCGGGCTCATCCGGCCCGATGTTGTGTGGTTCGGCGAAATGCTTCCCGTCGATGAGTGGGATGCCGCCGTGCGCGCCGCCGAACGCGCGGATGTGTACTTTTCGATAGGGACGTCCAGCGTCGTGTACCCCGCCGCCTCGCTGCCGGTGCTGGCGAAGTCGGCCGGGGCTTACGTTGTGGAAATGAATATCGAGCGGACTGATTTCAGCCGCCACGCGGACGAGGTGATGATCGGCAAATCCGGTGAACTCCTCCCGCGCCTCCTCGAACAGTATCCGCGTGGGACCGACATTCCTGTCGGTCAACCCCCATACACATTATAGAGAGCCCATGGCAACGATGAAACGCGTGTTCTCAAAAACTAAGATTGTCTGCACATTCGGTCCCGCCTCAAATCCGCTCACCGTCATGAGTTCGCTGGTGCGCGCAGGCATGGATGTTGCACGCATTAATTTTTCGCACGGCACCCACGCCGAGCATCTGCGGACGTTTTCCAATCTGCGCAAGATGGCGCGCGCGATGCGCGAACCGATCAGCACCATCCTCGACCTGCAGGGACCTAAAATCCGCATCGGCAACCTCAAGACGGAGAGCATTGTCCTCAAGCAGAACCAGCGGGTGACCATCACGACGAACGACGTGAAAGGGGACGAGCATACCCTCTCCACGACGTACAAGCACCTTCCGCACGATGTGAAGCCCGGAAACCGCATACTACTCGACGACGGAAAACTCGAACTCGTCGCGCTGAGCTCTAAGGGGAAGGAGGTCCTCTTCCGCGTCGTCACCGGCGGAGTTCTTACCGCTCACAAGGGGATCAATCTCCCCGGAGTCGCCGTTTCCGCCCCCTCCCTCACGGAAAAGGACAAGCACGACCTCATGTTTGCGTTCGAACACGACATCGATTACGTTGCGCTTTCATTCGTGAGGAAGGCGCAAGACGTCAGCGCCCTGCGGGATTTCATCATCCATCACGGTCCGAAAGGGAGAAAGATTCCGATCATCGCGAAAATCGAAAAGGGAGAGGCGATCGCCAACATTGACGACATTCTCCGGGAAGCGGACGCGGTCATGGTCGCGAGGGGAGACCTCGGTGTCGAGCTCCCCACGGAGGATGTGCCGATTCTTCAGAAGATGATCGTTCGCAAGTGCAACGAACTTGGAAAGCCCGTCATCATCGCGACGCAGATGCTCGAGTCGATGATCCATAGCCCGACGCCTACGCGCGCAGAAGCGAACGACGTCGCGAATGCTGTGCTCGACGGCGCCGATGCCGTGATGCTGAGCGGCGAAACTTCGATCGGAAAATATCCGGTGCAGTCTGTGCAGGTCATGGACCGGATCATCCGCAAGGTGCAGGATCATACATTCCGGCAAAGCGCCTATAATCCCGACTGGATACCGTCGACGCACGAGTACGACCCCCTCAGCCGGGCGGCTTGCATTCTCGCGGATCAGCTGAAGGCGTCGACGATCATCGTACTCACCCACTCCGGCTCAAGCGCCGCACACGTCGCAAAATTCCGCCCCACGTCGCGCATCATCGCCGTGACCGACCGCGAGAAAATCATGCGGCGGCTGAACCTGATCTGGGGCATCAGGGGGTTGATCGTGGAAGACCTCAGGAAGGATACGGACAAGACGTTTCGGAAAATACAGGACCGGCTGATGCTCGAAGGGTATATACACAAGGGGGAGACGATCGTGATGCTTGCAGGCATTCCGCTCTTCGAGGGCCATCCTACGAACACGATCAAGGTGGATAGAGTCTAGCCCTTCTTCGCGACAAAAAGCCACTGTTCCGATTTCGCCCACACGCTTTCAAATTCCCTCGCTACCCTTCTTTCCCTCACCAGAAATCGGAACCCCGCGGGATGGAGGCGGCGTTTTCCGGCCTTTTCCAGCAATCGCAGCCACCCTGAGTCGATCGCCTCCGCGCGCGTATCATAGATTCGTTCCGATGCCGCCATCCTGAAACCGGATCGCTCGGCGAGCGCCTGCCAATCCACAGCAGTTCGTAGATCCGCCGACGCCGCTTCAACACCGAGAAGTTCCCGGGTAAAAGAGTTCGCCCGCCGGCACTCCTCCGCAGGCACTTCTGCGCCGAAGATTCGCTCATTCCATGCCATTACCCCGCCGGGCCTGAGGACGCGATAACACTCCGCCATGATCTTCGCCGGATCAAGCACACAAAGGACGGACTCGGCGACAATTGCATCGGCAAAACCGGCGGCAAATGGAAGAATACCCGATCGAAGATCCAGTTCAAGGAGTGTGGCACGATGTCTGTCGGCGGAGGTTTTCTGCCCGGCCTGCGCCAGCATCGCAGGAGAGGCGTCAATCCCAAGATAGGAGCACTCGCGGGATTCCATCACCATGCGGGCCGTCTCACCCGCCCCGCATCCGAGTTCGACGAGAAGATTACCCTGAGAGAGGGGGGGGAGGAGCGCGAGAAGCCGCTCCGTTGCGCCCCTCCCTCCGGGATGGAAGAAGAGCCGCCCGAGCTTCCCATGTACGTCAAAGTACGCGATGTGGGAAGGAAGGTTCATTGAACCGTTTCCTTCTCACCCCTGGCCCGCATGAGGAGTTTCGCTTTCAATTCAGCCAGCTCCCTGTTCGCAGGATGCTGAGCTATCAGCGTGTCAAGGTCGGAGAGCATTTTCGGCATCCTTCCCAGTCGCTCCCGCGCGTCCGCGAGCATCCGCAACGCTTCGATGTTTGTCCGCTCCACCGTGAGAATTTCCATCGAGACCTGTTCCGTCTTTTCGAATTTCCGCCGTTCGATCAGTATGAGCGCGAGATTCTTCAGGAAGCGGGAAACCCACGCGCTTTCAGGCATGCCCGCCAGCCTGGTAAAGAGTTTTGGCTCGAATCTCGCCGGAACCGTGGGGGGAGGGCGAAAAAGCCAGAGCACCGGGCCCGGTTGCTGGTCCTTCGGCGCCGCTTCGTATGCGAGCGTATAGCGCGAGCGCAGAGAATCGTAGTACGCGATGAAGTCGCGGTACCGCGATGTGTCTTTGATGTAGCGATTGAAGTCGAAGTCCGACCCCACCACAAGATCGAAGTCGTCAAACCAGCGCGCATCGTAAAACGGCGCGACGCGCTCGGCGTTGACGGAGAGAAAGGGCATCGGAAAAATCCTACAGGCGGAATCCGGAAGCGAGAGCCCGAACGGGGGCATGACGATCGCACCCCACTTCGGAACATTTTGCAGAATCCACTCCTTGGCGAGTGTGCGTGTATCGGGAAGCGAAAGGGAGGAAGAGTACGTGACGACCGCAATGACCGGCTGTGCGATGATCAGCAGCGCGCTCACGACGACTGCAATAATACGCAGGCGCGGAGATTCGAATGCGCTGTTGAATTTTCCCGATGCTCTGATCCACGTCAGGAACGCAAACAGTCCGATCGATCCTGCGATAATGAGGAACGGGAGAGCGGGAAGAATGTATCTGTCTGCGCGCATCGTCCAGGTCATAATCACTCCCGTATACAGCAGCGGAAACGCCAGCAGGACCAGTTCTTCCTTTTTCCTTCTTCTGAGAATGAACACCAGCGAACAGGCAAGGAGCGCCAGAAAAATCGGGCCGAGCGCGCCCGGGAGAACTTCGGTCAGATAGAATCCTGCGGTACTCTGGTGCGGATCGATGCCAAGATGGCCCTGCGCCATATGGGATTCTTCAAAGCTGAAATCGTGGAAAAACTCGTCGAAACTCAGCAAAACGAAGGGGTTGAGAAGAAGAAACACCGCGCCTGTCACTCCCACCGCGCCGATCAACCGCGTGGGACCGACACTGGACCCGCCAATCTTAATGGTGGGCCTGCCGGTCAACCGGACCGTCGAGCCCGAACGCAGGAGGTGGGCGAAGAGGAGAACGGGGATCAGGAGCGCGCCGGTGTATTTCGCAGAAGCGGCAAGGCCGATCGCCGCGCCCGCGGCGATGTACCATTTCAGATCGCCGCTCCTGTACAACTTTACGATCGTGTAAAGAGCCGCCACCGAAAAGAAGACAAGAGGAGTGTCGACGTTGATAAGATGCCCGTTCCGGATCATCAGCGGATTGAGCGCCACGACAAGCGTGGGAAGCAGCGCGGCGCCGGACGTCATGAATTCTTTCGACAGGAGATAGACGGCGTACATCGTCGCGCAATCGAACGCCACGGTGAGGAGGCGCGAGAGGACGATGAACGTGGTCGGGTCTGAGGCAAAAGCATTGCCGAAGGATGCCAGATCCGGATACGTTCCGGCGAGATGCCCCGCTCCGTAGTGCATCGCCTGAAGAATGAAATTGAGCAGAAATGTCAGCGCAGGGTAGTTGAAAAAATGCGGATTGAGATCGAGCCCAGGAGACCCCCAGTGCCAGAACCTCCACCCGATGGTAAACGGCGTCGCTTCTTCAAAAATCTCCGGGAGCCCCCAGCCAATGTGCCAGCAACGGACCGCGGCGCCGGCGAGAAGAATCACTAACAGGGCGCTCCCCGTCCATCGTTCGCCATTTCCCTTCATCGGCTCTTTCATTCCCCTTCCCCCGAAAATCGGATGATTTCGTCGGTCAGCTGCGCCGGCTTTTCGAGCGGCACGGAGTGTCCGCACTCCTTGAACACGGTGAGTGTTGAATGGGGAATCGCTTGGTGGTATTGCGTGGCATCAGCCGGGGAGACAACGCGATCGTCGGCACCCCAGACGATCATCGCCGGCGATGTAATGCGTCGCAGCTCATCGCGATACCCGTGTCTTACCGACGAGATGTTGCGGACTGTTTGGAGAAAGACGTCACGTTTCCCCTCCGGAAGCAACTGCCTGCGAAAGTTCTCAACAAACCCGACCGGCCTGTTTCTCACGTCGCGGAAAGATTTCGCTCCGTTGACCGATAGGAACGTTCCGCTCCGGAGGAGGAAATGTTTTGCGAGGAACGATCCGACAGTCCATCGGACGTCGTTCACCGCTAACCACGCCGGCCGGTTGAATCCGGTGGCCGCGATGAGCACGAGGCGCTCGACGCGTTGTGGCGCGCGCGAGGAAAGGAGGGCGCAAATCTCGCCTCCATATGAAATTCCCGCGAACATTCCACGCCGAACCCTCATGGTATCCATCAGTTTTTCAATAAAATAGATGTAGTCGTCCGTCGCATAGGGCGACGGCGGAGGAGGCGAATCGCCGAATCCGGGAAGATCGGGTACAACGACGTGGAATTTTTCAGATAACGGCACAATGACGTTTTGCCACATCTGCGCGCCTCCCAGACCGTGGATAAGAAACAACGGGCTGGTTGAACTTGCGTCGACGGCAGTTGGGCGTGCCTCAACGACGCGCACGCGCATCCCCTCGACGTCCAGGAGTCTATTTTGCACTCCACTCATCGAACAATTTCATTAACGCCTGCCGGGAAAGCTGCGGCTTGCCGTACATTCCGCTCTCCATCCGCTGCCTCAGCGCCTCGAAGAGGGAAACCGCGCACGCAACCGAGACGTTGAGGCTCTGGATCATCCCTTTCATCGGAATCTGAAAATTCTCATCCGCCAGTTTCGCCGCGGCGTCCGAAACACCGCGGTGCTCGTTGCCGAAGACGAACGCAATGTTTCGTGTCAGGTCAATGTCGTACAGCGAGGCCGATTTTTTTCCCAGATGCGTTGCGCAGATGACGAAGCCACGCTTGCGGAGTTTTTCGTAACACGTTTCGACGTTATCGAAAGGGTTGCGTTTGATCCATTTCGTAGCGCTTGCCGAGCTCTTCTTCCCGAGTCTGGGGAATTTGTCCTTCGTGTAAAGAAGCTGCACTTCCCCCACGCCCACTGCATCGGCAGACCGGAGCATTGCGCTCACGTTGTGCGGGTCGTGGATGTCTTCCATAACGACCGTCAGACCCGTTTGTCGCGCGCGCAGCACTTCGAGAAATTTCTCTTTCCTTCGTTCGGTCACGGTTGAAGCTCCGCGATCGGGACGTGCTTGTTCTGCAGGATGATGACGGTGAGGATCACCATGAGCGCCCCCGCAATCTGCACCGGCGCGAGGATTTCCCGCAGGAAGAGGTATGCCGAAAGGATTGCAATCACCGGTTCCATGGTGGCAGTGATGATTGCCGTCGAGGCGGTCAGGTATTTTATCCCCGAAAAGTAAAAAATCTCCGGAATAAGTATCGAAACCACGCCGAAGACGAGAAATGTAAGCCACTCGGCGCCGGAGTAGTTCGCCGCGGCGATATGCCAGGGAGGATTGAGGAACATCGAGCACGCAGACGCGAAGAAGAGCGAGTAGACGAGCGCGGTCCATATCGTGTACGATTTCAATACATGCCGGAGCCAGACGTTGGTGAAACCCCAGCAGCATGCCGAGCAAAGTCCGCTTAGCAAGCCCGTGCGGTTCAGCTTCACAACGGAAAAATCGTTTCCTGCGATCGCGAGGAGGCAGCCGGCGCACGAGAGAAGGCCGAGCATCACTTTGAACGCCGTGAGGCGTTCGGTGCGCGATATCGCGGCATAGGCGAGCACGAAGAGGGGCGCGAGGTATTGAAGGAGGATTGCGGTGGCGACGTTCGTCTGCTCGATCGTATAGTAGTATGTGAACGTCGACCCTACCCCTCCGATGACGCCGAGGAGAGCAAACTTGTAGAGATCGCGCGGACGTATAACGAGCAGATCCCGGCGAAAGAGTAGGAATGCGGCCGCCATGATGAGGAATGGAAATGTGAGGCGTGTCTGCGTCAGGATAACGACATCGACGTTCCGCGAGAAGAGAAACTTCGCGGCCGTGGCCGACACTCCCCAGAACAATGATGCGCCGAGAATGAAAAGATACCCTTTCAGGGATTTCATTGCTCTGAAAAATTCTGCGCGGACGCTCCCGATCCTCCGTGCAGTTTCCTGCGGTAAAATTCCGTCATCTCGTCGTTCCCGGCGTATTCGTAGAGTTCGATCAGGCGCTCATATATGAGCCGCGGAGAGCGCACGCTGTTCGCCCCCTTCTTCAGGAATTCGAGCAGCACATTGACGGGGGGAATGTTGAGGTCTGGCTCGTAGCAGTTTGCCGCGGCGAGATAGGGGGTCGCTTCGTCTTCACGCACGGCGGCCGCCTTTTGAAAATACTCGAGCGAGCGGACGTGGTTGTCGTACACCGAATACGTCACCTCGAAAATGTCGGCAAGCCACATGAACGTATCGTAGGCGAGCTCGGGAAATTCTTTTGCGAGTTTCTCTCCGAAGAGGCCGAGCTCATCGGGTGTGAGCGTCGGATTCCAGAAGAGCAGCTTGTATACCTCCATGTCGTCGATGCGCAGTCTGATCGCCTCCTCGAACGCATCGAATATCTCGTTGAACTCTTTTGAAAGTTCAAACCTTTTCCGTATTTCTTCTAATGAGAGATTCGACATGATATCGTAGTTGAACGAGCGCCGAACGGGGAGACGCCGACGGCGATCGGATGTAGTAGCCCCTCCAGGAGGTGAGAACAGCATTGCCGTTTGTCCGCACCTGCAACGAAATGATACAACATTCAAAATAACAAAGCATTAAGTGAAAATCAACAGCGTGGGACCGACATTCGTGTCGGTCAAGAGTTGACACAGGCCGATTTTTTGTTTACTTTCCGAGCAAAAAAGGAGCCACCATGGATAATCAAGCGAACGCAACTACGCCGACACCGGTCGTCTCATCTGCATTGACGCGGATGAGTAACGTTTTCGCCGCTCCCTCGGAGCTTTTTTCAGAGGTCGCCGCCGCTCCCCCTCAGACAACCTCCTGGCTGCTGCCATTGCTCGCCGTCGTGATCATGTCGATCTTCTCATCGTATGCGATCTATAACAATGCGGACCTTCGCCAGCAGATATTTACGATGCAGCAGAAGGGGATGCAGAAATCTGTCGCGGAAGGAAAAATGACTCAGGAACAGTTCGACACGGCGGCCGATCGGATGGAGAACAGCGGGCCGGTCATGTTCATCATCATCGGTAGCTTCATTGGGATCTTTCCCGCAGTCTTCGTCTTGTTCCTCGGCACGCTCGCCGTGTGGCTCATCGTAAAATTGGGACTTAAATCTCCCGCGCCATACTCGAAATTGCTCGAAACATACGGTCTTACTCAGTGGATCGGAGTTCTGGGAGGGATAGTGACGATCATCCTCATCAACGTCATGAATTCGATGACAGCGACTCCATCCCCCGGGTTGCTCCTTGGAGAATCGTACGACATCTTCGACAAGGGACACAAACTTCTCGGCTCGCTTAATGTGTTTACGTTGTGGCAATTCGGCGTATTTGGAATCGGCATCGCGAAAGTTGCGGGCAAGTCGGTTGGCACAGGTATGCTCGTCGCCTACGGCGTATGGGCGGTGGGAATTTTGCTGGTAACCGTGGTATTCTAATGTAGGGCAAGATCCTATCTTGTCCTACAATTGGAAGGGTTCTCCAAACCTTATTTTCTCTCGTGGAATAATCTTCCCCTTCCCGTCGATTTCCTCGAGCCCGACGTATGTCGACAGGTCGCCCACATCGACCAGCTTCGCAGGCGGTTCGAGGTGCGTGTCGACCTGCGACGAGAGTCCCAGGTCCGCCTTCATCGTTCTCCCCCCTCCATCGTCAATCAACACCTTCCTGATGATCGTTTCATACGCCTTCTTTCCGTTGAAAGGCAGCACTTCGTAATCGGAGATCCGCGCGCGGGCATATTCACCCGTCGCTATCGCATACAGGCATGTGAGAATGCCGGTAAAATTCAGTTTCCTGATCAGTTGTTTTTCCGGATCGCCGGCGGCATGACCCGACTCGACGAGCAGCGTGCTCGTTCCCCATTTTTGCATGTTATCGCCAAACGCGCGCGGCTCAAACGTGTCGTCGTACCGGGCAATCGATCCTTTTGCCGCCGGAGTGATTGCTCTCGCGAAAACTGAGGCGAGGAGTTTTGCGCGTGTGCGAACCGCGTTATCCCTTCGCCGCTCGTCGAATGCGGGCGCGAGGAGACCGATCGTGGTAATCGTGCGCGAGGCTCCGACCGTGCTAAGCTCCTGGTCATGAAGGTTGAACCCGAAACGAGGGCGCAGTTCCTTCTGTAATTGCCTGAGAAGTTTTCCTTCCGGTGTTATCAGCGCCAGCGCATCCCTGTTCATATCGATCCCCTGGGCGGTTCTCCTTGCGCAGCGCGCCGCGCCGTCCGGATTCAGGACCGGCAGGAAATGAACGGAGAGTGTCGACAGAATCTTTGATGTCGCTTTTTCGGCAGCGGTGAGGAATAAGTAATTCAGAATATCGGTTATCGCCATCGTCGCCGTCGATTCATCTCCGTGCATCTGCGACCAGAGCAGGACGTTGGACTTCCCTCTGCCGGCGGAGAATAGCCTTATCGTGCGTCCCCCAAACGATCTGCCCGCCTCGCGGACGTTAACCCGTCGAATCGTCGTGCCGACGATCCCGTCGATCGCTTCGTGAAACTGTTCCGGCGAAAAATGCCGCTTTGGAAACCGGTCCACCCGAAATTCCCCGTAGGTAGAATCGAGCTTTTTGCTGAAGGATGCCAGGGATTGATGTTTCATAGGTATGAAGATACGACCTTGGCCGTGAAAGTACAAGCATTGTAGGACAAGATATTATCTTGTCCTACAGTCTCCTTGCATCCCTTTCCCGATCTTCGTATATTTTGAGTGTATCCACACATTTGTCAAACTCTTCCCGCTTATCGGTTTGTTCATGATCTGCGGGACATTTTTTCTCCCGTCACATGAATCATGACGAAATAAAGATCTCACAGTCGCATCCGGCCCTGATCACCGAAATTCCGACCAGACTGCCGGTGCTCCCGCTCCGTGACGTCGTGGTGTTTCCGTCGATGATCTATCCGGTCCTCCTCGGCCGGGATTCGTCCCTTCGCGCGGCGACCTCTTCCATCGATCAGCACAAATTCATTTTCCTCTCCGCACAGCGCAACCCCGAAATTGAGGAACCCTCGCGCGAAGATATTTACCGTGAAGGGACTGTCGCGAAGATCGTCCAGATCATGAAGCTTGCGAACGGACTCATGAAGATCCTCGTCGACGGCTCGGCCCAGGCGAAGATCGTTACCTTTGTGGACAACGAAAGGTTTCTCGAGGCCGATATCGAGATCGCGGCGCCGGTCGATGAGATGACGACAGAGCTCGACGCGCTCGCGCGCCACGCGGCACAGCTCTTCGCCGATTTTACGCGCCTGAGCCGCACATCCCCCGCCGACGCGCTCTCATCGTTCAATGCCCTCGCCGACCCGCGGCGCAAACTCTATTTTATCGCCTCGAGCATCAACCAGGGGGTGGAGCTGAAGCAGAAAATTCTTCAGCGCACGTCGCTCAAGGAGCAGTACATCGAGCTGACGCAGCTCCTGGCGGCGGAAGTCGATATCCTCAAAATAGAAAACGACATCGACTCCAAGGTGCACGACAGCATCCAGCGCTCTCAGAAGAAATTTCTCATCCAGGAACAGATCCGCATCCTCCAGGACGAACTCGGTTCCGAAGAGGTGCTCTCCCCGGAACTGACGAAGCTCCAGGAGCAGATCAAGAAGGCGAGGATGCCGAAAGAGATCAACGAACGCGCGATGGAGGAATTCACGAAACTCAAGAAGACTCCTCCGCAGTCGCCGGAGTTCGGCGTAAGCCGCAATTACCTCGACTGGATGGTGGTAACACCGTGGCGCGCGCGGACGAAAGACAATCTCGACATCAAGCACGTCGAGAAGATTTTAAACGAAGACCATTTCGGACTTGAGAAACCGAAGGAGCGGATCCTCGAACATATCGCGGTCCTCAATCTCGTCAAGGAAATGAAGGGACAGATCCTTTGCTTTGTCGGCCCGCCCGGAGTTGGCAAGACCTCCCTCGGCAAGTCGATCGCCCGTGCGCTCGGCAGGAAATTTGTCCGGATCTCCCTCGGCGGCGTGCGCGATGAGGCGGAAATCCGCGGCCATCGCCGCACGTATATCGGCTCGATGCCGGGGAAAATCATCCAGTCGATGAAGCGCGCCGGAGTCGTCAACCCGGTGCTCCTCCTCGACGAAGTCGACAAGATGAGCATGGACTTCCGCGGCGATCCCTCTTCAGCGCTCCTTGAGGTGCTCGATCCCGAACAGAACATTACCTTTAACGATCATTATCTCGAGGTCGATTACGATCTCTCCCGCGTCATGTTTATCACCACGGCAAACGTCCGCTACAATATTCCGCACCCGTTGCAGGACAGGATGGAGATCATAGAACTTCCGGGGTATCTCGAGTACGATAAACGGGAAATTAGCAAGCGGCACATCCTTCCGAAACAAATGATGGAACACGGCCTTAAAACGAAAGACGTGTTCATTACAGACGAAGCCGTCTCAAAGATCATCCGGAATTACACGCGGGAAGCAGGAGTCCGCAATCTTGAACGCGAGATCGCTTCCGTCTGCAGAAAGGCCGCGAAGGAAATCGTCTTCGGCAGGCAGAAAAACGGAAAACCCCACGCGGCGAAACGCATTACCGTGGACGAAGCAAAAATCGAAGAATACCTCGGCGTGCCGAAGTTCCGTAAATCGTTGACCGACCGGGAGCCGCACGTCGGATCCGTGATAGGCCTGGCGTGGACAAGCGTCGGGGGC
>Ga0184629_10000823_pt1 | contig 13297 bp, 12 predicted proteins | sample PLM4_32_b1_FD_133158 | JGI IMG/M metagenome (GOLD analysis project Ga0184629, IMG submission 133158) | Groundwater sediment microbial communities from an aquifer in East River, Colorado, USA - PLM4_32_b1 | ecosystem: Environmental > Terrestrial > Soil > Riparian zone | place: USA: East River... | reverse complement strand
TGATCTCCTGCACGACCTCGCGCAGCTTTTCCTCCCGGCGGGCAACGAGGAAGACCTTCGCGCCGGCGCCGGCCAGCGCCAGGGCAAACGCTCTTCCCAGGCCGGACGACGCCCCCGTGAGCAGGGCGACTTTTCCCTTCAGCGACTGGTCAGGCATGCGCCGGTCCTCGACTCACGACTCACGACTCACAACTCACGACCAGTCCCGACTGTATCATCCGCCCGCGCATGGACACGATCTCGCACGGCATCGCTGGCTCCGTCTTCGCACGGTCCTTCTCCGACCGCCCGGGCGCACGGGCGGCGTTCCTGCTCGGTGCCGGCGGCGCCATGGTGCCGGATCTGGACTTCCTGTTCTTCTCGACCCGGCTCGAATACCTGCGCGATCACCGGAGCTGGACGCATTCGTTCCTCGTGTTGCCGTTTCTCGCGCTCACGATCGCGCTCGTGGCGAAGGCCTTCTGGCGCAAGACGCGCCTGACGACGCTCTGGCTTTTCGCCGCGGTCGGCGTGGCCACTCACATCGTCTTCGACTGGATCACGAGCTTCGGCACGATGTTCTGGACGCCGGTCTCCCGGACGCGCTACTCGCTCGACTGGGTCTTCATCCTCGATCCCTTCTTCACGGGCATCGTGCTCGTGAGCCTCGTCCTCGCGCTCGTCTTCCGGGGCCGGGGCCGGCGCATCGCGGCCGCGGGCTCAGCCCTGCTCTGCGGCTACATCGCCTTTTGCGCCGTCCTTCACGCCCGGGCCCTCGCAACGTGGGAGCAGATGGACGACCCGCCGGCCGGCGCAAGGGTGGCCGTTCTGCCGCAGTTTCTCTCGCCCTTCCGCTGGCTCGGGCTCTCCGAGCGCGGAAAGGAGGTCCACGTCGCCTTCTTCGACATCGGCCCCTTCGCCCGCGGCTCGTCCGAACCCCTGCCGCCGAAGAAGTGGCGCGAGATCGTGGCGAGCCTGCGCGACTACTATCCGCCGCCCGAACGCGCGAAGATCCAGCGGTTCGAGAGGCCGGCCGGCTCGCCCGCCCTCGAGGCGGCGCGCGCGCTGCCGGACATCGGCGTGTACCTCGCGTTCGCGCGCTTTCCGCTGGAGACCGTCTACCCGACCACCGACGGCGGATCCGAGGTCATCGTCCAGGACCTGCGCTTCCTGCCCTGGTTTACGGGGCCCTGGGAGCCGGGCGGCGCGGAGGGAATCCGCCGGCAGCCCTTCGTCTACCGCGTGCGCTTCGACGCCGCGCTACGCGCGGTCGAGCGGGGCTTCGTCCGCGGCGGCCGGCGCTGACGCGGGTGCGGTTCGTCCGGAGGCGGCGTCCCCGGGGACGTACGAATACTCGGGCGAGGGCGCGCGGGTCAGCGCTTCGGAGATCCCGGCGTAGTAGCCGATCTTGATCAGGAGCCGCACGAAAACGAACACCTGCTGGGTGAGGATGAGCGGCACGAGCGCGACGCGAGCCTCGCCGCCGGCCGAGGGATCGAGCACCAGCCAGACGACGTAGAGCCCGGCCGTCAGGACCGCATACAGGCCGAGGATGCCGAAGAGCCGCAGCGGGCGGGACATCGCGCCGCCGATGCCGAAGAGAAAGCGCGAGACCGGCGGCAGGTCGGGGCGCGCGACCCACACCGTGCGCACGGAGTCGGCGAGGAGCTTGATGACGGCGAGCGCCACGAGCAACGCCGCCAGGCGCAGCCCCGTCACCGCCAGCGCGGCCTGCTCCGTATGAAGGCCCTTGACGCGACTGCGCAGCGCTTCGCCCGACTCGACGTAGATCCACTCGTAGGCCGCAAAGGCGGCGCCGAGAGAGGCGAACGTGAAGACGAGGAATACCGGCATGCGCCGCATCCCCTCGCGCCCGAACGTCACGAGCGAGCTCGAAGGCTCCCGCAGGACGCCGAGCGCCCCTCCGAGCGCGAACGCGTGGAGCACGGCCGCGAGCAGCGCGAGCGAGAAGGCCGTCGCGCCCACGCCCCGCATCCCGGGCAGCTCCGACCAGTGGATGCCCTCGGACGAGAGCAGGCCCATGGCGATCTCGGGGAAGTTGCCGAGGACGTCCGGATGGACGCGCCGCACCGTTTCCCACCAGCCGTAGTCGGGGTTGGCGACCATCTTCTCGCCGGCCGGCGAGCGGTCGAGCAGGGAGTGGAGCGTGTTGCTGATCGGAAGGATCAGCGCGGCCGAGAGCATGAGCTGGATCAGCCATAGCGCGACGGCGAGATAGGGCTTCGAGAGCGAGAGCTGGAGCCCGCGCAGGAAGCACGTGACGGCGCGCGGCCCGCGGCGGCTCACCAGGCCACCGTCATGAAGTCGATCATGTTCTGGACCCAGAAGACCGCCCGGGCGGTCCACCGCGTGGCGGCGCGCGGGTCGGGCTCGGTGCGAGCCCCGTTGTTCGTGCGATCGGCATCGAGGAGGATCTTCTCGTCCGGGTCCACGGTCGCTTCGAGCAGACGCGGGCCCGACGAGACACGGAATTTCTTCCAGCGGGCCTCGCCGTCCCAGCGTGAGCGGTAGACGCGCCCGCCTTCGAAGCGCAGCAGGACCTCGACCGGCATGGCCACGTCGCCGCGGCGCACGACCGTGACGGCGCTGTCGTAACCCCTCGCCTTCGCGAGTTGCGGCGGCGGTCCCGCGGTGAGCTTGTCATCCTTCTCGAAAAGGCCGCGCGGGGGCTTGGCCGGCTTGCTCTCGGCCTCGGCGACGGCATAGTCCACGATGCCGGAGGAGAAGAACGTCCGGTCGAAAAACCAGTTCCAGTCGGCGCCCGTGGACTCGTTGACCGCCGCGATGAAGTCCTTCGTCGTGGGATGCCGGAAGCGCCAGCGTTCGGCGTAGAGGCGCAGCGCCCGGTCCATCGCCGGTGTGCCGAGGAGCCGCTCGAGCGTCGCCATCGAGAGGGCCGTCTTCGCGTAGATGTGGCTTCCGTAGGAGCGCCGGTCGCGGAACCTCCAGCTCTCCGAGGCGAGCACATCCCAGTCCGCGACCTCGAAGTAACGGCGGTTGGTGTCGAGCGGATAGTGGATGTCGACGCCGAGGGGAAAGTGCAGCCCGAAGACTCCCACGTCGACCTTGTTCGAGCCGTAGACGGCGTTCATGACGCGGTCCGTCATGTAGGTGTTGAAGCCCTCGTCGAGCCACGCCTCCTCGAACTCGTTCGAGGCGAGCAACCCGTAGAAGAACTGGTGCCCGGCCTCGTGGACCGTCACGCCTTCCGGGCGAAGGATGCTCTTCGGTGCGCTCCACACGGTGCCGCCGGTGATGAGTGTCGGGTACTCCATTCCGCCCGCGCCGTGGGCGCCCCAGGGCGGATCCACGATCGACAGCGTGGCATACGGGTAGGCCCCCAGCAGGCGCCCGTAGCCCGAGAGCGCCGCCTTTGCCGCGCGGAAGTACCGCTCGGCCTGGCTCGCGTGCTCGGGCTGGAGGTAGAGGAAGAGCTGCACGTCGCCCAACCCGGCCTCGCGGAAAGCGTCTTCGAGAACGAGGTAGCTCGGGTCCGCCGTCCAGGCGAAATCGTGCACGCCCTGCTGGCGGAACCGGTCGAGCATACGGCCGGCCGAGGTCTCGCGCTCGTCGACGCGCTGGCCCGTGGCGCCGACCTTGCCCTTGTAGCGCGCCGGGACGTCGATCGAGACGTCGTAGTTGCCGAAGTCGGAGAAGAACTCGCTCGCCGCATGGAATTGATGGCAGTTCCAGCCGTTCTCCTGGAAGACGCCCACCTTCGGGAACCACTGCACGACCATGAAGAAGTCGTCCTTGTAGCCCGTGCGGACCGAAACGCGCGGAAGGACAGAGACGAAGTCCATCGCCACCGAGATCGTCTCGCCGGGCTGCACAGGCCTGGGCAGAATGACCTCGGCGACCGTGCGATCGTGCGGATTGCCGTCGTCGGGCGCGATGAAGCGCATCGCCGGCAGCAGGTCCGCGCCGTCCCAGCCCGTCATGCGCGTGATCTCGATCGAGCCCCACGAGTCCGGCAAGTTGCCGTCGCGGTGCTCCCCGGCCGACTCGCGCCAGAAGGTCGAGAGCGTGTTGCGGAAGGCGTTGAGATACAGGTGGAGCCGCAACGTCGCCGCCGGGCGCGAGGTCGTGTTCTTCCACGCGAGGACCTCGGTGCCTTCGATGGTCTTCTTGTCGGTATCGAGGCGGCACGTGATCTGGTAGGACGCCACCGGCGGCGGAAAGGGCTGGGCACGGAGCCGGGTGGCCGCCGCCGCTCCGAGGAGCGCGAGGGCGAGTACCCGCACTTTTGCCGCGGACATTGCGGTGACTGTAGCATGTCGAAGATGGCGAAGAAGTCCGCGCCGCCCGCGACGCAGAAGCCGCCCGCGCTTTGGCGCCCGGCGCCCGCTGCCGCGCGCAAGCGCGTCGACGCGCTGCGCAAGAAGCTGCGCCGGCACGAGCGGCTCTACTACGTCGAGAGCCGCCCCGAGATCACCGACTCCGAGTTCGATCGGTTCATGCGCGAGCTCGTCGCGCTCGAGGCGGAGCACCCGGAGCTCGCCAGCCCCGACTCGCCCTCGCGCCGCGTCGGCGGCGAGCCGGCCGAGGGTTTTGCGACCGTCGTGCACTCCGAGGTCATGCTCTCGCTCGAGAACGCCTACTCGTGGGAAGAGGCGCTGGCCTGGCTCGCGCGGGCGACGCGCGTGCTCGGGCGCGAGCCGCGCGGGTTCGTTGTGGAGCTCAAGATCGACGGGCTCTCCATCTCGCTGCGGTACGAAGGGGGCAGGCTCGCGCGCGGGGCCACGCGCGGCGACGGCACGCGCGGGGAGGACGTCACCGGCAACGTCCGCACGATCCGGACGATCCCGCTCACGGTCCCCGAAAGGGCCCCGCTCGAGGTCCGCGGCGAGGTCTACTACTCGAAGAAGGCGTTCGAGCGCGTCAACGCGGCCCGGGAGGCGGAGGGCGACCCGCTTTTCATGAACCCGCGGAACGCCGCGGCCGGAACGATGCGCCTGCTCGATTCGCGCATCACGGCCGAACGCCGCCTGGACGCCTGGCTCTACGCGGTCGTCGAAGCGTCGCCGATGCCGGAGGGCCAGTCGGCGGCGCTCGACCGGCTGAAGTCGCTCGGGTTCCCGGTCAGCCCGCACTGGAGGCGCTGCGAAACGTTCGACGAGGTCCGCGAGTTCGTCGAGTCCTGGCGCGAAAAGCGCCGCGAACTCGACTTCGAGACGGACGGCGTCGTGATCAAGGTCGACGATCGTAGGACGCGGGAAGAGCTCGGCGCGACGGCCAAGTCGCCCCGCTGGGCTCTTGCCTACAAGTATCCGGCCGAGGAAGCCACGACAGTCGTGCGCGAGATCGGCGTCCAGGTCGGGCGCACGGGCACGCTCACGCCCGTGGCGCACTTCGACCCGGTGGTGCTCGCGGGCACGACGGTCCAGCGGGCCACGCTCCACAACTACGACGACCTCGCGCGCAAGGACGTGCGCGTCGGCGACACCGTCGTCGTCGAGAAGGGCGGCGACGTCATCCCGAAGGTCGTGCGCGTGGTCCTCGAGAAGCGGCGCAGGGGCGCGCCGCCCTTCCGAATGCCGGAGAAGTGCCCCGTCTGCGGCGATCCGGTGGTCAAGGAGGAGGGCGAGGTCGCCACGCGCTGCGTGAATCCGGCCTGCCCGGCCGTGGTGCGCGAAGCCCTGCGGCATTTTTGCGGCCGGCGTGCGATGAACATCGAGGGGCTCGGCGACAAGCTGGTCGACCAGCTCGTGACGGCCGGGCTTCTCACCGACGTCGCCTCGATCTACGACCGGAAGGCCTCCGACCTCGTCGAGCTCGAACGCTGGGGAGAAAAGTCGGCGGCGAACCTCATCGAAGAGATCGAGAAGAGCAAGGACAACGACGCATCGCGCCTCCTGTTCGCGCTCGGCATACGCCACGTCGGCGAGAAGGCGGCGAAGACGCTCATCGGGCACCTTGGTTCGCTCGACGCGCTGGCCGCTGCGAGCGAGGACGAGCTGCAGGCCGTCGAGGAGGTGGGGCCCAACACCGCGGCCGCCCTCCTTGCGTGGTTCTCGCATCCGCGCCACCGCGAGCTCCTCGAGAGGCTACGCCGCCACGGCGTGCGGCTCGAAGGGCAGATGCGGGCCCGGCCGGCGCAGGGGGCGCTCACCGGAAAGACCGTCGTCATCACCGGGACGCTGTCCGGGATCACGCGCGAGGAGGCGGGAGAGCGGCTCGCGGCGGCGGGCGCGAAGATCGCGGGCTCGGTTTCGAAGAGGACGGACTTCCTGGTCGTGGGAGAATCGGCGGGGTCGAAGCTCGACAGGGCGAAGGCCCTGGGAGTCCCCGCGGTGAGCTGGGAAGAGATGTTAGAGATGCTCGGGAAGGAGTGAGTCGGACATGCCCACCAAAGTCATCCTGTTCTGCCCGATGCTCGAGTACAAGAACAAGCCGGCGACGCTGATGACCATCTCGCCGCTGGGATTCTACGAGTGCCGCGTGGACATGGCCGCCGGCAACCACACGGTCTACGTTCCGATCGCCGGCACGGCACTGATCTTCACGGACGCCAACGTCATCGGGGAGATCCCGGCGGATATCGAAAGGTACGGTTAGGTTCAGTAGCCGAATTCGCGATTACGCGTTCGGTTCGTAGAGGCGGGACTTCTTTTTGGCGGCCTTTTTCCTGTCGGGTTCTTGCGCGGAGTCTATTCGAATCCCGGGAAGAGGGGGTCGAGCGCCCGGACGTTGGGCACGCGGAGCACGCCCGCGGGCGCCGGGGCATCCCCGATGAGCACGGGAACGAGTCCGGCGCCGGCGGCGCCGACGACGTCGATCTCGTAGATGTCGCCCACGTAGGCGCACACGGCGGGGGAGAGGCCCATGCGCCCGGTCGCGGCGTGGAAGATGCGGGGATCCGGCTTCTCCACGCCGATCTCCGCGGAGTCCAAGACGAACTCGAGGAGCTTACCGAAGCCTGCCTTTTCGAGGAGGCCGCGGACCCGTCCGTCCGCGTTGGAGATCGCGGCCACGCGGTAGCCGCGCCGGAGCAGCACCGCGAGGGTCTCGGGAGCCCCGTCGGCGCCGCGGGACCAGAGATTGGCCCTCGCGTGCTCGGCGGCGACACGGCCCGCCGCGGCCCGGAGCTCCTCCGGCGCCGCGAATCCCAGGCTCACGAGCATCGTGTCCAGGTACAGGGGCAGCCGCTCCGCGTCCGTCGAGGCGGGGTATTCGAGAACGAATCTCCGCACCGCATTGACGGCGGCCGCCTCGGCCCGGCGAAAGAACGGCGCGTCGAACGCGACCCCTGCCGCGACGCAAACCCGTTCGCCATCCATGTGGATGAGCGTGCCGCCCGCGTCGAAGAGGACGGCGCGGATCTGCTTCAACTCGAGCCCGCCAGCGCGGCGCGGACGGTCGCCTCGAGCTCGTCGGCGATGGCCTTGACCTCGCCGGCCTCCGGGCCTTCGACGAGGATGCGCAGGAGCAGCTCGGTCCCCGAGTACCGGAGGAAGACACGGCCTCTCGTGCGCAGGGTTTCCTCCGCCCGGCCGACCGCGCGCAGGATGGGCTCGGTTTCCTCGATGGGCGCCCTGCGGGCGACGCGCACGTTGCGCAGCGTCTGGGGCATCTTCTCGAGCGTGGCGAGCTCCGAAAGCTTGCGCCCGCTCGAGCGGACGATCGTCGAGACGATCAGGGCCGTCAGGATCCCGTCGCCCGCCGGGGAGAGGGGAGCGAGGAGCACGTGGCCGGAGGTTTCGCCCCCGAGCACCGCCTCGGCCTCGTCCATCACGCGGGCGACGTTGCGGTCGCCGACGGCTGACCGGCGGAAGGCGATGCCCTCGCGGGCGAGGGCGGCCTCGAGCCCGAAGTTCGACATGACCGTCCCCACGACGCCGCCCGGGGTCAGGATCCCGCGTTGCTTCCAGTCGCGGGCGATGATCCAGAGCACGTCGTCGCCGTCGAGGATGCGCCCCGTCTCGTCCGCGAAGATGGACCGGTCCGCGTCCCCGTCGAAGGCCACACCGAGCGCCACGCCGGAATCGCGCGTCGCGCGCGCCATCCCCTCGGGATGGAGCGCGCCGCACGCGAGGTTGATGTTGCGGCCGTCGGGCGCGTCGTGGATCGCCGTCACGCGCGCGCCCGCGCGGCGGAAAGCCCGCGGGCCGATCTGAAACGCAGCGCCGTTTCCGAGGTCGAGCAGCACCGGGAAGCCGTCGAGGCTCTCTGGCAGACTGGCCTTCAGCCGCGAGACATACGTCGCGACGAGGCCCGGGTCCGGGTCCGGCGGCGCCGGCGTCGGGGCCGCGACGGACTGCGGGCCCGCCTCCAGGAGTCTCCCCTCGAGGAATTCCTCATCCTCGTCCGGCCACTTGCGCCCGTCGGGACCAAAGATCTTGATGCCATTGTCCTCGTACGGGTTGTGCGACGCGGAAATCGCGACCCCCGCCGCGGCGCCGAGCTCGAGGACGAGCTCCGCGACTCCGGGCGTCGTGATGATGCCGGCGGGAGCGACGTTGCACCCGCCCTCGGCAAGGCCCGCGGCGATGTCCGCCACGATGCGCGGCGTAGACTCGCGCGTGTCCCCGCCGACCACGACGCGGGCGGGCCGGCCGCCAGACAAGCGTTTGCCGAGCTCGCGGCCGAGCAGTCGTACGGAAGCCGGGTCGAGTGGGAACTCGCCCGCCTTTGCCCTCAATCCGTCGGTGCCGAAAAGCTTCACGTCCTCCCCTTCCTTCCGTGGCCCGGCGTCGGCCGGGGCGTCGGCTCGGGCGCGGGCGCCGGCCGGATCCGGACCCGCACCGTGACCACCTGTCCCTCGCGCACCCGCACCCCCGACGCCTGGAGCGCGAGCGTCGTCGTTTCAGAAAACCCCGCGTCGCGCCCCTCGATCGAGATCGGCTCGGTCGGCAGGTTGACGATGCGGGCGAGTGTCTTTGCGGGCCCGATGATACGGGCGCTCTTGGGCTCGGCGGTCACCTCGTCGAGCTGCGTCCCGGGCGCCGGCTGCCCGGTGACCTCGGCCACGATCGGGAGCGTCTTCTCCGCGACCGCGTCGAGGACGAACCGGATCTCGGCGGGCGCGATCGCGATGACCTCGACTTCCTGCGGCACGTTGATGTCGCCGGGCGCGAGCGGGTAACGCTTCTCCCCGGGGACCGCGTCGGCGAGGTCGACGACTGCTTCGAGCTTTCCCGGTTCGAGCCCCCGCAGCGGGGTAAAGGCTCCCCGGACGCGCACGTCGATGGCGTCCGGCAGGGACGAGACGATCATGGTGCCGGCCGGCACGTTCACGATCGAGAGTGGGATCCGGTAACTGCGCTCCGAGATGCGCTCGCGCCGCTGGCCCGAGAGGACGAACCACGTCACGCACGCGATCGCGAGCGCCAGCAGCTTGGTGCCGGGGTTACGGAAGAAAATGCGCGACAGTTGCATGGGCTCGTTCTACTTGTACGCCGCGAATTCGCGGAACAGAAGGTCGCGCAGCGACTTGGCGTCCAGGTCCTCCTCGATCTCGCCGCCGCGCGCGAGCGAGATCGTGCCGCGCTCTTCGGAAACGAGGATGGCGAGGGCGTCGGTCTCCTCCGTGATTCCGATCGCCGCGCGGTGGCGGGTGCCGAACCGCTTCGGCAGGCCCTCCTTGAGCGAGAGGGGAAGGAAGCTCGCGGCGGCAGCGATCCGGTCGCCCGAGACGATCACGGCCCCGTCGTGGAGCGGCGTTCCGGGCGCGAACAGCGTCACGAGCAGCTCGTAGGAAACCACCGAGTCGATCCGCGAGCCGCTCTCGATGTAGTTCTTCAGGCCCTCGCGGCGCTCGAGCACGATGAGCGCTCCGACGCGCCGGGCCGAGAGCGACGTGACGGCCAGCACGATCTCCGACACGGTCTCTTCGGCGTGGTATCCCGAGAAGAGGGCGAAGAAGGGCGTGCGCCCGAACGCGGCGAGCGCCCGGCGCAGGTCGTGCGAGAAGAGCACAATGATGGCGAAGGGCACGTAGAAGATGAGAGCCTTCAGCACGGTCGTGAGGGCAACGAGCTTCAAGAGGCTCGCGAGCACGTAGACGAAGAAGATCGCGAAGAGCCCCAGAACCATCTGGACGGCGCGCGTGCCGCGGATCAGGCGCAGCAGCGCGTACGTGATGATCGCGACGATGAGGATGTCGAGCGCGTCGCGCCACCCGAGGTTGAGGTGCGCGAGGGCGCCAAAGCGCGAAGCCAGCGACTGGATCACCGGACGGCAGTCCCGGCGGGCGCGACGGCGCCGGCGATGGCCCTGGAGAGGCGCAGGAAGCGGACCGATTCGAGGACGTCGTGCACCCGCAGGATCGCGGCTCCGCCGTCGGCAGCCGCGGCGAGCGCTGCGAGCGAGCCGGGTAGCCGGTCGGCCGGACCGGAATCTTCCGCGACCCCCGAGAAGCGCCGAACGAAGGCCTTGCGCGAGGCTCCGATCGCGATGGGCAGCCCGAGCGGGCGCAGGGCCGCGAGGTGCCGCAGCAGCAGGAGGTTTCCCTCCGGGCTCTTGCCGAAGCCGAGGCCCGGGTCGATCGCGATCGCGTCAGGAACCACGCCCGCCGCGATCGCGCGGTCGGCCGCCTCCGCGAGGAAGGCGGCGATGTCGCCGAGCGGGTGCGCATACTCGAGGTCGTCCTGCATGGTGCGCGGGTCGGTGCCCTTCATGTGCATGAGGATCGCGCCGGCCCGCGTCTCGGCAATCGCCGCGGCCATGGCGGGATCAAACCGCCCCGCCGTGACGTCGTTGACGAGGTCCGCCCCGGCTTCGATGGCCGCGCGCGCTACGACTGATTTGCGCGTGTCGATCGAGACGGGCGCCTTCGAGCGCGCGCGGATTCGAGCGATGACGGCAACGACGCGGCCGATCTCCTCGTCCGCGGGAAGCTCCCGCGCCGCGCCGTAGGTCGAGGGGCGCGTCGACTCGCCGCCGACGTCCACGATGGCGGCGCCCTCCTCGAACATCCGCAGCGCGGCGTCCACGGCGCGGTCGCGGTCGAAGTGGACGCCCCCGTCCGAGAAGGAATCCGGGGTGACGTTGACGACACCCATGACGACGGGCCCCGCGGAAAGGTCGAGGCTGCGGCCATGGGCCATTTTCAGCGCCGTGGGCTTGCGCGCGGCCCGCTCGAATGCCGCCTCCGCGCGCGACCGGAGGCTTGCGGGTAGGGCCTTCAGGCTCTCCGCGCGCTTCGAACGCGAGAGGACGACCGGCCGTGAGCTCGAGCCCGCAAACCGCACAACGTCCACCGGGAAATCCGACGCGGCGAAGGTCGCCGGCCGGAATCCGTCCCAGGACGCGACTTCGCGAAGCGTCTCGGCGTCGGCGGCGGGGATGACGAGGTCTGCTAGGAGGACCACGCCCGGAGTTTAACCTGCTGAAACAGCCAGCCTGTTGATGTCCTCCGGGTCGAGAATCGGCTTCGAGTCGCCGTGGATGGCTAGGGCAATCATGGCGCGGCCAACGGCGACCGTCGTCGTGACGTACCTCGGCGCGGGTCGCCGCCGCAGCGGCAGGATCGGAGCGAACACGGCGTAGGCCGCCCGATATGCCGGAGTCCGGGACTTCACGCCCTCGAGAGGCTCGATGAAGCCCGGACGCAACATGAAGGCCGCATTAAAGGGCAGACGCAGCAACGCGTTCTCGGTCGCGCCGCGGACGCGGGCCCACATGATGCGGCCGCGCTCCGAGGTGTCCGTGCCGGCGCCCGAGACGTAGCAGAATGTCAGCCGGCTGCTCACCGCGACCATCGCCCGCGCGGCCGCGAGCGTCAGGTCATAGGTCAGGTGCCGGTGTCTCGAAAGCGGCCTCGTCGGCGGTGGGCCCGTAGATCGGCGGCAGCGGGACGTTGTTGAGCCGCAGGTAGACGGTCAACTGCCCGCGGTGGTGGATCAGGTGGTTCAGGAGGATTCGGCGCAGGAGGGATTTGCGCTTGTGCTTGAAGAACAGCTCCCCGTTCGGGCGCAGCACCGTGAACTCCTGCTGCATTTCCTCGTCGGTCTTTCGCGCGATCGAGGCGCGGCTGCCGGCGACGTTCTCGTCGAAACGGGCGAGGAACTCGGCGGCCGATTTCATCGGGGGCGCCTTCTCATTGCCGACCTGCCACTGCAGGGCCTCGAACCGAAGGCCCCAGCGCGGCAGTTCCGTCACGTGGGTCGCGAGCGAGCCGAGGCTCATGGACTTCGCGTGGGGCTTCCACTCGAGCCGATCGGCCGGGACGCGCTCGAGCAGGCGGCGTGTGGTCGCCATCTCGGCGTCGAACTCAGGGAGGAAGGATTCGCCGACGGTCACGCCGGTTCCGGCACCAGCGGTCCGATGGTCCCGTCCGCGATCTCCGGCGTCGAGCCGGGCAGGATCGGGGGCTTGGGCGGTCCGGTCTTGCGGAGTTTCGAGATGTCCATGCCGGACTCGTCGGCGATGATCTGCAGCACTTCGTCGCCGTCGAGCACTTCCTTCTCGAGCAGCGTGCGGGCGAGGCGGTGCATCGCCTTCTCGTTCTCTTCGATCAATCGCGTCGCCCGGTCGTACGCGGCGGTGACGATGCGCTTGACCTCGGCGTCGATCTGGTTGGCGGTCTCTTCCGAGTAGTCCTGCGTGCGCCCGAGGTCCCGCCCGAGGAATATCTCCTGCTCGGGGCGGCCGAAGGTCAGGGGCCCCATCTCGCTCATGCCCCACTCGCACACCATCTTGCGCGCGAGGTCGGTGGCGCGCTCGAGGTCGTTGCCCGCGCCCGTCGTCATGTGCCCGAGGAACTTCTCCTCGGCGATCCGTCCGCCCATCATCACCGTGATCGAGGCCTCGAGGTACTCCTTGGTGTGCGAGTACTTGTCCTCGGACGGCAGCTGCATGGTCAGGCCCAGGGCGCGCCCGCGCGGGATGATCGTGACCTTGTGCACCGGATCGGCCTCCGGCAGGATCGCCGCGACGAGCGCGTGGCCGCCCTCGTGGTACGCGGTGTTCTTCTTCTCTTCCTCGGTCATGATCATGGACTTCCTCTCGGGGCCCATCATGACCTTGTCCTTGGCGTACTCGAAGTCGATCATCTCGAGCTTCTTCTTGTTGAAGCGCGCGGCGTTCAAGGCCGCCTCGTTGACGAGGTTCGCCAGGTCGGCGCCGGAGAAGCCGGGCGTGCCCCGCGCGATGATCGCGAGGTCCACGTTCTCGGAGAGCGGCGTGGTGCGCGTGTGCACCTTCAGGATCTGCTCGCGGCCGCGCAGGTCCGGGCGGTCCACCACGACGCGCCGGTCGAATCGGCCCGGGCGCAGCAGCGCCGGATCGAGGACGTCGGGCCGGTTCGTGGCGGCGAGAACCACGACGAGATCACTGCGATCGAAGCCGTCCATCT
>Ga0184629_10000822_pt1 | contig 13305 bp, 13 predicted proteins | sample PLM4_32_b1_FD_133158 | JGI IMG/M metagenome (GOLD analysis project Ga0184629, IMG submission 133158) | Groundwater sediment microbial communities from an aquifer in East River, Colorado, USA - PLM4_32_b1 | ecosystem: Environmental > Terrestrial > Soil > Riparian zone | place: USA: East River... | reverse complement strand
TTTGCACGGCGGCCAGAGGTTGTGGGATTACGCCGCGGGCTCGCTGATACTCGAAGAAGCGGGGGGAATGATGTGTTCGCTTAAAACAGATGATTTCTGGGCGGACGATTTATGGAAACGCTCGGTGATCGCCGCGCGCAACCCGGCTTTGTTCAACGCTTGGAAAGCCTGGCTGCGCGCCCGCCAATAGCGCAATCAGCTATAAGGCTTGCTGCCGCGCCACGCTCATCTCCCACGGTTCGTGAATAACGTGGTTATCGCAGATGGCAACGCTTCCGTCCGCTTTGCGGCATTTGTGAAGGCCTGGCGAGGCGATTACAATATGCTTATGGAATCCGTCAACCTGACCAATCACTTTCTAATCGCCATGCCCAACATGGCGGATCCGTATTTTTCCAAGAGCCTGACCTACATCTGCGAGCACAACGAGCAGGGCGCGCTCGGGGTGGTGGTTAATCGTCCGATTGACATGACCCTGCAAGCGCTTTTCGAGCAAATCAGCATTCCGCTGGGCGAGCCGCGCCTGCGCGGCATAGCGGTGCATTTCGGCGGCCCGGTGCAAATCGACCGTGGCTTTGTCTTGCACAAACCCCTGGGCGAGTGGCAATCCACCCTGACAGTCAATCAGGAGCTTGGGCTCACCACCTCCAAGGATATCTTGCAGGCGGTGGGGCGTGGTAATGGACCGCAGCATATCCTGATTACCCTGGGATACGCCGGCTGGGCGCCTGGACAGCTCGAGCACGAGCTCGCGCAAAACGCCTGGCTCTCCGTGCCTGCGAAGACCGAGGTCATATTCGACTTGTCCGCAGAAGAGCGCCTGCCTGCAGCGATGAAATTGCTGGGCGTCAATTTCGCCACCCTTTCCGAAGACGCGGGTCATGCATAAAACAGTAAGGGGTGAGGGGTAAGGAGCGAACTCCGTATCCAGGTGATGAAGCAAGCGCCATCTCCTCACTCTTCACTCCTTACCCCTCACGCCGTAGAGGGAACAGTTTTAGCTTTCGACTTTGGCACAAAGCGCATCGGCGTTGCGGTAGGCGATTTGGCGCTGCGCATCGCTCACCCGCTGATCACGCTCGAGTCAACGCAAAACGAGCAGCGCTTCAACGCGATTGCCGCATTGATAAAAGAATGGCAACCGGTGCTCCTGGTAGTCGGCCTGCCTGCTTATATGGATGGCAGCGAGCATGAGATAAGCAGACTGTGCCGCCGTTTCGCGCTGCGGCTGGAACAACGGTTCAAGCTGCGCACCGTATTGGTTGACGAGCGCCTGAGCTCGCACGCGGCCGAACTTTCGCTGGCCGATACCGGGGCGGCGCGCACCAAAACGCTTATAGACCAAGTGGCGGCGCAACACATTTTGCAGAGCTTTTTCGATGAGCTTGAAACTTCCTGATGCGGAACAACTGGTTTCTGCACTCGCAGCGCAAATCAAGCCGCGGCTCGATTCCGCCGCGGCACTGATCGGGATACATACCGGCGGCGCCTGGATTGCACAAAAGCTGCAACAGCAGCTTGGCCTCGCTACGCCGATCGGGTTGCTTGACATCTCATTTTACCGCGACGACTTCGCGCGCATCGGCCTGCACCCGCAGGTCAAGCCGTCAAACATCCCTTTCGATGTCGAAGGACGCCGCATCATCCTGGTGGATGACGTGCTGTACACCGGCCGCACGGTGCGCGCAGCCATGAACGAGCTGTTCGATTACGGGCGGCCGGCAAGCATTGAACTTGCGGTGCTGATTGACCGCGGCGGGCGCGAACTGCCTGTCTTTGCGCTCTACAGCGGCGCCACGCTGGAGCTCGCGGACAACCAGAACATCGAACTCAAAAAAGACAAGGAGGGCAGGCTAAGCTTATCCCTGAACCAAACCTGAGGACTTAATCAGAGGTTCCCTAGTGGGTAAGCTTCCGTCAATGATGCTATAATCCGCCTCGCGTCCATGCACAGCAACCCTCAGCTCAACAAGAACGGTGAACTCCAGCACTTGCTTACGATTGAAGGGCTGCCTGCGACGCTTCTGACGCAAATACTCGACACCGCCCAATCGTTCATCGGCGTCACCGAGCGCGAAGTCAAGAAACTTCCCCTGCTGCGCGGCAAAGCGATTTTCAATCTGTTCTTCGAACCGAGCACCCGCACCCGCACCACGTTCGAAATCGCCGCCAAGCGGCTCTCCGCCGACGTCATCAATCTCAATATCAGCACCTCCTCACACAGCAAAGGCGAAACGCTGCTCGATACCATCGACAATCTGGAGGCGATGCACGCCGACATGTTCATCGTGCGGCATGCGCAAAGCGGGGCGGCGCACCTGATTGCGCACCATGTGGCGCCGAATGTGCATGTCATCAATGCCGGAGACGGGCGCCATGCGCATCCCACACAAGCGCTTCTGGACATGTTCACCATCCGCCACTACAAGCGCGATTTCACCAATCTGCGCGTTGCGATCGTCGGGGACATTCTGCATTCGCGCGTGGCGCGCTCCCAAATCCATGCGCTCAACACGCTCGGCGTGCCTGAAGTAAGGGTGATCGCGCCGAAAACCCTGTTGCCGACAGGCGTTGAAAATCTCGGCGTGCATGCTTATTACGATATGCAGCGCGGACTCAAAGACGTGGATGTGGTCATGATGCTGCGCTTGCAAAGCGAGCGCATGCAGGGGCCGCTTTTGCCCAGCGCGCAGGAATTCTTCAAGTATTACGGCTTGACCGCGGAGAAACTTGCGGCTGCCAAGCCCGACGCTATCGTCATGCACCCCGGGCCGATGAACCGCGGCGTGGAAATAGATTCCAGCGTGGCCGATGGCCCGCGTTCGGTGATTTTGCCGCAAGTCACGTTCGGCATCGCAGTGCGCATGGCGGTGATGAGCATGCTGGCGGGAAACTGATGTTTACCGCAGAGACGCAGAGAAATGCAAAAACAGCATGCCAAATCCCTATCAGGTTTTCTCAGCGTCTCCGCGCCTCTGCGGTTGAAGAATTTAAAACATGAAGATTCACATTAAGAACGGCCGCATTATTGATCCCAAGAACGGCACGGATGCCGTGCAGGACTTATTTATTGCGGCAGGTAAGGTGCTCTCGCTGGGCCGCGCCCCGGACGCTTATCATCCCAACCGCGTGATTGACGCCAGCAACCGCGTGGTCTGCCCTGGTTTGATTGACCTTTCAGCGCGCCTGCGCGAACCTGGTTTCGAATACAAGGCGACCCTGGAATCGGAAATGCAGGCGGCGGTTGCCGGCGGCATCACCAGCCTCGCCTGCCCGCCCGACACCGACCCGCCGCTGGATGAGCCGGGGCTGGTGGAAATGCTGAAACACCGCGCTAAAAGCTTGAACCAGTCGCGCGTCTATCCGCTCGGTGCATTGACGCAGGGACTCAATGGCGAGCGCATCACCGAAATGGCGGAACTCCATGACGCCGGATGCATTGCCTTCTCACAAGCCAACGCGCCGCTTAGCGATACCAATGTGCTCAGGTGCGCCATGCAATATGCCGTGACTTTCGGCTACACGGTGTGGCTGCGCCCACAGGATGCACAGCTCGCACGCGGCGGTGTCGCGCATGACGGAGTAGTGGCCACGCGGCTGGGGCTGCCGGCGATACCGGGCTGCGCCGAAACCATCGCGCTCTCCACCATTTTGCTGCTCGCCAAGGAAACCGGGGCGCGCATACATTTATGTAGGCTATCCACTGCCGAAGGCGTGGAGATGGTGCGCCAAGCAAAAAACCAAGGACTGGCGATTACCTGCGACATTGCCGCGACACATGTCCATCTGAGCGAAATGGATCTCGGCTTTTTCGATGCCAACTGCAACCTCATCCCGCCTCTGCGCTCATTACGCGACCGCGACGCGCTGCGCATGGGGCTTAAAGATGGCACCATTGACGCACTGTGCTCAGATCATACCCCGGTGGACGACGACGCCAAGCTGTTGCCTTTTGCCGAAGCCGAAAGCGGCGCGACCGGCCTGGAGCTGCTCCTGCCGCTCACGCTGAAATGGGCCGCCGAAACCAAAATCCCGTTATCCCAGGCGCTTGCCAAAATCACCCAAATTCCGGCGAAAATCCTCGGCATCGATACCGGCCACCTCACGCCCGGGCATGCTGCGGATGTCTGCATATTCGACCCGCAACGCTACTGGAAAGTTGAGCCTATGGCTTTGAAAAGCCAAGGGAAAAACACCCCTTTCCTGGGGCTGGAACTGCAGGGCCGGGTATGCTACACATTAGTCGAAGGTCACGTGGTCTACGAAGGCTAGCCCACGGCTGGTATAATAGTACCAGCCGTTCCTGAATTCCTTTGTTTATGAACCCCTTGCTTGATTTTTCAGGCCTGCCGCGCTTTGCTGAAATTGTGCCGCAGCAGGTAACGCCAGCGGTAGATGAACTGCTGCGGGAAAACCGTTCGCTGGTTAGCCAGTTGCTGGCTGATAGCGCGCCAGTGACTTGGTCTGAGTTTGTGCAGCCGCTGGAAGATGCCAACGAGCGCCTAAGCCGCGCCTGGGGACAGGTAACGCACTTAAACGCGGTGATGAACTGCCCGGAACTGCGCGAAGCTTACAACGCCAATCTGCCGAAAATCACCCAATACCACTCCGAGCTTGCGCAAAACCAGGGCTTGTTCGAAAAATTCAAGGCGCTCAAAGCCGGGAGCGGCTTTGCCCTTTTGAGCCGCGCACAGCAAAAAATCGTGGAAAACGAACTGCGCGATTTCCGTCTAGGCGGCGCCGAACTGCCAGCCGACAAAAAAGCGCGCTTTGTGCAAATTCAGGAGGAGCTTTCAAGACTCTACGCCAGGTTCGAAGAAAACCTGCTCGATTCCACCAATGATTTTGCACTGTATATCAACAACCGCGATGAGCTCGCGGGTCTGCCTGAAGATGTTTTGCAGGTGGCGCAGGAAGCAGCCGCTAAAGACGGCAGACCGGGCTGGAAAATCACCCTGCACGCGCCATCCTGGATGCCGGCGATGCAATACGCCGAAAACCGCAGTCTGCGCGAGGCGCTCTATCGCGCCTATGTCACACGTGCCTCCGAGTTTGGAAAGCGCGAGTGGGATAACACGCCATTGATACCTCAAATCCTCAAGCTTCGGCAAGAGAAAGCCGGGCTGCTAGGTTTCCGCAGCTATGCCGAAGTGTCGCTTGTCCGCAAAATGGTGAAATTACCGCGCGAGGTGTTGGATTTTCTTGCTGAGCTCGGGGCAAAAGCGAAACCCCATGCCGAGCGCGATTACCACGAGCTCAAGGAATTTGCGCGCAACGAACTCAAAATTGACAACTTGCAGGCTTGGGATATCGCTTTTTCTTCGGAAAAATTGCGCACAGAGCGCTACGCGTTTTCCGACCAGGAAGTCAAGCAGTATTTCCCTGAGTCCCAAGTGTTGCAGGGCATGTTCAAGCTGGTTGAAGCGCTTTACGGCATCTCCATCACTCCAGGGCAGGCGCCGCTGTGGCACCCTGATGTGCGCTTTTTCAACATCCGCGATCTGGGCGGCAATCTGATTGGGCAGTTTTACGCAGACCTTTATGCGCGGCCCTCAAAACGCGGTGGTGCGTGGATGGACGAAGCCATCGCCCGCAGGCGCAAGGAATCCGGAATTCAGAACCCAGTCGCCTATCTCAATTGCAACTTTTCTTCCCCCGTGGGCGGCAAGCCCGCGTTGTTTACCCACGACGAAGTAATCACGCTGTTCCACGAATTCGGCCACGGCCTGCATCATCTGCTCACCAGCATGGATGAGCTCGGTGTGTCCGGCATCAATGGCGTGGAGTGGGATGCGGTGGAATTGCCCAGCCAGTTCATGGAAAATTTCTGCTGGGAATGGGAAGTACTGAAATATTTGACTCGGCATGTGGACAACGAGCAGCCCCTGCCACGATTGTTACACGACAAAATACTCTCTGCCAAGAATTTCCAAAGCGGCATGCAGACTGTGCGCCAGCTGGAATTCGCGCTGTTTGACATGCACCTGCACCATGATTTCGACCCCCACGAGGATAAAACCATGTTGCAATTGTTGGATGAAATTCGCAGACGGGTAGCGGTAATGATTCCCCCTGAATACAACCGTTTCCCCAACAATTTCTCGCACATTTTCGCCGGGGGCTACGCCGCGGGCTATTACAGCTACAAATGGGCGGAAGTGCTGTCGGCGGATGCCTACAGCCTGTTCGAGGAAAACGGTGTGGTCAACCGGGATATCGGCCGCCGCTTCAGAGAGGAAATCCTGAGTGTCGGTGGCAGCCGCCCGGCACTCGAATCCTTCGTCGCTTTTCGTGGACGCGGGCCGCAAATCGATGCGCTGCTGCGGCACAATGGCATGGCAGGTGCTGCACATTGAAGCCGACTGTGCTAAAGTTTTATTCATGCATGAACCTGTCATGAAACTGCGGATCCTAATCTGCACGCTCCTGTTTTCGGCCTGCGCCAGCCTGGCTGGAAATCTTTTCCGCTGGGTGGATAGCGATGGCACAGTGCATTATTCAGATCAGCAGCCGCCGCCGTCAGCCAAGAATGTTCAGGAAATAAAACTAGGCACCAGCGTGATTGAAGGCAGCCCGTCTTACGTCTTGCAACAGGCCGTTAAAAGTTTCCCTATCATCCTTTTCGCCAACGATTGCGGCGCGGGATGCATTAGAGCGCGCGAGTTACTGAATAAGCGGGGTGTGCCGTTCACCGAAAAAAATCCAATGCAGCCCGAGAATGCCGATGAGTTAAAAAAATTCGTAGGGGAGTTGGTGGTGCCGGTGCTGGTCGTGGGCAACACTCAACCGCTCAGAGGCTTTGATGAATCCAGCTGGAACAATGCGTTGAATGTCGCAGGTTACCCTTCGGCTCCGGTTCCTGGAGCGCCCGCCGGCGGCAGAACCCCCCCCAAGCCACAGCCTAGCGAAGCTCCGGCGCCCACGCCAGCACCCGAACCCAAGCCTTATTGATGCGGCTTGCCGCCTGGAACGTTAATTCACTGAAGGTCCGCTTGCCACAGGTTCTGGAGTGGCTCTCCACCCATAAACCCGATGTACTGTGCCTGCAGGAAACAAAAATTGAAAACGCCAACTTTCCGGCCGGAGAAATTCGCGCGGCGGGTTACCATTCTTTATTCACGGGGCAGAAAACCTATAACGGCGTCGCTGTTTTGAGCCGGCAGGCCGGCGGGGAAATCGTCGTTGCAATTCCAGAATTCGGCGACGAGCAAAAGCGCGTGCTGGCCACCATCGTTGACGGCGTGCGCGTGATTTGCGTTTACGTGCCGAATGGGCAAAGCGTGGATTCGGATAAGTACCGCTACAAACTGGAATGGCTTGCTGCTTTCAACAACTGGCTGAAAAACGAACTGACCCGCTATCCGCGACTTGCGGTGCTGGGTGATTTAAACATAGCGCCTGAAGACCGTGATGTTCACGACCCACAGGCCTGGGAAGGAAATGTTCTGGTCAGTCCGCACGAGCGGCAGGCCTTCCGCGAACTGCTCAAGCTGGGCTTAAAAGACAGCTTCCGTCTTTTTGAGCAACCCGAGAAATCCTTTAGCTGGTGGGATTACCGCATGAATGCGTTCCGCCGCAATTTGGGGCTGCGCATCGATCATATTCTGCTGAGCAGCGCGCTTGCCTCTGTTTGTAAATCCAGCACGATTGATACCAAGCCAAGGCAGGCTGAGCGCCCCTCCGACCACGCCCCGGTGCTGGCGGAGATTTAAGATATATTTAATCGGCTTTGTCCGGCCGGTCTTCGAGACCGAGTTCCTGAATCTTGCGAGTCAAGGTATTGCGGCCAAGCCCGAGGAGGTTCGCTGCCTCGATGCGCCGCCCGCCGGTATGGGCCAGCGCCTTGGCGATCAGCGCTTTTTCAAACTGCCGTGAAAGCTCATCCATGATTCCCTGCTCGCCACGGTTAAGCGCTCGCTCCACTTCCTTCTGCAGCGCGTTAATCCAGTCCGTTTCCTGAACCGCGCTTTCGGCGCGCAAATCTGCGGGCAGGTCCTTGACTTCGATATTCTGCCCCGGCGCCATGACGGTCAGCCAGTGGCAGAGATTTTCCAGTTGCCGCACATTGCCTGGAAAGTCCTGGGTTGAAAGATATTTCATTGCGGCATTGGACAAACGCTTTGCTTCCACTCCCAGCTCTTTCGCGCTTTTCTGCAGAAAATGTTTAGCTAACAACGGAATGTCCTCGCGGCGCTCGCGTAAAGACGGCAGGCGCAGCCGGATCACGTTGATGCGGTGAAACAGGTCTTCGCGAAACAATCCTTGTTTAACTCTTTGCTCCAAATCCTGATGGGTCGCGGCGATGACGCGCACATTGGCTTTTATAGGCTGGTGGCCGCCGACGCGATAGAACTGACCTTCGGAAAGCACGCGCAGCAAACGGGTCTGCAAGTCCGCCGGCATATCGCCGATTTCGTCGAGAAACAGAGTACCGCCGTCAGCCTGCTCGAAGCGCCCGCGGCGCATGCTTTGCGCCCCGGTAAACGCGCCCCGCTCATGCCCGAAGAGTTCCGACTCGAGTAAATCCTTCGGGATAGCCGCGGTGTTGATCGCGATAAAAGGTTTAGCAGCGCGTGGGCTGTGGCGATGCAGTGCACGCGCCACCAGTTCCTTGCCGGTTCCCGATTCACCCGTGATTAAAACCGTAGCCTGCGACTGGCTGAGCCTGCCGATGGCGCGAAATACTTCCTGCATCGAAGCCGCTTGCCCCAGGATTTCCGGCGCGGCCTTGCCAGCTTCAGTCTCATCATCCTCGCGCAAGCTCTGGTGCATGGCGCGCCGTATCAGCTCCACAGCGTGGTCCACATCGAAAGGCTTGGTGAGATATTCGAATGCACCTCCCTGGAATGCCCCTACCGCGCTGTCCAGATCGGAATAGGCGGTCATGATGATGACTGGAAGCTGCGGGTAGCGCTGCTTGAGAGTCTGCAGCAACTCCAGACCCGATGCGCCCGGCATGCGGATATCGCTCACCACCACCTGCGGCGGGGTCGCGGCGATTGCCGCCATCGCCTCGGGAGCAGCGGCAAAAGTTTTGAAGGCGATGCCTTCGCGCGCGAGCGCCTTTTCAAACACCCAGCGGATGGAACGGTCGTCGTCTATAATCCACACCGGTTTCATCTTGCCAACTCCGTGTGCACATTGCCGTCTTCAGCAAGCGGCAACAGCATCGTGAAGCAGGTGTGCCCCGGCCGGCTTTCGCATTCGATAATTCCATGGTGCTGGTTGACGAAAGTCTGGGCGATGGTGAGGCCCAGGCCGCTTCCGCCTTCCTTGCCGGAAACCAGCGGATAAAAAATCTTTTCGCGGATCGCCTCGGGTACGCCCGGGCCATTGTCAATGATCTTCACCATCAGCGCGTGCCGGTAGCGCTTCTTCGCCAGCGTTGTCTGCCGCACAATGCGCGTGCGCAAGATGATCCTGCCTTTGCCCTGCAGCGCCTGCGCCGCGTTGCGCATGATGTTCAACGTCGCCTGAATCAGCTGCTCGCGGTCGCCGCTGAGCGGCGGCAGGCTGCTGTCGTAATCGCGCTCAATTTCAATGCCCTGCGGATATTCCGCAAGCAGCAGCGTTTTCACCTGCTCGAGGACTTCATGAATGTTGATCTCGGCAAGCCGCGGCAGGCGGTGCGGCGTGAGCAGGCGGTCCATGAGCGTTTGCAGCCGATCCGCCTCCTTGATGATGACCTGAGTGTATTCATTCAGGCCCGGCGGCTCCAGCTCGCGCTCGAGCAATTGCGCCGCGCCGCGGATGCCGCCCAGCGGGTTTTTGATTTCATGCGCAAGATTGCGGATCAGCTCGCGGTTCGCCTGTTGCTGATCCAGCATGCGTTCTTCCTTGGCGATTTTCAGCTGCTTATCCATCTGCCTGAACTCAAGCAGTACGTACGCGTCCCTGGTTTCCAGCGGGGTCACGGCGCAACTCAAATGTAATTCGGGGCGCCCGATCGCGGCAAGCCGCAAGTCGTGCTCGATATAACTGCAGTTGTTGGCGAGCGCGTAATCCACTGCGGACAATAAAGTGCCGGCGTCATTAAATATATCGCGCAGCGGGCGGCCCATCATGTTTTTCCTGCTCGACTCGAACAAGTTTTCCGCTGCGGGGTTGGCGTATTGCATCAGCAAATCCTGGTCGAGGAGAATCACCGCAGCCGCAAGCAGTTCAAGGCCATGAAAAGCAGAAGGTATCATGAAGAAAAGGACCAGCCACAAAAAAGATTACTAGCAAGAAGCGCACTACCATAAAGCGCCGTGGGCGGCTCTGGGCGAAGGGGGTGGGCAGACGCTGTCGGGATCTGCTTAAAGCGCCGGGACTATCGTTTATCTTAATCCCGCGATTTCCTCTTTTAACGCATCGATATTTTTCTTGTGATCGGCAACCGCATCCTTGAACGGCTGAACGCGATCCAGAAATTTCTGGTAATTGCGCTCATCACCCAAGCGCGTGGCCTCCGCCTCAGCGAGCGCTTTCTTGGCTTCATCAAGCTGCTTCATTTCCTGAGCCAGTTCGTCCTCAAGAACTTGGCGGCGTTTGGAATCGCGGCCTTTTTGCGTATCAGCGTCAACTTTGGGAAAGTTACCGGGGGGTTGGGCATTGGGCTTGCTCGAAGGGACGGTATTGATCGGCTCAAGGTTCAGTTTCTGCGCGCCCTTGCTCGGAACATTGGAATAGGTAACCCGGCCTTCTTCATCCACTTTCTTGTAGATGTCCGCCCCAACATGCGCGCCCACAAGCATCAATATCACCGCCAATACAGCTCTCATGTTCTCGCCGCTCTCCCAGATGATTACGGCACCTGCAGCATTTTAGACTCCCCTCGCCGCCGTGGTGTCTTTAATTGTTAAGTGTAAGCCAAGCCAGCAAATTTTTCAATGCAATCAACGCATGAGAACAATTTTTAGTTGACAAAAAAACAGGGCGGGTAAACCCGCCCTGTCCGAAGTCGCTTGCTCAGCCCGGATTACAGGCTGTAGTACATGTCAAATTCCAACGGATGCGTAGTCATGCGAAAGCGCGTTACTTCTTCCATCTTCAGCGCGGTATAAGCGTCGAGCATGTCGTTGGAGAACACGCCGCCGCGCGTCAGGAACTCGCGGTCCTTGTTCAGGCACTCCAGCGCTTCTTCCAAAGACGCGCACGGATGCGGAACTTTCTTCGCCTCTTCGGGAGGTAGGTCATAGAGGTTCTTGTCGATCGGGTCGCCCGGATGAATCTTCTTCTGGATGCCGTCAAGCCCCGCCATCATCATAGCGGTAAAAGCGAGATAAGGATTGGTGATCGGATCGGGGAAGCGCACCTCGATGCGCCGCGATTTCGGATTCGACACCAGCGGTACACGCACCGCCGCAGAACGGTTGCGCGACGAATACGCCAGATTGATCGGCGCCTCGAACCCCGGAACCAGCCGTTTGTAGGAATTGGTGCCCGGGTTGGTGATGGCGTTCAACGCCCTGGCGTGCTTGATGATGCCGCCGATATAATAAATAGCGAGTTCCGACAGCCCCGCATAGCTGTTGCCGGAGAAAAGATTCTTGCCGTCCTTCGCTAACGATTGGTGCACGTGCATGCCGGAGCCATTATCGCCGACGACGGGCTTGGGCATGAATGTCGCGGTCTTGCCGTAGGAGTGCGCCACGCTCCAGACTGTGTACTTGAGGATTTGCATCCAGTCGGCGCGCTTCACCAGGCTGTTGTACAGGGTGCCGATTTCGTTTTGCCCCGCGGCCGCCACTTCGTGATGGTGTACTTCGCATACGACACCTTGCTCTTCCATTGCGAGCACCATGGCATTGCGAATGTCATGCAGGGTATCGGTCGGCGGCACCGGAAAGTAGCCTCCCTTCACCGGCGCGCGATGCCCCGAGTTGCCGCCTTCGAATTCCTCGCCGGACGACCACGGCGCTTCTTCGGATTTGATTTTGACGAAGCAGCCGGACATATCCACGTTCCAGGTCACCGAATCAAAAATAAAGAACTCGGGCTCAGGTCCGAAATTAGCGGTATCAGCAATACCCGTGGATTTGAGGTAGGCCTCGCCGCGCTTGGCAATCGAGCGCGGATCGCGGTCATATCCCTTGCCATCGGAAGGCTCAATCACGTCGCAGGTGATATTGAGAACCGCCTCATCCGTAAATGGGTCCATGCGCACGGTGTCAGGGTCGGGCAGCAACACCATGTCGGAGGCTTCAATGCTTTTCCATCCGGCAATTGACGAACCGTCGAAATAATGGCCGTCAGTGAACTTGAGCTCGGTAAAAGCTTTTACGGGAACCGTGACATGCTGTTCCTTGCCGCGGGTATCGGTAAAGCGCAGGTCCACAAACTTGACCTCTTTATCCTTGATTATTTTGAATACATCAGCGGGCGACGCCATTTTTCTCTCCTAAAATTGAAAGTGCAGGGTATTTTTTAATATCGGGGAAATCAGCAGGCACTTGATTAGCATGAAATGTGCCATTGCCAATAACGAGCAAAGTATTGTGCCATAAGTCCTTAGCCGTTGAATAGCAGATTAAAATGCACCAAGGTGGCACAAATAATCCGCTATCGCACCATTATTGTGCCGGACCTGGAGCATCTTCTTTAACCAGAACAACCCTTTCAAGCCAGCCAAGAGCATAGCGGTTTTTGGCTATAATGAGGTTCCAGCTAATCCGTTTATTCAGGCCTATCATGGGAAACGTTGACGAGATACTCACAACAGCCAACCAGCGTGCGAAGGAAATGAAGCTGCCATACCAGGGAGCGCTTACCCCCAGCGAAGCCTATCAGTTGATGGCCGAGAAAGGCGCGAAGCTGGTGGACGTGCGCTCTCGCGCCGAGTGGGACTGGGTCGGGCGCGTCCCCGGCGCCGTGGAGATCGAATTGCTCGCTTACCCGGGCATGCAGCCCAATCCCAATTTCCTCAATCAGCTCCAAGCGCGGGTGAAGCCGGACTCGCTGGTGTTGTTCATGTGCAGAAGCGGCCAGCGCTCGCACACCGCCGCCGTCGCCGCGACTCAGGCCGGTTACACCACTTGCTTCAACGTGCTTGAAGGTTTTGAAGGCGATAAGGACGGCACCCAGCACCGCAACACCATAGGCGGCTGGCGCAAGGCGGGGCTGCCGTGGGTGCAAGGGTAGCGTTTCCTATTCTGCAGGAGATTTGACATGAGTAACGGCGGCGGTTCCAAACCCGCCATAGCCTGTCTTCCTAACGGCCCTTATTACCTGCTCAACAATCTCGAGCCCGTATTGGTTCCCAACCTGCGGGATTCGAAAGGTGCGGCTCTTTCCTCTGTCCCCGGGGTGGCCTTTTGCCGCTGC
>Ga0184629_10000820_pt1 | contig 13312 bp, 6 predicted proteins | sample PLM4_32_b1_FD_133158 | JGI IMG/M metagenome (GOLD analysis project Ga0184629, IMG submission 133158) | Groundwater sediment microbial communities from an aquifer in East River, Colorado, USA - PLM4_32_b1 | ecosystem: Environmental > Terrestrial > Soil > Riparian zone | place: USA: East River... | reverse complement strand
CTCGGGATGACCCGCTTCCAGGAGACCGCGAACCACCCCGGGAAGCTCGACCCCGAGAGCCGTCAGAAGATCGAGCGGCATCCCGAGACCACGCTCGAGCTGATCCGCGGGCTGGAGTACGCGAGCGCCGTGCGCGACGTGATCCTCGCGCACCACGAGCACTGGGACGGCAACGGCTACCCGCGCGGGCTGTCGGGCGCCGAGATCCCGCAGGGCGCGCGCATCCTCGCGGTCGTCGACGCCTTCGAAAGCATGACGCACGGCCGGCCGTACCGCCCGCCGCTCGCGCGACCGCAGGCGATCGAGGAGCTGCGGCGCGACTCCGGGCACCACTTCGACGCCGAGGTGGTCGAGGCGTTCCTGCGCACGCTGGCGCGGGAGGAGAACGGGTCCTGAAGGGCAAGCTGAAGAAGCCCGAGCAGAACCCGGTCGAGGCCCGGCTTCGGCTGGAGCTGGACCGCGCGCTGCAGGAGGTGCGCAGGTACAAGAAGGAAGCCGCCGTGGCCGCGGCCTCCGCGTCTTCGACCGCTCCCGAGGCTGCCGCCCCGCCCGCGGCTGCCGCTCCGCCCGCGACTGCCGCCCCGCCCGCGGCTGCCGCTCCGCCTGCGGCTGCTCCCGCGGCTCCTGTCGCGCCCGCGCCCCGCCAGTCGGCAGCGCCCGCGCCGACGCCCACGGCTGCCGTGGCGCCCGCGCCGCGCGAGACCCCAGCGCCTGCGCCTGCTGCCGAGATTCGGCCCGGGCACGCTCCGGCTCCTGTCGCGCGTGCCGCGGCGGCGCCGCCCGCTCCCGCGGCGGGCGCCGTTCCGCCGGCGCGCGCCGCCGCGGCTCCGACCATCGCCTCCCTCGAGCTCGACGCGCTCCGGGCCGAGATGACGGAGCTCCAGAGCGCCAAGCAGCGCCTGAGCAAGCTCTACTTCAGCCAGGTCGAGGAGAGCCGCAAGCGCACGCAGCGGCTCCAGCTCCTGCTCGAGGACATCTGCGCGATCGGCGCGGCGCTCGATCTCGACACCGTGCTCGTGCGGCTCGCCGGGACCCTGCACGAGCGCATGGGCTTCCGCATCGTCGTGGTCCGGGTGCGCGAGCCCGGCACGGACCGGCTCGCGGCGCGGGCGTTCGCGGGCGTGGACGATGCGACGCGCGCCACGATCGAGAGCGAGGACCTGCGTCTCGAGCAGCTGATGTCGCAGCTCCATGAGGAATCGAAGGTGAGCCGCTCCTACTTCATCGGCGGGAGCCGGGAAGGGGCCCCGGGGAGCGCCGGCGGCCACAAGGGCGCGGAGTGGCAGCCGGACGACCTGCTGCTGGTCCCGATCTACGGCCGCACCGGCGAGCTGGTGGCGTGCTTCTCGGTCGAGGATCCCGAGGACCGGCTGGTGCCGTCCCTCGAGACGATCGGGCTGCTCGAGATCCTCGGAAACCTCGCGGGCGCTTCGATCGAGAACGCGGCGCTCTACCGGCAGCTCGACAGCCACACCCGCGACCTCGAAGTCTCCGGGCGGCGCACCCAGGAGCTGCACTCCCTCAAGCACGACTTCATCTCCACCGTCTCCCGCGAGCTGCGCACGCCGCTCGCCGCGATCCGGGCGCACGTGGAGACCCTGCTCTCCGCGCGCGAGGAGGAGATCCCCTTCGACCTGCAGCGGCGATTCCTCTCCATCCTCCACGAGGAGAGCGAGCGGCTGGCCCGGCTGGTCGAGTCGATGCTCGACCTCAACCGCTTCGATGCCGGCGTGCCGGGGATCGCCCGCGAGAGCGTGGACGTCGCGGCGATCCTCGAAGATGCGGCCACGCTCCTGGCGCCCGCAGCCGAGGCGGCGCAAGTCGATCTCAAGGCTCAAATCGTCGCGGCCGATACCCGGATGGACGCGGATCGCGACCAGATCAGGCAGCTCGTGCTGCACCTGGGTGGCAACGCGGTCAAGTTCACTCCCCCGGGAGGACGCGTGACCATGCGGTTGTTCGGGGATCCGCGGGACGTGACGCTCCAGGTCGAGGACAGCGGCGTCGGCATTCCCGAACCGCTGCTCCAGCGGATCTTCGGGCGTTCCCAGTCGGTGGACTCCTCCATGGTCCGCCGCTACGGGGGCGCGGGCCTGGGGCTCGCGATCTGCAGGTCGATCGTGGAGTGGCACGGCGGCCGCGTGTTCGCGGAGAGCCCGCCGGGCCAGGGATCGCGTTTCACCGTGGTGCTGCCGCGCCGCACCGGACCGCGCGTGCTGCTGCGGCCCGCAGCGGAATCGCGAAGCGGAACCAGGGACGTGCTGAGAATGGCGGTCGAGATGGTGGCCCAGGTGATGAATGCCCGCGTGGTGTCGCTGCTCGCCCCGGACGGCGAGGGCGGTGACCTCGTCGTGCAGGCGGCGCTCGGTCTCGAGGAGCAGGTCGTGCGCGAAGCCGCGATCAAGCCCGGCAGCGGGGTCGCGGGATGGGTCGCGGAGCGCCGTCGCCCGGTCTGCGTTTCGGACACCAGCCACAAGCCCGAGAGCGCGGGTCCCGGTCGCGATCTCTATCGCACGGGAACGTTTCTCTCCGTGCCGCTGGAAGGAGAGCGGGGACTGCTCGGAGTCCTCAACGTCACCGATCCGATCTCCGGAAAGCCCTTCGATGCCGAGGACTGCCACCTGATGCTGCATCTCGCGGAGCGCGTGGGCGCCGCCCTCGAAGAGGCGGAGAGCGGCGCGGACGCCGGGCACGACGGCCCGGCGCCGGCGCTGCGCTCCGCGATCACGGACCTGGGTCACGGCCGCGAGTCCGCGCCCCGCCGCGTGCGCCTCGGGCGCGCGACCGCGCGCGCGCTCGGCCTGCCCGAATCCGAGGTGGGGCTCGTGAGCTTCGCAGCCAGCGCGCCGGGGGCCGGGATCGCGGAGGCCGCAGAGCGCACGGCGCCGGAGGCCGCGGCCGCCGGCGAGGAGGACGCGACGGCGGCAGCCGGGCAGGAAAGCGACGCCGTGCGGCTTTCGCGAGTCGAGACCATGAGCGCGGTGCGCGAGATCCTGCTCACCCGCCACGAGTGGTGGGACGGCAGCGGTTACCCGCGCGGGCTCGAGGGCGCGGAGATCCCGCTCGGCGGGCGCATCCTGGCTGTGGTGGACGCCTTCGAGCGCATGACCACGGGAAAGGGCCGGCGCACGGCGCTCTCCCGCGACGATTCGATCCGCGAGCTGCAGAAGCTCGCGGGCGCGCGGTTCGATCCGGAAGTGGTGGACGCCTTCGAGGGGGCTTGCGTGGAGCTCGACAAGCCCCGCGGGGAGAACGCCACCGATTCATGGGAACACGCATCCGCCACGCAGGGAGGTGAGTGATCATGGCCAAGGGCAAGATCCTGGTCGTGGACGACGAGATCTACATCGTCCACATCCTGGATTTCAGTCTGGGAATGGAGGGCTACCAGGTGCTGACGGCGCTCGATGGCGAGCAGGCCCTGGAGAAGGCGCGCGCCGAGCACCCCGATCTGATCGTGCTCGACATCATGATGCCGAAGCTCGACGGATACGAGACCTGCAAGATGCTCAAGGCCGACGAGAAGACCCGGGGCATCCCGGTAATCCTCCTGTCTGCCAAGGGCCGGAACGTGGACCAGAAGATCGGCTTCGAGGTCGGGGCGGACGACTACATCACCAAGCCCTTCAGCCCGCGCAAGCTGGTCGAACGCATCAACGCCATCCTGGGCCAGACCAGCTCCCAGCGCATGCAGGCCTGAGTGCCGCGGCAACGACGACGAGATGTCGTCACGAGCCGTGGGATGAAATGGGCCGAGAGGACCTATTTCAAGACTAGCATTTTCCCCGTGATGGTCCCGCCGCCGGCCTCGAGACGATAGAAATAGCAGCCCGGGACCCAGCCTTCGGTGCGGAGCGGAACATCGTGCGCTCCGGCCGACTGCGGCTCATGATCCAGAAGCGACGCCATGCGACGACCTTGAACGTCGTAAACCGACAAACTCACTAGCCGCGAGGCCGAGAGCGAGAAGTGAATCGCCGTCCAAGAACGGGAAGGGTTCGGAACATTCCCAACGGAGCCCAAGACCGGAGGCCCCGGCCTCCCTAGTCCCGCGACGGGCGCGGCGGGGCCATCAAGCGGAATGGCAGCCAGGCCCGCACATGGCGAGTTCCCGATCCTGCTGAACCTGCCGCCGGCATACAAATCCCTCTCTCCGGGCAGGAGAGCCCACACCCAGCCGTCGGCACTCGCATCCCAGTCGGTGGCGGTGCCTGTGATCCTATCCACAGCGGCGAGGCAGCTTCGCGGCCGACCGCCGATCCTGCTGAAACCCCCGCCGACGTAAACTGTCGTTCCACGGACGGCCAAAGCTTTGACCTGAGGCCCAGGGAGCTCATCATCCGGATCGGGGTTCCATGCCGTGGCGGCGCCCGTCGCCGCGTCAAGGGCGGCCAGGCAACGCCGAGGTTGCCCCCCCATGTTCCAGAAGATCCCGCCCACATAGACCGTACTGCCACTCAAGGCAAGGGCGTTGACGACGCCATCCCCGCCTGGATTCCACGAGGTCGCACCGCCAGTCGCGGCATCTAGTGCAGCGATCGTGCTCCTTGCTTGGCCGCCGACCGTGGCGAAGTTCCCGCCCACGTACACGGAGGATCCGCTGACCGCAATCGCAAGGACGTCTTCGTCGGGACTTGGATTCCACGGCGAGGCGGCTCCGGTCGTGGCATCGAGCGCGGCCAGGAAACTCCGCGCTTGCCCGCCGATGCTGGTGAACCCGCCGCCGACGTACACCATGTCTCCGCTACTCGCGATGGCGCCCACCCCACCGCCGAAGCCTCCTCTAGCGTCGGGATTCCACCCTGTCGCCTCGCCCGTCGTCGCGTCGAGCGCGGCGATATTGTTTCGCCCTTGGCCACCGATCCGCCAAAAAGACCCTCCTGCGTAGACTGTGTTGCCGCTCACGGCCAATGCCCGGATGTCGAATCCCACCATCCCAGGATTCCAAGCGGTAGGCGTGCCGGTTCTGGCGTCCAGTGCCGCGAGGTAACTCCGCCACTGCCAATCCCGGAGGCTGGTGAACTCGCCGCCGGCATAAACCCTGTCCCCGCTGACAGCCAAGCAGTCCACGTCGCCGTCGGCCCTCGGATTCCAAGGGGTCGCCTTCCCGCTTCTCGCGTCCACGGCGGCGGCGCCGTCGCGTTCCTCACCGCCGAAGCTCTCGAACCGCCCGCCCACGTACACTGTGTGCCCCCGGGCCACAACTGAGTGGATGTAAGGGGAGTAGATCGTCCCCTCCTCCACTGGATGCGGGTTCCACGGTGTCACCAGTCCTGTCCGCGCCTCGAGTTGCGCGATCCCGCCACGAGACTGTCCGCCGATCGTCGTGAAATGGCCGGCTACGTACACCTGGTGACCCTCGACGGCTATACTGCTCACATAGGGGGGAGCATAGTAATCATAGTAGGGGCTGCTAACATCGGCAACCCAGTCGAGGGCCGCTCCAGTTTGCCCATCCAAGGCAGCGACCTTCTCACGCTGGCTTCCGGCGATCCGAACGAAGTCACCACCGACGTACAGCGTCCTGCCGTGGAGGGCCAGCGCGCGCACCCAGTAATCCGGGCTCGGGTTCCAAACCCTGGCCATTCCTGTGCCCCGGTCAAGCGCCGCCAGGTTGTTTCGCGGCAGCCCCCCAATGCGGCTGAAGCTGCCACCGACGTAAACGATGCCCTGAGTTACAACGACGGCACTGACCCAGGTGAGAAACCGCTCACCCGAGGCATCGGGATCCCAAGCCTCGGCAAAACCCGTCCCTGCATCTAGGGCAGCTATGTACCTGCGAGCCTGTCCCGCGATCGAAGTGAAGGCTCCCCCAACGTAGAGCGTACCGTCGCTTAGGCAGAGCGTGTTAACGCTTCCGTCGGGGTCCGGCGCCCATTGGGCCACACTCCCGTCCACCAGCACGCGCGCGAGGTTGGCGCGCCGCAGGCCACCCACCGCGGCGAACGAGCCCCCGATGTACCAGCCGCCCGCTCCGTCGGGTACTGCCGCGGCCACTGAACCAGCGACCTTCGGGTAGGGGACTACGGGGGCGCCGCTTTGCTTGTCCAACGGGACCCCGCTGCCGGTACAGGGGCCAACCCGGGAGAAGTTGCCGCCGATGTAGATCGTGTCGCCTGATCGAGCGATGGCGGTAACGAGTCCGTCCGTTCCCCAAAGGTTTCCATCCGGAACCTGAGCGCTACCCGAGGAAGCCAAGGTGCATGCCAGCAGTAGCTGCACGACAGGCCCGATACCCAGCCGAGCACCCCCCGGCCACCTTGAATCAAGCCCCCATCCGGAGTTCATGCGAGATGGCTCACGAAGTCTAAATCTGGTTGGCCCATGCCCTTGAACGTTCTGCGGCCGACTCAGGCCCGAGCCTCGTGAGGACCGGACAGGTTCCGTTCCCCCTCATAAAGGGTAGACTGGACTGGAAGGGCCGTCAACGACAACCACATTACCGGTCCGAGCCCTCGCGTCGGCGACCAAGGAGATCGGGGCATTAACGTGCACAATTCCCTGCCCCGGGGGGCCACTCACTCCCCTCGCTCGCGCATAAACTCTCAGCCGCTTCGCCCGGAGCCGCGCGGCTACCGGATCAACGGCAGCGTCATCGTACGTACGCCAGCCCGGCAGGACAGCTTGGCGAAGTACAGCCCCGAGGCCGCGGCGCGACCGTTGCCGTCCTGCCCATCCCACGTGATGTCAGTGTTTCCAGAGGCAGCCGTGCCTTTCGCGAGCGTTACCACCCTCCTCCCCAAGAGGTCGAAGAGTTCCAAGCGTATCCTCATTGGGCCCGGCAGATCCACCCGCATCTTCACGTGGCCCGTGCCCGGCCGAAGCTCAACCAGTTTGAAGCCCAGGCCCCCGCGCCCCAGCTCCGTGCCTTCTTCCTCAACGTCGGCAGTGACCACCGGGGCCAGGCTGAAACTGTCCGGCGCACTTCCTGACGACCTCCACCGGAGCTCCGCGATCTGAATCCGCCCAAAGGTTCCAGGTACCATCAAGCAATTGGGCCCCGTGTCAGCGATGAATCCAGCCAAGTAGTCGACCCCGTGGACGTTCAGCTGCTCGGTTGCTTGCCAATCCGCCACTCTTGAATCGTTGAACAGATAACCGTAAAGGCTTGTGATTGCAGTCCAATTGTTCGGCCCAAAGATCTCGCTTGGATCGATCGCGCTGTGTTTGTTTCTCAGCAACCGAATGGATGTGGGCGAAGACTCGGACGTATCGAGCACGTACCAGGTGCTATCCACCGGCACGTGGCCACCGTTAACATGCAGGAAAGTGTGTGGCGACTCGGTCTTGCATCTGAATGTGTGGTAGTAGTCGGTCATGTAAAGCGGCCACTTGTCTTGCCATTGGATCAAGCTCGATCCGACCGACTGCACTACACCCACGAGCATGGTGTCGCACCCAGCGAAATGTTTCCGCGCAGCTACAAGCATTAGCCAGTGCCCCGCAACGAAGGGGTCGGGCATGACGAACGGGTCACGGAACTGCAGAGGCGTCGTAGGGTCTGCCCAGGACGTATTTGTCGCTGTGATAAGCGGGGTGCTGTGTCGCTGCCAGGCAATTGTTGGCGTGTTGATGTTCTGCGTCGTCGCATAGCCGATGCGCTGGTTATCTTGTGCGTCCACGCCTGTGTAGAAGAGATAGTAGGTCGGCCCGCTCTGTATGAGGGATGGCGCCCAGACGTGTTTCGTGTCCCACGGTCCGGCAGACTGGCTTGTCGTGAACGAGGTCGTGTCCATCGACGACCAATTTACAAGAGCGCTGGACCAGACGTGGGCAAAGTACTTTTCATTTAGAGCAGCTTGATTGCAGGTAAGAGCTCCGTTGTGGCGGATGAAGACGAGGTGGAAGTGGCCGAGGCCGTCGTAGAAGAACGCAAAATCCTTCGGGTAGTAGGTGCCGCTAGGGTCCGTGTACGAGGCGAGAGAGGGACTGGACATGGGTGTGACGGGGATGTCGGCGGGGGCGGTCGCCGCTGTCGTCCCGCCCGCCGGGGCAGAGAGCTCAATCACAGATGCCGGCATGAGGGCAGCGACGTTCGCCGAGGCTGCGATGGATCCATCGCTCTGCTGAGAAATACTGAGGGGCAGGCGCCACGAAGCGTCCGGGGCCACCAGTTCCGCGTTGCTGACGGAGGAGAGGCCGGTGCCCGCCGCAGTGATCAGGAGGAGGTCCGATTGGTGCACGCTCGTCGCTGTGAGTATGAGAGGTGGGTAGTCGCCAGCGACGCCGCCGTTGAATGTCACCTCAGGCGACTGGATGACCCGAGGCGAAGTCGGGTCCGCTGTGTCGAGAGCCACAGCTTTTAACTTGCCCCGGCTCTGCCCGACCAAGTCGAGGACGTACCATGCAGCGCTCGCCGTCGCGCTGCCTGCGGAGCAGAAGTGCGCCGTGAGCTGGTTTGCGGCGCTGTCCGCCGGAGTGGAGGGTCGGTCGATGCTGTACACCTTGGCAGTGTCCGTTTGACAGGTCGCCAGTGAATCATCAGTGACTACATTCAAGTTTGCCCCCGACGAATCCGCGACCCACAGAAGCCGCCATTCGCTGGGCAGCGTCGCCTCTGCCGAGTCCGCCCTCACGACGAGGGTGCAGCGGATCGCCGAGGCGAAGGTGAGGTCCGAGCCGCCACGGCTCCAGCAGAGTTGAATGGCGGACAAGGGACGAGGAACGAGCAAGAATACGAGGACAAGATAACACCAATGAACGCGGGGGATGGTCATGGCGGTCACCTGAGGGGCGGTGGGTCAAGGCTGATGCGCGAAGCGAAGTAGCGGCAAGGTGCGGTGGACGATTCGAGTCGGCCGATTCGTCGCAAGGCACACAACTCTTCCCTGAACCGCATCCAAGCTTGGCGGTTCGGCGAGCCGACCCGTCGCCCTGCAACCCGCGGCCTTGGAGCCTCCCACATTCCACGGCGGACTCGCAGAGGTGACCTGGAAACCCTCCGTCTGGGTCAGGGAGGAGTCAAGCGGTTTTTTCTCGGAAGGACTTGGCCGCCGTGGCGCCGACTTTGACGACAGAGTTCGAGCATGACTCGCGGCACACCCGGGGCCGACATCGCGGCGCGGCCCACGGCGTCGGCCCGCGGGGCCGCGGTCGGTAGTAATGCGTTGTGGAGGCTGAGTGCGAGTTGTCACTCGTGAACTCACTGAACGCTCGACTCATCAGGCCCATCAGCTTCCGGGTCGAAGCCGACGACTACATCACCAAGCCCTTCAGCCCGCGCAAGCTGGTCCCCCGGCCCATCCCGCGCCGGCACGCGTCCGCCCCGCGCTTGACCCCCCGCGCGTCCCTCCCGATACTGTGCCCAGGGGGTTTCCGCGCGAGTACCTCGTGAGGCGACAGCCGAAACATCGCGTCCTCTGACCATTCCACTCCGTGGAGGACGTATGCCGACTCCGACCGAAATCTCCGTCCCGCAGCTCTCCCGTCTCGTCGGCCTGCCCGACGCTCCGTCCATGATCGACGTGCGCACGGCCGAGCACTTCGAAGCCGACCCGCGCTTCATCCCCGCCGCCCTGCGCCGCGATCACGGCACGGTCGAATCGTGGGCGGAAGCCTACCGTGGGAAGCGCGTGGTCGTGAGCTGTCACCACGGCGGGAAGCTCAGCCAGGGAGTCGCGGCCTGGCTCCGCAACGACGGCATCGAGGCCGAATCGCTCGAAGGCGGCCACGAAGCCTGGTGCGCGGCGGGCGGCCTGCTCGTGGACTCGCGCAAGCTCCCGGCCCGCGACGCGCGGCAGCGCACGGTGTGGGTCACGCGCGCCCGGCCCAAGGTCGATCGGATCGCGTGTCCGTGGCTGATCCGGCGCTTCGTGGATCCGGACGCCGTGTTCCTGTTCGTGTCGCCGGCGGAGGTTTCGGGTGTGGCCGAACGGTTCCACGCCACGCCGTTCGACGTGGACGGCGTCTTCTGGAGCCATCGCGGCGATCGCTGCTCGTTCGACACCATGATCGAGGAGCTGGGTCTCGATTCTCCGCCGCTCCAGCGGCTCGCCGCGATCGTGCGCGGGGCGGACACCGCCCGCCAGGACCTCGCGCCGGAGGCGGCCGGGCTGCTCGCGGCCTCGCTCGGTTTCTCGCGCATGTACCGGGACGACCTGGAGCAGCTGCGCCACGCGATGGAGATCTACGACGCCCTGTATCGCTGGTGCCGGGACGCCACCGAGGAGACGCACAACTGGCCGGCCACCAAGCCGAAGCCGGCGTGAGCGCGCCGCTCCCCTCGCACGGCCCGCCTTCCGTCACGCTCGCCCAGGCCCACCGGGTCTGGGCGGGCATCGGGCTGCGCTCGTTCGGCGGGCCGACCGCCCAGATCGCGCTCATGCATCGCGTCCTGGTGGTGGAGCGCGCCTGGCTCTCCGAGCGGGAGTTCCTCGACGCGCTGGGCTTCTGCATGCTGCTCCCCGGGCCCGAGGCGATGCAGCTCGCCACCTACGCCGGCTGGAAGCTGCACGGGCTGCCGGGCGGGCTCGCGGCGGGGTTGTGGTTCGTGCTCCCGGGCGCAGCTGTGGTGCTGGCGATCTCGGCCATCTACGCCACGTTCGGCCACGTGCCGTGGATCATCGCGGCGTTCGCCGGGATCAAGGCCACCGTGCTGGTGCTCGTGATCGAGGCGATGCTGCGCATCGGCCGGCGGGCGCTCACGGAGCGGCGCCAGATCGCGGTGGCCGCGGCCGCGCTGGCGGCGCTGGGCCTCTTCTCCGTGCCCTACCCGCTCGTCGTGCTCGCCGCGGGGTTGCTGGGCGCGTCGTGGTCCCGGCGCGCGCACGGTGAAGCCGCTCCGGCCCGCGCCCCCGAGCCCGTCCCGCTCGCAGCGACCTTGCGGACGGTCGCGGCGTGGTCGGCGGTCTGGGTGCTGCCGCTGCTGGGCGTGGTCGCGTGCTTCGGCCCGCGGCACGTGCTCTCCCAGCTCGGCTGGTTCTTCTCGAAGCTCGCGGTCGTCACGTTCGGCGGCGCCTACGCGGCGCTGGGCTACATGAGCCAGGACGTCGTCGCGCGTCACGGCTGGCTCACCGCAGGCCAGATGCTCGATGGCCTGGGGCTCGCCGAGACCACGCCCGGCCCCCTCATCCTGGTCACCGAGTTCGTGGGCTTCGTCTCGGCGCACCGCGCGCACCCGGAGTCCGCCCTGGCCTTCGGGCTCCTCGGCGCCGCCGTCGCCCTGTGGGCCACGTTCGTGCCGTGCTTCCTGTGGATCTTCGCCGGCGCTCCGCACCTGGCGCGGCTCCGCGAGTGGCCGCGGCTCCAGGGTGCGCTGGCGGCGATCACGTCGGCCGTGCTGGGCGTGATCCTGAGCCTCGCGCTGTGGTTCGCGCTGCACGTGCTCTTCACCCAGGTGTCGGTGCTGCGCGCGGGCCCGGCGCACCTGATGGTGCCGCGGCTCTCCAGCGCCGACCCGCGCACGATCGCGCTCGCGTGCGTGAGCGCGCTGCTCCTCATCCGCCTGCGCTGGAGCGTGCACCGCGTGCTCGCGGTCGCGGCGGTGCTGTCGCTCCTGCTGGATCTGCTGGCGCATTCGCGCTGAGCACGCCCGGCCGCGAAGAATCCTGTCGAGCCCGACCGGGGGGGAGTGGTAGGCTTCCCCGCGGTGGCCCGGCCCCTTCCCGGAGTTCCGGCATGCGCCCGATCCCGCCTTCCGCCGTGTCCCGCTCGCGCCCCGTCCCGGGCCTTCGCCCTCGCGCGCGGACGTTCGCCGCGGCGTTGCTCCTCGCGCTGATGCCGGCGCGTGCCGCGGTCGCCGCGTGGCAGACCGACGGCGTTCCGCTCTCGCCGACGCCCACCGCCCTTCAGGGCATCTCGCTGCGCGCGCTCGCAGCCGACGGATCGAGCGGGGCCTACGCGGTGTGGGAGTCCCAGGCGACGAATCCCTACGACTACACCAACCAGTTCGCCCTGAGGGCCCAGCGCGTCGACGTGCTCGGCAACCGTCCATCCCCGTGGGCGGCGAACGGCTCGTCGATCCGCTCGTGGCTCGACACCGCCGGCTTCGGCACGTACGCGATGACGCCGATCGGGCTGTTCGAGGACGGAAGCGGCGGGGCCGTGCTGGCGGCGCTCGACTACGCGTTCATCGTCGAGTACCAGAACCTGTTCCGGCTCTTCGGCGTCGCGCCCGGCGGCGGGGGGACCGCGATCAGCATCACCAACTCGTCGCTGGGCGGCTACTCGGTGCTCGCGGCCGGCGCCGATGGAGACGGAAGCGGCGGCGTGGTGATGATCGGGCTGCAGCAGACCTTCGCGCAGCCGCCCAACCCGCCCCCGCCCGGCGCGCTCTACGCGCAGCGCATCAGCGGCGCGGGCGCGCCGCTCTGGCCGCAGGACGGCGGCGCTCCCGGGGTCCAGCTGAACTCGATCGGAACGACGCTGCCGAGCGGCGTCGCCGCGCTCTCCGACGGGGCGGGCGGAGGCTTCTTCGCGTGGGCCGACCAACGCGAGCCTGGCGATCCCGACGTCTACGCGCAGCACCTGGATGCCAACGGTGCCATCGCGCCCGGCTGGCCGGCGGGCGGCGTGCTCGTCTGCGGCGCGGCCGGAGACCAGTCCGAGCCGCACCTCGCGCGCGCCGGCGCCGGCGGCGTCATCGTGGTGTGGCGCGACGACCGCAGCGGCGCTTCGCGACTCTACGGGGAGGTCGTGCTCGCCGACGGGACGCTCGCGGCGGGCATTCCGGCGGACGGACGGCAGCTTCCCTCGAGCGATCTCTACGACACGTTCATCGAGCTGGCGGGCGACGGCCAGGGCGGCTGCTTCGTCGCGCGCGAAGGCACGGTCGGGGTCTCCTACCTGTACCGGCTCGACGCCGGGCTGCTGCCCAGCGCCGGCTGGCCGGGCGATGGGATCGCGCTCAACACGCTCGCTGCCGGCAGCGGCTCCGTCGGGCTCGCGCCCGACGGTCTCGGCGGAACCTTCGTCTGTTTCCGGAACGGTTTCGGAAGCGCACTCCCGCAGGGGCTCCACGCGCAGCACTTCGCGTCCGGCGGAAGCCCGGCGGCGGGGTGGGCCCCCGGCGGCTATCGGCTGAGCGGAACCGGGCATGAAGCCGCCATCGTCCGCTCCGATGTCGGGGCCATCGTGGCCTGGTACGACGCGCGCAGCGCCTATCGCGGCGTCTACGCCCAGCGTCTCGTCACGGACGGCCCGGTCGCGACGCAGCTCGCGCTGGCGAGCGCCGCGGCGAGCGCCCGCGGCGTTTCCCTGCGCTGGTACTCCGCGGATGGTCCCGCGCTCTCCGCCACGATCGAGCGCAACGCCGGCGCAACCGGCTGGACCTTCCTCGCCGAGGTCATCGCCGACGGCGAAGGCTACCTCGAAT
>Ga0184629_10000819_pt1 | contig 13322 bp, 10 predicted proteins | sample PLM4_32_b1_FD_133158 | JGI IMG/M metagenome (GOLD analysis project Ga0184629, IMG submission 133158) | Groundwater sediment microbial communities from an aquifer in East River, Colorado, USA - PLM4_32_b1 | ecosystem: Environmental > Terrestrial > Soil > Riparian zone | place: USA: East River... | reverse complement strand
TACCCAGGCTGCAGTAACATAATCATCAAAAACCGTTTTATGACGGAGGGCCTGAAATAGGAGCAAGATCAATGGAAGGAATCCGCGGACGAAGTTGGGAATTGAGATAGCAGCAGTCGCCCTAAGGTTCGTTCCAAACTGTTCTGCGCTCATGGTGATATATAATACAGACATTCCTGCCCCAAAACCCAATCCCATACAAATGAGGTACATGTTGTGAGCATTCCCGCCACCCCTGAACACAAAGAACAGGAGCATAAAAATGAACGTAATACCGTGATAAATAAAGAGTGTCTTCTTCCGGCTTTTTATCCAGGTGCTGAAAAATCCAGCTGCCATATCACCCAGGGCCAGTGCCAAATATTGTAACATCAGCGCCTTCGGCTGATCGAATCCTGAAATCCCAAACTGTTTGGCAAATTCATCGGAGAAAGTGATCAATACACCGATAACATACCATACGGGAACACCGATTAAAATGGACCGGAGGTATCTGAAGAATCGCTCCCGGTTATTTAACAACATCCAAAAATTTCCCATCGGCACTCGGGTGTCCTTTACCTCGTCATACATCCTGCTCTCCAGGACACCTACCCGCAGAAAGAGAAGTGCAATGCCCATACCCCCTCCGATAAAATAACACAATCGCCAGTTTTCATGGCTTAAAATATGGACATAGTATGCGGCAGTAGTTCCTAGCACTCCACAAGTGGCAATAATCGCGGCTGCTATACCTCGCTTTTCCTTCGGCAAAAGCTCACACGTTAGTGTAATGCTGGCGCCTAGTTCTCCAGCCAGCCCAAGTCCCGCAATGAACCTGAGCCATGTATACTGTTCCACGCTGGTAACGAATCCGTTGGCAATAGTAGCCACTGAATAGAGCAGGATCGATCCGAACAATACACTTTTCCTTCCTTTCTTGTCACCGAGCATACCCCAGGCGATGCCACCTATAGTAAGGCCGATCATTTGCCAGCTGATGATACGTTCTCCAACGGCTTTCATCGCATCTTCGGCAACGCCCAGATCGCTGAAGCTTGATCGTCGGACAATATTAAAAAGTAGCAAATCGTACACGTCTACAAAAAAACCCAGGGCACCTACCACTACCGGAAGAGAAAAAATACCGTAGGGTTTATTTTGCATGTGTCATCATTTCACCGGACCAAGGTATTGATCGAACCAAAGCAGGCATAATACACCCCCATGAACCCGCCCCAGCTCCATCCCAGATAGCCGATCTTGTAAGGCAAAGCTTTTAGGGTCGACGTAGGTTTGTGAAATGATGGGAATAAAAATCAGGCTTCTGAGTTTGCCTTCAAGGCTCTTGCCAACGTTGTGTGTCTCGAGTAAGCCATCGTGCGGGTTCTCATCAAAGTAGATGGAGACATCGTCTTTAAAGGTAGCTTCTAATTCCTTTTTCAGGTTGGCGACAAACTCTGTAACCCAACCATCGTACTTGCTATCTTTTTGGCGGTAGGATATAAAAATGTCGTATGCGTAACTGGGCAGTATACTGGGCATATAGTAAATATATAGTTAATAACATTAAAACTGTATAGTCCGTCAGTGCTGATTCTGGATACCTGGATTCTTTGTGCTCCTGTTCTGCAGTGCTCCATTTGATAAACGACTTCCTGTCAGGCCTCGGAACACGGACTTTACCTGGCTGACAATAATCAGTTATTACTATGACTTACGTTATTCGCTGCACAGCTTTGGTAGATTACCTTAGCACAAGATCAACAAAAATAGCCATGAAAACCCTTCTTATACCCATTGACTTCCAGTCAGCTTCCGGAAAAGCCGTGAACTATATCGAAAGAGTCTTTAAAGACCAATCGATCAGCATGGAATTGCTCCATGTTTCGACTCCATCAGAAAAGTTGACAAAAGAAGAAATTCAAAAGTCGTTTGAAAAGTTTGAGCAAACTTTTCTAAAGGGATGTCAGATACCCTATACGTTTATGGTAAGGGAGGGGAACCTCCTGGAACAGATACAGCAAGCGGTTAATGAGAAAAATCCTTCGTTAGTCGTCATCGGCTTAACCGGAAATGCCCTGGTGAAATCGTTGGTGAAGTTAATAAACTGCCCGGTGCTGATCATTCCTGATAAGAATGATTCGCCGGCGATCCGGAATATTGCTTACGCCAATGATTTTCATACCATTAAGGTTTCATCGGCACTTGAACCCCTCTGGAATCTCGCAAAATCCTGTGATGCCATGGTTCATGTGTTGCATGTGACAAAGGAACGTACCGTGCCGCAGGACGAAGCAGAAGGTCCACTGGAATATTATCTCGATCATGTCAAACATGATTATATATCTATTAAGAGCAATGATTTTGTAACGGCGATAAACAAGTATGCCACCGATAAAAAAATTGACTTGCTGACGCTTCTGGTCAGGGATCATGGAAATAATGAACTGCATTCCCACGGCCAGTTAGTGGAACAATTGTTATCCAAAACCAACATTCCGATTCTAAGCCTGGTTTAGAAAAAAAGTAAGGGTAGACAAATGCTTCTGGTTGCTAAAGATCAGGAGCATTTTTGTTTATGTTATCAGGGAAGAATTTCAATGCTCATTAAAATAACAATTGTCATAGCAAGTGTTATAGTTATTAAGCGTGGCATTATTTTTTTTTGGAGGATAAGTCTGTAAAATTAGACTATCCAGATAATGGAGCGGATGATGCTCTTGTATTTTCTTTCTTTCCGAAAAGCCCATTGTGCTTAACCATTAAAAATCTTAAATTTTAATGCGTGATTCACGACCGACATTAATACCGATAAAAATCTCGGATTTATACAATTAACATTTTAACCGTTATCTTACATAAGCGAGTAAGATCATGAAGGCACAACGATTAGTGACCATCCTGCTGATGACGTTCTTCGACGTAAGAATAACCGGCGCTGCATTTATGGACTTTAACTAACTAAATTCTCATACCATGAAACCTAAACCTTTTTTACTCACCTGGCTTGTTACATCGGGCACGTTGTTTTTGCTTAACGGCGTTTTTCACGGAGGTGTCGCGGCAAATTTTTTTGACACACAGCTTTCAGTGTTGGGAGATGTCGTATTGAAAATGAAAGATTTCAATCCTGGTCCGATAGTCATTCTCGAACTGCTCATTGATTTTTGCTTAATAATGATAATCACCGGAATGAAAAACGAAAAAGTGGTCATGAAAGAGGCCGTATTAACAGGCGGCATGTTTTATTTATCAACCTCAGCCACCTGGAACCTGGCCAATGCTGCAACTTTTGTGTCCTGGCCGGTTATCCTAACCATTGTTGATACTAGCTGGCATTTTGCTTCAGGGCTTTTTGCAGGTTGGATTATTTGCAGGCTATTCAATCGCCAGTTTGTAGCGAAATAATTCCGCTGGCATCTGGTGCATAACCACATTGTCTGCGGGTTCCTTCGGTCAACAATTTTCAGACAACGTTCAGTAGCCAGCCACTGGGTTAGACTGCACCGAATATCATGTGGTTTATACCCTCGGCCACCATCGCCTGATGCGCTCACGGTACGTTTCATACTCGTTCCCAAAGGTTCGTTTTAGAACGGGCTCCTCATACAACACCACGAAGAGGTGAGTGACGAGAAAGAAAAGGCATGTATAAACCAGTAGTGGCAACGACAAGTAAAACAGCGCGGCGCTGGCCAAGGCGAGTCCTGCACCAATGTACATGGGGTTACGCACGAAGCGGTAGGGACCCTGGATCACTAACCGGCGAGGCGGGTCAAAGGGGGCAGGAGTTCCTTTTCCGACCAATGCAAAAGTGAGTATACACCACAATGCAATGGCTGCACCAGCAGCCCCGATAACCATCCCCACAACCTGTGCTACTCCAATCGTGATGGGGCGGACAATGCCCGACCAGGACAAGAGGCTGGACGGTACGTAAATGAGCACAAGGCCTATAAACAACGTCGCGTAAGTTACTGCACGAAAAAGAACAAACATATTTGATAGCGTTTCAGGACGTATTCCGATCTATTGATTTGGATTTTCACCAATCAAATTTAGCATTATGTAAATAAACGAAAGCTGAATTTCGCAATAGGTCACTAAGAGCACAACGAAGGCACAAAGGACCACAACGTCTTTGCTTCTTCAGCTGAGGCAAGGTAATGGCTGCGTTCACATTTAAGCAAAATGCCAAGGCAGGACTAATCCTTTACCTCATAGACAATCATTGGATTGGCTTTATTTTTCAAAATCACTTCACCCACTTTACAGCAGTTAAATGATTCTTTTATCTTTCCGTAGGCGTATTCGTTGATAATGATCTGTCCCGGGCCGGCCACAGATTGTAATCGTTGTGCGGTATTTACGGCATCGCCTATGACCGTATAGTCCAACCTGCGCAGGGTAGCAGATCCAATATTTCCTGAAATCATTTCACCGCTGTTGAGACCGATCGAAACTTTTGGGGTAAACGCATCGGGCCCTTTCAAGGAAGGCAGACTATCAATTTTAGTTCTCACGGCGAGGCAGGCATCTACGCATCTGTCCAGGTGGTAGTTGCCGCGGAAAACAGCCATGATCGCATCACCAATAAACTTATCGATATAGCCACCCTGTGCGATAATTTCTTTCACCATGACGTCAAAATAATTATTTAGCAACTTTACGACGGTGTCAGCGGATTCATTTTCACTAATGGAAGTAAAACTGCAGATATCGATAAAGGCAACCGTGGCTTCCACGGTTTCATTCAACATCAGTGAAGATTCAAATTCACGGCTTCCCATAAAATTAAGGACCGTTTCATCTACATACATCTTCAGGATATTATTCTCCTTAATGGCCTTAAGCGTTTCGCGAATCTGGGTAACGTGCTTGATGGTCTTCTCTATGGTGACCGACAGGTCTTCAAAATTGATGGGCTTGGTAATAAAATCAAAAGCGCCACGGTTCATTGCCGTGCGGATATTTTCCATATCGCCATAGGCCGAAACAATGACGGATTTAATAAGCGGGCACGACTCATTCAACCGGCTGAGCAGCGTCAGTCCGTCCATCTCCGGCATGTTGATGTCGCTCAGTACAATATCCACATCGGGATGTTGCTGCAGTTTTTCTAACGCATCGTTTCCGTTGATGGCAAAAATGAATTCATATTGTTGTTCCCTTATCTTTTGACGGAATTTTTGTTTGATGAGCATTTCGAGATCAATCTCATCATCCGCCACTAATATTTTTGCCATCCGTCGATATTTTTAAGTTTTTCCTTTAATAAAGTAAAGTCAATCGGTTTGGTTAAAAAATCATCGGCCCCCAGCTTTTTGGCGATGTAAAAATTTTCTCCGTCACCGTAAGCCGTTATCATCATGACCACCGGAGGTGGTTCTACATATTTTTGTTTTATCCGTTCAAGCAACTCCAGGCCAGTCATGCCCGGCATGTTGATATCCGATAAAATTAATACCGCTTCATGTTCGTGCTGGTTAAGATAGGTGAGGGCATCTTCTCCGGAAAAGGCAAAAACAAATTCAAGGAGTTTGTCCCTGATTTCTTTTCTGAAGCGTTGCTCAAACAGTGTTTGGATATCCATTTCGTCGTCCACTACTAGAATTTTCATCATTTCACTCATTTTGGTAAAGTAATCGTAAACTCAGCAAACTCACCTTCTTTGGTTTCCACCTTCAAGTCTCCTCCATGCGCTTTTACTATATCGTAGCTCAAGGATAAACCCAACCCGGTTCCCTGTCCCGTTGGCTTGGTGGTAAAGAAAGGCTGAAAGATTTTGTCCAATACTTTTTGCGGAATACCGTTGCCGTTATCCTTGACAGAGATCAGAACTTTATCACCCATCTTTTTTGTACTGACCGTAACCGTGGGTTCGTATTTTTTATCCTCCGAAGCCCCGACAGCTGTCGGAGCGTAGGAGGACTTTTCCGTTACGGCATAGAATGCATTGGTGATTAAATTAAGAATAACCCTTCCAATATCCTGCGGAATTATATTAATGTTTCCGATCGTTTCGTCAAAATTAGTCTTCGTCGTGGCGCTGAAAGATTTGTCCTTTGCCCGCAAACCATGATAGGCTAATCGTAAATATTCATGGGTTAAAGTGTTAATATTTGTTGGCTCTTTTACGCCACTGCTATTGCGGCTGTGTTGCAGCATGCCTTTTACAATGGCATCGGCTCTTTTGCCGTGGTGGTTTATTTTTTGTTCGTTCTCTGCAATGTCGTTCGCAATGGCTTTTACGGCTTCTATATTTCCTTTTTCTATTCCATCTTTCATTTCTGCTATCAACTCAGTATTCACTTCCGAAAAATTATTGACAAAGTTTAACGGGTTTTGAATTTCATGCGCAATGCCTGCTGTTAGTTCACCCAGCGAAGCCATTTTTTCAGACTGGATGAGCTGCGTCTGGGTGTTCTTAAGATCTGTCATCGCTGTTTCTATTTCCTTTTTTTGGCGTTGCAGAATAGTATTGGATTTTTGGCGATGCCGGTTGTTCCGCCACAGAAAAATTGCCACGAGCAAAAAAACAGTCAGAACTCCCAGCAGTAAATATTTTTGCAAGCTGTCTTTGTAAGCTTTTTCGGCAGCCTGAATTTCCTGTTGACGCTGTTGTGCATCAAAATCAATATTTTGAAACTGTTGTGTCTGTTTCGTATTAAATAGACTGTCATTTATGGCAATGATCAATGCCTGGTATTTGACCGTGCTGTCGTTTGTATGCACCGACCAGTAATATCCAGCCAGTGCCGTATAAGACCTTAATAAGAGACTTGGGACATTCATTTTCTTTGCAACCTTAAGTGCGGCATTTGCATAAAAAAGACTTGAGTCTCCCTTTCCCGATTGCTTGTACAGATCAGCCAATGCCAGGTTGCCGGCCACGATACCCCGGAGATACTTTTGTTCAGTACTTGCCGTTATTGCCCTCCTGAAATATTCCCTGGCGAGTTGCTTTTTTCCTATGGCTAATTGAATCCGTGCAAGATTTAATAAAATACTCCCAAAGTATCTTTTATATCCGGATTCCACGGCCTGATCATATGCTCTTTGCTCAATGATTAACGCAGAATCTGTTTTTTTTAAAGTCAGGTATACTCTACCCAACGTGCCATTGCTAATGCTTTTCATTCGCGTATTCCCAGTCGGCTCTAAAATCTTTGTTGCCCGTAAATAATGGAATTTCTCTTTTTCATAATTATTGGCATTACCATATAAAATGCCGATATATTGATGAATCCTTCCAAGCTTGCTAATGCGTTGAATATAAGGTGACACAGTCCTATCCGTAAATTCATCATCATCGTGGTATTTTGCTGATAGAACATTTTCCTCACTTTTTGGATCTTCGGCAATGGCGATCGCGGATAAGAATGTTTGTAAGGCCCTGGGATAGTTACCCATATTGGTAAGGGCATATCCAATTTTCCCTAACGTATGCACCTCTTCTAACCGCAGGTCTAATTTCCGTGCAAGCACCAGGGCATTTTCTGCATAATAAAATGCACTATCCGGGTTTATCTCGACAAAGGCTTCTGCGAGGGTATTTAACAGCACCATTTTTATAGTATCATCTTTAGCAATTTCAATCTCATGCTTTAAGCTGTCAGTGAACAGTTCTTGGGCATTCGTATGTGTTACCAAAACCAGTAATAAGAAAATATATAGGAAACGTTTGATCATAATAACAGCTTAAATTAGTTCTTTCAGCGGCAAAAAAATAATAAACTCAGCTCCATCTCCCCGTCTGACCGGGTCATCCGGGCGGGCTACTTTTCCTGCCTGTCCGTCAGGCGGGGTTTCCACCTTCAGCTCACCGCCATGTGCCTTCACAATATCATAACTCAATGACAACCCTAAGCCTGTTCCCTGCCCGGTAGGTTTAGTGGTGAAGAAAGGCTGAAAGATTTTTTCTTTGATGGAGTCGGGAATACCGTTGCCGTTGTCTTTTACCGAAATCAAAACATTCTCGCCATTAATCTTTGTACTAACAGAAACCGTTGGTTCGTAGTCCCCGGATTGTTGTTTCTTTTTCTCGCTAACCGCATAAAATGCATTATTGATCAGGTTGAGGATAACTCTTCCAATATCCTGTGGGATAACATTTATCTTACCAATCGTTTCATCGTAATTTGTATCTAATCTAGCATTGAATGTTTTGTCTTTGGCGCGAAGGCCATGGTAGGAGAGACGCAAGTACTCATCCGCCAATACATTGATATCGGTTGGTTCCTTCACACCGCTGCTGCTGCGGCTGTGTTGCAACATGCCTTTCACAATGGCATCGGCACGTTTGCCGTATAACATTATTTTCTTTTCGTTGTCATCAATATGATCAGCGATGGTTCTAGCCTCTTCAATATTTCCTTTCGCCAGATCATCCTTCATTTCAGTGATCAATTCAGAATTCACTTCTGAAAAATTGTTGACGAAGTTTAAAGGGTTTTGGATTTCGTGAGCAATACCAGCGGTGAGTTCTCCCAGTGAGGCCATTTTTTCAGATTGAATAAGTTGAGCCTGCGTTTGCTTCAATGTATGATAAGCTTTTTCGATTTCATGGGCCTGGGCAAGCTCCTTTTCTCTGGCCTGCTCGCGCTCGCGGGCGATTAATCTCCTTCTTTGCACACGGTCCACGACAAAAATTCCCACGGCCACACATAGCCCGTAAAATGTATAGGCCCACCATGTCCTCCACCACGGTGGAAGAATGGTGACCTTGATGGATACACCTTCTTCATTCCAGATTCCGTCATTGTTGCTGCCTTTTGCTTTGAACGTATATTCTCCCGCGTCGAGATTGGTATAGTTGGCGTATCGCCTTGAGCCGGAATATATCCAGTCCGGATCGAAGCCCTTCAGTTGGTAGGCATACTGGTTTTTTGCTGAGTTGGTATAATTGAGGGCGGCGAACTCAAACGAAAAAACATTCTGGCCGTAATCCAGTACAATTTCCTTTGCCTCGTTTTTGCCAGGTTGCAGTTGGTCAAATATTTTGAATTGGGTGATCACGACCGGCGGAACATAACGATTGGGCTGTATGGCAGCCGGGTCAAAATAGGTTAGCCCATTACTCCCTCCGAAATACAGGATGCCATCCTTGTCACGGAAACTCGAACCATAGCCTCGCCACCCTGCACCAAAGACATTTCCCTGCAAGCCATCCTTCACATCATACGTAATGAACTTATTTTGCGAAACCAGGTAACACGCAAGCCCGTTCTCCGTACCCAGCCATAGATTGCCGGCTTTGTCTTCTTGTATGGACACTACAGAATTCCAGGGTAACCCCTTACCCTGTGTATGGGTAATGAATTTATCATGGGCGTAATCGTACTGACAAAGACCGCCCGAAGTGGTTCCGATCCAAAGGTTGTGTTTCGAATCCTCAAACACACAGTAAACGATATTGGAACTGATGGAGGTGGAGTCCATCACGTTATTCATGTAGTGCGTAAACCGGCCGGTTTTTTTATCGAACCTGTTAAAAGCAATGCTGCCTGTTCCTACCCAGATATTGTCCCGTGAATCTGCATAAATGGCAAGTGCTGCATAGTCGATGATGCCGTTGGGATTACCTGGGTCATAGTAATAGTGAGTAAATGCTTTTGTGCGTGGATCAAAACTCTTGATTCCATTCCCTGTTCCCAACCAGATCAGGCCGTCCTTGTCGCGGCAAATGGATTGAATAATTTTTGCATCTACCTCCTCCCGGTTTCTGGAATTGCTGTTAAAATTTTCAAACTGCCCGGTTTCCTTTTTCAAGCGGGACAAATACTCCATGTTACCAATCCACAGGTCGCCACCAGGATCATTCAGGATTGCATTAACATAATTGCTGCCGAGGCTGTTGGGGTTTTTGGGGTTATTTTGATAATGAGTGATCTTATTGGTCTTCTTGTTCCACTGGTCCATTCCTGCACCAAAGGTTCCGATCCAAATATCATCACTCCCATCTCCGGCAATATTGGTCACTTCATAGCTGGCCAGCGTGTTTAGATCCCCGGCTTTGTGCCGCAACAGGCCAAACGCTTTTTGATCCAGGAAAGCGCTTTGCATGCCCTTCGTTGTGCTGATAACCAGGTTATCCCCATCAGTCAGTGAAAGTGAGAAGATCTGGTTTGATTTAAGGGAAAATTGGTCATTTGGATTCTCCAGCCAGGTCGTAACGTGTGTCCTCTCGGGATTTAATTTTATTAATCCGCTATCCGAGGCAAACCAAAGATTTCCCTGCTTGTCCTCAACTATGTTATACGTTGAATACAAATCAGAAAGTTCCTCTGCCAGAAAAGGGGTGAACTTTTCATTGGCATCATCAAAGATGCTCAAGCCCTTCATGGTAACTATCCAAAACATTCCTTTGCTGTCTTGAAATATATTCTTAATGGAATTACTGCGCAGCCTGTTGGCACTTGAGGGACCTAGCTCGTAGTAGGTAAAACTGATATTTTTACTTGAACTGTCATTTAAGCGGTTAAGCCCGCGGGATGTAACTACCCAAATGGCTCCAACCCGATCTCTGTAAATTGTATTTATAGGTTCGTAAAAACCGGAAGCTTGTTTCTGTTCCCCATTCAACTTTGAAGTCAACTCCAAGAACTCATCTTTGCTCCGGTCGAAACGCCATAAGTTTCCAGTCCAATTTGAAACCCATAAATAACCCTGGTCGTCTTCATTAATGCCGTTTACATTTCCCAGGTCAGGCATTCCCGGAATCAGAGAGGTAGTAAACCGGGTGAATGTTCCTGTATGAGTGTCAAATTTGCATAACCCCTCCGTCGTACCCAGCCAGATGGTATCTTTTTTATCGATAAAGGCGCTATAGATGTTATTCTGCGAAATAGTAAAAGGATCAAAGGGGTCATACTGGTACCGGGTTGCCGTAGACCCATCATACTTATACAAGCCATTGCCAAAGGAGGCAATCCAAAGGTAACCCCGGCTATCCTGGACGACGGTGGCGAAACTTGATTTGGCCAAATCACCGGGAAGCGACTCAAACGTGAGATTTTTCTCCTGCCCATGAAGGGAAAGACTGCTGACGACACCAGCAACTGTAAATACCAGAAGTTTGGCTAGGGTTTTGTTCATCGACCTAAAATACTTAAAACATGGCCTTGTCCGGCAGGCCAACGAATAATAAACTCCGAGCTATCTCCTCGTCCGAGGGGTCATCCGGGCAGGCTTCTTAAGTTCCCACCTTCAACCTGCCATGTGACCGCGAGGGAGTTGCTATACTGCTCTGCAGCCGAACAAAGCACAAAATGATGACTTAAATAATTTTTTCATGAAAGATTGAAGTCTGGATTTAGATTTAACAAGACATTTTATGAGCGCGTGGGTTCCATTCGATAGTTTCGAGAGAACACCGAAAGAAAAGAGCGCTATGTTGAAATAGCGTGCCATTTCCAAATTAGCTTATAATTGGTGAAAAAAAATATAGATGATAAGGGTGTTAAAAAAATTATTACAGGTAACATTGAAGAATTGAAAACCTTGCCTGACGCCATGGGAGAAAATGATGCTTTCAATATACAAGGATCCCTAAAACTGAAAAATAAATTACAGTGAAAATGAAAACTATCTTTTCGTCAACAATCCTCCTTACGGGAATATTAATTGCAGGCACTTCGTGCAAACAAAATTCTTCATCAACGGACGCTGCAACCACTGCTGTCGACTCAGCATTTGTAGCACATCCGATTGCCGTGCCCAAGCAGGATGTTAAAACATTAGAGATTGGACAATCTGCACCCGATTTTCGTCTTCCTGATGTCAACGGCAAATATGTTTCGCTCCGTGACTTCAAGGATGCCGATGTGCTGGTAATTATCTTTCACTGCAATCATTGCCCTACTGCGCAGGCTTATGAAGACAGGATGATTAGTTTCACTAATGACTACAAAGGGAAAAGCCTTGCTATGGTTGCGATCATGCCAAACAGCGCTTTGGGTCTTCTTCCGGAAGAGTGTGGCTATACAGATCTGAATGATTCTTTTAAGGAAATGAAAATCAGGTATGATCATAAGAAATATAACTTCCCGTACTTATACGATGGAGACAATCAGTCAGTGGCCATTGCTTATGGACCCATTGCCACACCCCATGCGTTTGTATTTGACAAAGACCGTAAGCTTCAATACAATGGAAGAATTGATGGTATAGAAAAACCAGGCGCTGCCAATTCAGAAGATTTGCGCGCGGCTGTGGATGCAGTATTGACTGGTAAACCCGTTGAAACTCCGGTGAATAAAGTATTTGGATGTACGACAAAGTGGGCATGGAAGGGCGAGTATGGCAAAGAGGTTGAGGAAAAATGGAATGCAAAACCCTCACCGATTTCTAAACTAAACGAAAGTGGAATAAAGGAATTAGTAAAGAACCCTACGGATAAACTCAGACTCATAAATGTATGGGCAACCTGGTGTGCCCCGTGCATCATGGAATATCCTGAGATAGTAGCGCTTCAACGTTGGTATGGACATAGAAACTTTGAATTTGTTTCGCTTTCTGCTGATAACCCAGAGCACATAGACAGAGCACAGAAGTTTCTTGAAAAGACGCATTCGCCGGTACAGAATTTCATTTATGATGGCTCTGATAAATACAAACTCATTGAAGCCGTTGATCCGAAGTGGAATGGTGCCTTGCCGTATACATTATTACTCGAACCAGGCGGAAAGGTTGTTTATAGTTATCAAGGTCCGGTGGACTTATTGGAACTAAAAAGAGCGATCGTAGAACATCCATTAATGGGTCGGTATTATTAAGAAGAGCTGTTGCTTTATTTTATTTACGCTGGATTAAAGCGTCTGTGTCTTTTTTTCTCGAAGACTGCAACAAGAAAAGGAAAAAAGGAACTCTGTTGAGTTGCGTATTATACCGGCAGTTGAATAATAAACTCAGCGCCTTCGCCTTCTTTTGTTTCTACCCTCAACTCACCACCATGTGCTTTAATGATGTCGTAGCTTAACGACAATCCAAGACCTGTTCCCTGCCCGGTGGGTTTGGTGGTGAAGAATGGCTGAAAGATTTTTTCCTTGTTAGATTCAGGGATGCCGTGGCCGTTGTCTTTTATGGAGATCAAAATTTTGTCCCGTCCGACCGGATCATCCGGGCGGGCGCTTTGTTTATTTGTGCTTACTGACACGGTCGGTTCATATCCCGGAATGTTTTGCTTCTGCTTTTCGCTCACTGCATAGAAAGCGTTGTTGATTAAATTCAAAATCACCCTTCCAATATCCTGCGGAACTACGTTTAGCTTTTCAATCGAAGGATCAAAATTTGTTTCAAGCTTCGCATTGAATGATTTGTCTTTGGCGCGAAGGCCGTGG
>Ga0184629_10000818_pt1 | contig 13324 bp, 12 predicted proteins | sample PLM4_32_b1_FD_133158 | JGI IMG/M metagenome (GOLD analysis project Ga0184629, IMG submission 133158) | Groundwater sediment microbial communities from an aquifer in East River, Colorado, USA - PLM4_32_b1 | ecosystem: Environmental > Terrestrial > Soil > Riparian zone | place: USA: East River... | reverse complement strand
TATCAAAAGCCTCACCCGAGTAATCGGTGAGGCTTTTTTTTGTTCTGTGCCGTTAACTCGTTGCATTGCCCGCCGAAGCGTCTCGCGCAGGAGGGCCTATCTTTATCAAAAGCCTCACGCGAGTAATCGGTGAGGCTTTTTTTGTTCTGTGCCGTTAACTCGTTGCATTGCCCGCCGAAGCGTCTCGCGCAGGAGGGCCTATCTTTTTTTGTTTTTATACTTTACCTAATAGAATCGCTATAGCATCAGTCTTTTTGCTTTAAACCAATCTCAAAATCCATCAAAAATTAACCAGCAGCGTCATGGAACAAAGGGCTCCCTACTTTTCCTTGTATTTAAGCTCTAAATTTCTACTTTTGTACCCCCTCGTAATAAAATGAGAAAAGTTGAAATGCGCATATGGACCATGGCTCTCGGCATTCTGGCTGGGATGATTATCGTATTCTTTCAGCTTTTCTATTTTGAGGCTGCAGGCATTTCTAAGAAAAAGGTTGAACAGGAGCAAAAAGGAGATCATTCTAACGATGATCAGGCCTACATTTTTCTGGCCTCCAGCAATCTGCCATCATCGGCTCACGTAGAGTTAAGCCAGGATGTCTTTTTTCTTTTTGAAATTCTTCTGGAAGAAGATGAATCGGAAGAGCACAATACACTTGTTGCATCACCTTTAACGAAAGTCTTTTCAACATTGCTGGGATCCTTCATATCACCCAACGCGCCCTAACGCAACGATTGACATCAAGTAATTGCAGGAAAAGGAAATCCTCTTCCTGTTCGATCATTATTCATTTAGTAATTTCTTAATTTATCATATGCAAAATAAAGGTTTAGTAGTCGTTCTTACGGTAGTAATCACAGCCCTGTGTTTCTATTACCTGTCATTTACTTTTGTAGGGCGAATGGTGCAGCAGGATGCAATTGCATACGCCACTGACAATACCGGCGCGGTTAATCTCAACAAGAAACAAGCCTACTTGGATTCAATCTGGAATGTTCCGGTTTACAATCTTTTCGGTGCCGAATACACTTACAAAGAAGTAAAGGATAATGAACTGAGCCTCGGGCTCGACCTCCAGGGAGGTATGCACGTAACGCTTGAAGTTTCTCCGGTTGATATCATCAAAGGACTGAGCGCCAATAGCCAGGATTCATCTTTCCTCAAGGCCCTCGGGAAAGCCAACACCCTCCAAAAAGCAACACATAGGAATTTCAGTGATCTGTTCTTCGAGGTCTACCACCAGGATAATCCTGAAAAAAAACTCGCTCCGATTTTCGCGAACATCATCACCAAGGGACGCATCGCTATCTCAGATGATGACAGCAAAGTGAAGAGTGTCGTAGACGAAGAAATTGAAAGTGCTATCGGACGGTCGTTCACCATCATTCGAAATCGGTTAGATCAGTTTGGTACTTCCCAGCCAAACGTACAACGCCTACCGGGTAGCGGACAGATCCAGGTTGAGATACCTGGTGCCGATAACCCGCAACGCGTGCGCAAACTTCTGCAAGGAGTGGCTCGCCTGGAATTCTGGGATGTCATTGATCCCAACACTCTTAATGCTTCGCTGATGGCGATCAACGATGTATTGGTGAAAGAACAGAGAACTGCGGCAATGACATCTTCTGATGTAACTGAGAAAAAAGACGATGAAGATTTGTCATCTCTCCTGGGGGACAGTTCCAAAGTAAAACCCGATTCGGCAAAAGCACAGGCTTCTAAGGGATTGGATTCCCTTCAGAACCTAACTATTTCTCCACTCTTCTCGCTCAGCATGCCTCCAGGAACATTCCGCTATTCATTAAAAGACACTTCAAAGATCAATGCAATTTTCCGCCGTGCGGACATAAAGAATATATTACCACGCACCGTGGGTGTTTTCTGGAGCAACAAACCTGAAAAGGACCAGGCAGAACAAGAAGCACTTGAGTTATATTTCCTTGATATTGGACGAAATGGGAAATCAAAACTTACTGGTGAAGTTATTACCGATGCTCGTAATGATCTGGATGAATTTGCACGTCCTGCCGTGAGCATGAACATGAATGCTTCCGGCACGCGCATATGGGCAAAGTGGACAGCTGAAGCTTCCGGTAAAACTCCTAAGGGAAGAATTGCAATCATGTTGGATAACGTAGTGTATTCCGCTCCCTCTGTAAATGGCGAGATTCCTAACGGGAATTCCCAGATCGCGGGAAACTTTACGGTTGAAGAGGCGAAAGACCTGGCTAATGTTTTGAAAGCAGGCTCTTTACCCGCTCCTACTTTAATCGTCGAAGAAGCATCGGTAGGTCCTACACTTGGTCAGGAATCTATTAAGAATGGTATTGTATCCATTATCGCAGGCTTTTTGATTATCATCCTTTTTATGTTTGTGGTTTACAATACCTCCGGTTGGGTAGCCGATCTCGCGGTTATATTGAACCTCATTTTTTTGCTGGGTATTCTTGCCTCCTTAAACTCCGCGCTGACCTTGCCGGGTATTGCAGGTATTTTGCTTTCCCTTGCTATTGCTGTGGATGCCAACGTACTTATCAATGAACGTGTGAAAGAAGATATCAACTCAGGAAAAAGCCTGGACGCTTCTCTTCGTGCAGGGTATAAGGGTGCGTTCTCGGCCATCATCGACTCCAACGTTACAACCCTCATCAAGGGCTTTGTTCTGTTGATCTTCGGTTCTGGGTTGATTTATGGATTCGCCGTTACGTTGATCATTGGTATCATCTGCTCATTCTTCACCTCTGTATTCTTTACGCGGGTGATTTTTGAACATTTTATTCGTAGGGGAAAGAACATCAGCTTCTCGCAAGGATGGTCTAAAAACCTGTTCCGTTCTATCAATATCAATTTTATTGGCAATCGAAAGATTTATTATTCATTTTCCGGAGTCATTATCATTGCCGGCATGACCATGCTTGCATTTAAAGGATTTAACTATGGGGTTGATTTCAAAGGTGGCCGTGCCTATGTAGTAGAATTCCAAAAACCGCTTAACTCGCAGGCTATCCGTGAGAATTTAATAGAGTCGTTCCAAGGTGCTCCTGAAGTGAAAACTTTCGGCGCGGCAACAAAGTATAAGATAACTACAAGCTATCTTATCGATGACGATTCGGATAAAGCTACGGCACAAGCGGAGCAAAAATTAAATGAAGGCTTGGCTAAATTTGCAGACAATAGTGTTACCATTTTGAGCTCTTATAAAGTTGGGCCAACCATTGCTAACGATATTAAAGTCTCCGCCATTTGGTCTCTTGTTATAGCTGTCACGTTGATGTTTCTCTATATCTTAATAAGATTCAGGAAGTGGCAATTTGCATTTGGTACCGTCGTCAGCCTTTTCCATACGGTATTGGTGGTACTCTCGCTCTTTGTTTTATTGGAAGATGTGATGCCTTTTTCACTGGACATAGACCAGTCATTTGTCGCTGCTATCCTTACTGTAATAGGTTATTCCATTAACGATAGTGTTGTTGTGTTTGACCGGGTTAGAGAATTCTTGAATGCCAAAAAGAGCGGACAGACCATATCAAGTGTTGTGAATAATGCGTTGAACGATACCTTAAGCCGTACCCTCATTACGGGAATGTCCACCATCTTCGTTATCCTGATTCTTTTCCTCTTCGGTGGTGAAACGATTAAAGGATTTACCTTTGCGATGTTAATCGGTGTATTGATTGGAACGTATTCATCGCTATGTATTGGTACACCTGTACTCGTTGATTTCTCTAAAGATGAGAAGTTGGCAGAAACCAGGAGTGTGACAGGAAAGGCTGTCACCGCATAGGTGCTCTGTAGTCAATAAAGGGGTTCCGGGTTAAATGAAAATAACCGGGAACCCCTTAATTTTTTTGAATGGAATCAAGCGAAATTTACAAATGAGATTTCAACGCATTCACGATCACATGAAGCGCGCGTGCGAAATGGCGGTTGTTGGGAATGATGAAATCTGCGTCATGTTTCAGGGGCTCAATGAGAGACTCGTAGACAGGCATAACATGGTGCTGGTAGCGATACAACACATCATCCAGGTCATATCCGCGTTCTTCATTATCACGCTTGATTCTGCGGCTAAGTTTCACATAATCTTTTGCTTCGATAAAGATTTTAAGGTCCAGCTCTTTTTCAATTTCCGGGAAATATTGGACGAAAAGTCCTTCCACAATAAGAATAGGTGCTGGCCTGAATTCCAGTACTTGTGGTGTAGCGTTAGGGTTATTAAAAGTATATTCGGATTTAAGGAGCGTTTCTCCACGTTTTAGCTTCAAAATATCCTCCGCTAATTTTTCCCGCTCAATGGAACTGGGGAGATCAAAATTCTTTACCCCTTGTGAATCGGTAACCTGTCTTTCACGCGGTTTGTAGTAATGATCTTGGGAAATCAAGCATATCTCCTCAGGCCGGAAATGAGCTGATAGTTCGTTTATGAAATATGTTTTTCCCGAGCCGCTACCGCCCGTGATCCCAATGGTGTAAGGTTGACGCATACGTTACGGACGCCAAATTACAAATTACTTAGGATGGTAAGGAGAAATGACTTTTTAAATAGACCTCAAGTTTCTTGGCGGCGATAGCCCGATGACTTAATATATTTTTTTCAGACAGGCTCATTTCAGCAAAAGTCCGGGTGTGCCCGTGGGCCACAAAGACAGGATCATAGCCAAAACCCGAAGTTCCTCTCCCTTTCATGATGATGTGGCCGCTGACAATTCCTTCAAAGAAAACAGGTTGATCCTCTAGGCCAACGAGGGCAATGACCGCACGAAACCGTGCATTTCTATTTGTTTCTTGCTTCAGGTTTTCAAGTAGTAGCTTGATGTTGTCGTCGCTGTTTTTATGCTCTCCGGCGTAACGGGCAGAGTAAACCCCAGGCGCTCCGTTTAAGGCCTCTACCTCAAGACCTGTATCATCCGCAAAGCAGGGAATGCCGTATTGCTTAAAAACGAATTCGGCTTTTTGAAGGGAGTTGCCTTCGAGCGTATTACACGTTTCGGGCAACTCCTCATGACAATTAATTTCCTGTAGACTTACGATTTGAATATACTTATTAACAACGTGCTTTACCTCTTCCAGCTTATGCCTGTTATTGGTAGCAAAGCAAATTTTCATGGTTCAATAATGTCGATAAACTCAAGATCGACAATGACATTAGAATTCGCAGGAATAATAGTCACTCCTTGATCGGTTGCGGCCTGTGTACCATAACCGAGTCCGGAGGGTATATACAAAGTTGCTTTAGATCCGGCAGGAAGTTTTTGCAACGCAATTTTCATCCCGTGAATATAGTCGATCACCCTACTATAGAATTCTGCGCTAGGCTCCCGTTCAGCTTGTATAACAATCTTTGTATCATCGGTCAATAATTTAAAAGCAAACTTCAATTTTGTTCTGTCGTACCATGTTGGTGTAGCACCAGTTCCCAGCTCGGTGATCACATAACGTAGGCCGCCAGGGACTTTAATGGCATCAATGGTTTTTGAAACAAGGTAATCATCTATAGCGGTTGTATCGGCTGCAAGCTTTTGTAGTTCTTGTGGTGACTCAACTACATCGTTAAACTCGATATCAAATATCAAAATGGAATTCGCAGGAATAGGTCCCTGCGCGCTATTGCCATAGCCCCAATAAGAAGGAATATACAAAGTTGCCTTGGAGCCTGCAGGCAGAGTAGTCAAAGCAATCTGCCAGCCTGCGATATAAGTTGTTACGATCCCTTTTACATTACCTTCATCAAATTTGGCATTGGTGCTAAAGAGCTTGCCCACATAATCAACGTCAACCGTGTTGGTCAGCATAGCCGGTAAACCCGTGCCCAGTTCTGTAATCACCATACGAATACCGCTGGCGTCTTCTTCCGCAGTAAGGCCGTTACTATCCAGAAAATTATCAATTGTCTCTATGTCTTTTAATAGTTGTGTAACCGGGTCATTACTATTCCCCCCAGAATCCAGACACGAAATTAACCCGAATGGTAATCCCAGTAGTAACAAACAGCCCAACACAATTCCTCCAAAATTTTTCTTCATATGATTATTTTTTTTAATTACAACTCATAGTAGCCTGATCAAACCCGTTACCAATATTTAGTAACGACACATCAAAGATTAAAATTGCATTCGGGGGAATAACACCTTGTGCTCCCTGTGGTCCGTATGCTAATCCAGAAGGAATAAAAAAAGTTGCCGAATCACCGATGCCAAGCATCGGGATGGCCCGCTGCCATCCGGGGATTACACGGTTCAATGGGAAGGCAATTTTTTCTTGCTGATCGAAGACCAGGCCCTCAGTCAACAACGTCCCTTTATATTTTACCTCTACACAATTCTGTGCGGTTGGTTTCGCCCCTCCTTTGCTGGTATGAATTACATAGCGGAGACCACTGCTATCTTGCTGAGCGTTAATTTTATTATCAGCTAAATACTTACTAATGATCGCTGCATCTTTCGCTATCTGGCCTGCTTTATTCTTTTGCATGACGTCCATTTGAAATGCGCGAAACTGATCCATCTTCATAATATCTCTGACGCGGATGAAGTACGAAATGTTCAGTGTTGTGTCAACGCCAAATGGCGTCGGGCCTCCACCAATATCTGCAAAGAATTTTGTGACAGGCATGGTTACACGAACGCTATCGCCTTTAGAAAGCATTCGAAACATTTGAATCATCCCTTTTTCAGTTACTATGGCAGCGCTATCTCCAATCGGAAGGGCAGCAGGAATACCCTGAGAATAGGTATCATTCCAAACAGAATCTTTGGAATCTTTCAACACGTATTCGAATACGATAATTTCTTCTTTTTTGGGCAGTACACCGTCACCGGCGTGAAGCACGGTGAACTTAAAACCATTGGGTGTTTCCTTCTCAGATTTGGTACATGCTGCACCCAGCAGCGTCAATCCAATCAGCACAATCGAAATTCTATTCATGATTAGTTTTTGTTAGACAGTTAATAGTTGTAAAAAGTTGTAAAGATTTAATTTTTAATCGGCTAATAATTGATCTTTATATTGAGGAAGAAGGGCAAGAAATTTTTTAACCGTTTGTTCCAATGTCAGATTTGTTTGGCCACCGGCAGCATTGCGATGTCCACCACCGTCAAAGTGGACACGTGCCATTTCACTCACCGAAAAGTTTCCAAGCGAACGCAGGGAAAGTTTGATATTTTCTTTCCGATCAGATATGAGCGCTGAAAGTTTGATGCCTTTCACAGAAAGTCCATAGTTAACCAATCCTTCAGTATCTCCGGTTTGTGACCCAAAACGCCTTAATTCATCAGTTGACAATACGATGTAGGCAGTGCGGTATTCTGGTAACACCTTGAGTTTTTCACTCAACACATAACCCATCAGCCGTAATCGCTCTATGGTATTGGTATCATAAATGAGTTTCGAAACTTTATAAGGGTTTGCACCACTTTCAACCAGTTGAGAAGCGATCTGAAAAACTTTTTGATTTGTATTGGAATGCCTAAACCCACCGGTGTCTGTCATGATACCAGCATAAAGGCAATCGGCCATATCGCTATCCACTAAACGTTTGTCGCCCAACTCAACAATTAATTGATAGACCAACTCTGCTGTTGAAGCTGCCTTACCATCCCATTGCTCAAAATCTGCGAATTTGTCAGGTTCCAGATGGTGATCGATAAGTACCTTCGAAGCATTTGATTTCCTCACCATATCGCCAAGCTCGTTGATACGGTTAAGACTCGAGAAATCAAGGCAAAAAATGGTATTCGCCTGATCTATTAATTGCGCACACTTATCAGGCTTTTCTTTCTGGAATATCACTACCTCATTATGAACAGGCATCCAGTCGATAAAATCCGGGTAATCACTGGGAGCAATCACAATTACTGAATGGCCCTTCTTCTTTAAATACCTTGCCAGCCCCAGCGATGAGCCCAATGCATCTGCATCTGGATTAAAATGAGTCAGAATCACCATTTTACGAGGCTGGCTCAAATAATCCTTAAAGACCTGAATATTCTGCATGGGCTTGCTCGAAAAATAAAGGGCAAAAATGAGGAATTTTAGTCCATAGTCAATGGTCAATAAGGTATAGTTAGGCCCTATAAAGCTTATTAAACCATAAAAACTGTAGACTGCTCAACAAAGACTATGGACTTATATGCTATTTTTGCGGCCGTTTACGTGATTTATTAGCATTCAAGCAACTAATCGACAACTTTATACTATGGCAGGAAAAAGAACATTTACTATGATTAAACCCGACGCCGTTAGCGCAGCAAATACAGGCGCCATTACAAAGCTCATTGAGGAAGCAGGCTTTCGGATCATTGCGATGAAGAAAACCCAACTTACCACAACTCGGGCCGGTGAATTTTATGCTGTTCACAAAGAACGGCCATTCTATAAAGATCTTTGTGCCTACATGTCTTCTGGGGCGATTATCCCTATGATTTTAGAGAAAGAGAATGCGGTTGACGACTTTAGAAATTTAATTGGCGCCACTGACCCACAAAAAGCGGCGCCTGGAACCATTCGTAATTTGTTTGCCAAGTCAATTGAAGCGAATGCTATCCATGGTTCTGATAGCGATGAGAACGCTGCCATTGAAGCAAATTTTTTCTTTTCAAATTTAGAGCGCTTCTAAGTAATAAGGTTAGAATATACGTTTGATAAAAGCCGGAAAAACATCCCACGCGATCTATCCTGTTCGCTTTCACGTGGGCGATAGCGGGCTTGTTCCATCAGCCGTTGGATGCCGCTACTTCCGGAAGGGAAGTGGGCAGAGTATTGGGCAATTATGGTACACTGATCTTTGAAACTGAGATCCCATACGGATTCATAATGAAAACCTCCTGTTGCCCTATTTGGACCTGCGTAGGAGACGAACCACGGGAAGTCCCGATCTATGGGTCACGTTTGTCAGAAACGGAGCCACTGCGACTTCTGACGCCTCCGAGGCCGTAACGCATCATGTACTTCCACCGCTCGGCTGGTTGGCGCGCCGCTATTTCTATTTCCGTCCTGTGGAGAGGGATCCAAGGAGAGTACAATGCAGACATTAGTGTCCGTCCACCGAGCATATGGGCCATATGTCATGATACCTGTCAATTAAACCTCTATATTTATGATTTAAGCGTAAGGGTCAAATTTTTTTTGAATGCCGACTCGACCAACTTCTATTGAAGCAATACCTAATAGACACTTTGATTTAGATTGGCTCCGCGTCATCTTGATCATGACTTTGTTTTTTCATCACGTTGGCTCACCGTTCCATCCCTGGGGGTGGTTAATTAAGAATAATGAAACTACTGAAAATTTTCATGACCTGACGCTTTGGATGATGTTCTGGCGGATGCCATTGCTCGCCTTTATTTCAGGCGCGGGCACTTACCTGGCAATGGGTAAACGCAGTATCCCTGAATACATAAGAGAGCGAATCAAAAAATTGTTTATTCCACTATTATTCGGAATGTTCACGTTTATTCCTCCTCAGACTTATTATTCAAGTAAACATATATACGATAGTTATTGGGAGTTTTACAAAACAATTTTTGATTTTGTTTTCTATCCTGAGGGGAATTTTGGTTGGCTAAATATGTGGTTTATCGCTTACGTATTAGTCTTCTCTATCCTCGCCACTCCACTTCTTTCTTTTCTCCTCTCTTCAAAGAGTGAAAATTTCAGACATAGAATGGAAAAGGTCTTCTCCAGGCCGATATGGCTGCTTCTTATTCCTGCTGCTTTGCTTTTGGCTACACAGTTTTTATTGAGACCTTACTTTCCGAATGATACCTTTAAGCTTTTGAACGATTGGGCATTATTTACACTCTATTTTTTATTTTTTCTTTTTGGTCTATTTTGTTATTCCAGTGAAACCATCCGGACATCTATTGGTAAGAACCGGAAGTATTTATTACTGGCCGGGTTGATGATGAGTTTACTGTATGGGGTTTATCGCTACACCAGGAAAATATACCATTTCCCCTGGAGTGATATTGCTGAAGGTATTCAGTTTGATGTGCTCACCATTCCATTGATCTGGTTTACCATACTTGTCATCATCGCCTATGGGCAACAATACCTCAACTACCCGAATCGGTTGTTGCCGAAGCTTACGGAAGCGGTTTATCCTTTCTTCCTTCTTCTTCAACCATTGATTGTTATAATAGCGTATTACATATGCCAGCTTGATTGGAGCATCACGTTGAAATTCTGGAGCATAGCCCTGTTAGCCATGCTGAGTTTTGCCGGCATTTATTTTTTAATCATCCGTCCCTTTAATGTCATGCGATTTTTTTTCGGTTTAAAACTTAAGAAGCGGGAAAATAAGCTAGCGGTAATCAATTTATAAGATACTGGGTTCGAGTTTGTAACCTTGCTCGAGTATCCTTTAAAAACTGCCTTGAAATATGCGAATAGCCACGTTAATTGAGAAACTTTAGTTCTAATAAATTCTCATCTTATGTTCGATCGGAGACATGACCTCGACTGGCTTCGTTTTATAGCTATCTTCATTTTACTTTTCTATCATACCGGCATGCTGTTCAATCCCTGGGGATGGCACATCAAGAACAATGAGACCAGCGAGAGTTTCAGGTATTGGATGGCAATTCTTCATTATTGGCGGATGCCTTTGTTGCTTTTTATTTCCGGGGCGGGAACCTACATGGCCCTGGGAAAACGCACCCCGCGCCAATTTGCTGGTGAGCGGTTTAAAAGACTTTTTATCCCGCTGGTCTTCGGAATGTTTGTAGTGGTGCCTCCGCAGATTTATTACGAGCATATCCGGGAGTACAGCAGCTATTGGGATTTTTATCAAACGGTTTTTAATTTCATTCCCTATCCTGAAGGTAGTTTCAGCTGGCATCACTTATGGTTCATCGCCTATTTGTTGATCTACTCCCTTATCGCTATTCCAATCCTCATCTTTTTGCGTTCACCCCGATCAATAGACTTTAAAGGGAAGACGCTGTTGTTTTTGTACAATCCTGCAGCCCTTCTTTTCATTCCTTCTATTTTTATACTGATCACGCAGATTTTATTGCGTCCTTATTTCTCAGAAGAAACACATGCGCTTTTGAATGATTGGGCATTCTTTACTTTGTATTTCTGCTTTTTTGTTTTAGGCATGATTTGTTATTCCAGTTCGGCCCTTTGGGAGTCAATCGGGCAAAACCGTAACTATTTGTTGGTTGCGTCGTTATTGATCCTCTTACCTTTTTATGTTTTGTATTTTCATTTGCTGGAAATTATCCATCTACCCTGGACCAAGGAGGATGTAGAAATAGCGTTCGATGTGACGGCGGTTTTCTTAAGTTGGTTTTGGGTGATTACCGTTATTGCCTACGGACAACACTACCTGAATCGTCCTCATCCTTGGCTTAGCAAAATTAATGCGGGACTTTATCCTTTTTACATTCTTCATCAAACCGTCATTATTGTCATCGGGTACTATATCTGTCAGATGTCCTGGAGCATTGGCGTTAAATTTTGGTCTGTAAGTTTACTCACTTTAATCAGTTGCGTGAGTTTTTATACGTTATGCATCGTGCCGTTTAATATCATGAGAATTCTTTTTGGTGTAAAGATTAAGAGCCGTTCGAAGAATAAGGTCAGCGTGAAAGTGCAAGGCAACGAAGTCCCTATCTAGATTGTTGGAGCGCTGAATATCCTTCCGCACCAACCCAACCATACATAAAATTCGGTTGGATGGCTGGTTGACTTGAGTACGGAAATCAGAACGAAATACGTTTGAATAGAAGCTAAGGAATAGAAACGCTTGACCAATTAGAAATTTATCCGCCACGCAAAATAACCTTAGTCAATATCTTCTAGCAAAAAGTCTTTCCCTCGTCCATAAGAGATCAATTCTTTTAAATGATAACGCTCCAACGTATGAAGGTCTTTTACTTTAAAGTCGCCATTGCCTAGAATGTGTTCAATAATAAAGTCGTGCTGTTCGCCAAAATTGACGAGGCGGTATTTTTTACCGGTCCGCAGAACGTCAAAGGAAAGCCCCGCCATGTTATAGATCCTCCTCCCGCTCAAGCATTAAGATTGAGGATTGTGGAACAATAAAATATTTCTCCTCCTCATAGATGACTTCAATGGCTCCCTTTTGCAAAAATATCGCAAGATCTCCTTCCTGCGCCTGAAGTGGAAGATATTTTATCTGATCTTCTTTACCTTTCCACAAGTCATCCTCATCGGCAGGTAGCGGCAGCGGATATCCGGGGCCAACTTTAATGACAAAACCACTTTGAATTTTTTCTTTTTCCTGTACTCCGGGTGGGAGATATAACCCGGATGCCGTTTTGTCTGTTTGTTTACTTGGCCTTATTAACACTCTGTCGCCGACGACGATGAGTTTTTTCAATTTGTTGTCTGCCGAAATTTTCATGGCCCAAATTTATGTACCCAATGCCAATTTTTGATAAAAAGTTCTCAAATCAATCCTGCTAGGGGGCAAAAGATCCGTCTATTTTGAGTTATTCAATGCCATGAGTGGGGAAGTACAATAGTGATTTTTTTTTACCTTCACTTGATCACCCAAACGGATTATTCATGAAATCGATATTTATGCCAGCATTATTTCTGCTTTGCCACGCCGTATGGGCATTGGAAGATCCTTCAACGTTACCCATTGGATCACCCGCTCCCGACTTTTCTTTACCGGCTACCGATGGCAAAAATTATTCCTTAAAGGATTTTGATTCGTATAAAACATTTGTCATCATCTTTACTTGTAATCATTGTCCGACGGCACAGGCGTATGAAGATCGTATCAAGCAATTGGTAATTGACTACAAAAACAAAGGCGTTGCTATCATCGCGATTTCTCCAAACGATCCAATGTCGGTGCGATTGGATGAGTTAGGATATACAGATCTGAGTGACAGCTTTGAAGAGATGAAAATCCGGGCAAAGGACAAACAGTATAATTTTCTATATCTGTATGATGGAGAAACCTCAGCGACAGCTATGAAATACGGGCCTCAGGCAACTCCACATGTTTTTATTTTCGATGAAAAACGTTTGCTGCGATATACTGGACGCATTGATGATGGTGAAAAGCCAAGCACGGCAAAAACACACGACACGCGAAATGCATTGGATGCCATGGTGGCCGGAAAAGCTGTGCCTTTAGAAAAAACAAAAACCTTTGGATGTTCTATTAAATGGCCCAGCAAGCGTGACTGGGCCGACAAGGCACCCGCAGAATGGGCAAAAGAGAAAGTTGCTATTGAGGAATTGGACATTAACCAACTCAAAAGTTTATTGAAGAACGAAGGGCCTAACTACAAGCTTATTAATGTGTGGGCTACCTGGTGTGGTCCCTGTGTTACGGAGTTCCCC
>Ga0184629_10000817_pt1 | contig 13344 bp, 4 predicted proteins | sample PLM4_32_b1_FD_133158 | JGI IMG/M metagenome (GOLD analysis project Ga0184629, IMG submission 133158) | Groundwater sediment microbial communities from an aquifer in East River, Colorado, USA - PLM4_32_b1 | ecosystem: Environmental > Terrestrial > Soil > Riparian zone | place: USA: East River... | reverse complement strand
GTCGGTGCAAATTCTGGAGTGGCCGGTTGGGTTTCTCTCGAATGTCTTCGTGGATCCGTCCACAATGCCATCGTGGTTGGGGATGATTGCTCAGTGGAATCCGCTCTCTGCGACTGCCTCAGCCATCCGCCAACTCTTCTTGAATCCTGGCTGGCAGGCAGGGTCCTGGGTATCCGAGAATTCTCTATTGATCGCGATCGTTTGGTCGGTACTTCTTACTGTTATTTTCCTGCCACTCTCGGTGCGCAAATTTCGCAGACTTAGCCGCTAGGTGAGAAATTAAGCCGTCATATTGCGTTCGAGTTGTTCTTCTAAAAATGCGTAACTCGAAGAAAAAGATTCTCCTAAAAATTGATCAGATTGGAATCAAAAATGCCGCTCCTCGCAAAGAGGGGCGGCATAATTTTTTCAGGCTGAATTGTTACTGCGGTACACCGACTTTGGGTCTAAACTTATACCCGTATACCAGATATGTACCCCGCCGGACAGATTGTATTACGGTTGTAAAGGTAGAACTGGCATTCGAGCAAAAGATTGACCAAAATCACATTGGATAAAACTTGGTGACGGTTGTTACACGGTTTTGTTGTGTAATTGACTGACTTCTACTATGGCTAATTTTATTTCCTTTGTGGGTCTAATATCCCGCCGCTCTGCGGCGTAAGAAAAGTTTGTAAGAGATCTATGACTTTAGTGGATAGATACCCCGTCCGCTTGCGGCGGGTTGTTTCATTAGGTTTGATTTTCGGGTTCTTCCAATGGGTCGTTAAGATGTACTATAAGGCGGAGGCGGAACGGCAGGATTGAGTCCTTTGGTGAAGGAGAATGAACATCGCGTCCATCACGAGCATGTATCCCGATCCAGACCGAGTCATCCACAGGCAGAACCTGTCTGGAAGGTGCAGGCAGGAGTGGCAAGGTCTCTTCCAAGAATAGCGTCGGCTCATCCAGCCCCGGAAAAAGTTTTCCTCCCGGCTGAAAATGATGCAGGGCGCGTTCAGCAATATAGAAGAGTCTTTGTGCGGTTAATCCACGTGCGCGTAAATTGGATTCAACGACTCGTCGTGCAGCTCCAGCTTCCTCAAAGCGATTACGTTCAACAAACAATGCACTCATCAAGGCAATCTTGAAAGCCGGCTTGCCGAAAGTCAGTTCCGACTCGGCGGCATCCAGCGCATGATCGGCAGAACGTTCCGCCAGCGAAGGCCGGCGACCGGTCTTTTTCGCCAATGCCAGCATGAAACCTTCGAAGAGCGTGCGACGTGCCCGCAAAGAACCGCGTAACACATCGGGCGGCTCGCGTCGCACGGCAAAGGAGTACATGACCGGCAGATTGGGATAGAAGACATCCGATGTCAAACGTGACCAGGGACGATCTGCCATACCAGGAACACCACTTCCGCGTGCGGAGAGCGGTAACAGATATCCGCCTGGAAAGAGCAGATGATCTTCCAGCACTTCCACCGCTTCGGATGCAATCGATGCGGCAAAGTGATCTTTTGGTTGGCATAGGAAAGATGATAGTAAAAAACACGGACAGGTTCTCCGTCCGTGTCGCTAATCCACAACTGTGGAACAACGAAATCAATGCCAGCGTTAGAATCACAGAATGAACAACGGCCATCGCCCCCACATTTTCAAGTTCAAACTAGCAAAACCCTTTTTGGCAGGACTTATCCTGATTTGCGGATTTTTGCTTTATGTGTTTTGGAACTTCCCTTCTCTGGATTCCCTTCCAACTTCATACATGACTCCTAGCGTCCGCATCACAGACCGAAACGGGCTCTTGTTGTATGAGATCATCCCGCACACGGGTGGGCGAAACACAGTTTTAAACATTGATAACATCCCGCAGTGCTTGAAGGATGCTACTATCGCGGTAGAAGACAAAAACTTCTATACCAATCCCGGCGTAGATCTAACAGGTATCGCTCGTGCATTATGGATCAATATCGAAGGCGGCGAAACCATCGCAGGCGGTAGCACGATCACACAACAGGTAGCTCGTAATTTATTGTTGAATCAGAACGAAAGAACGGAACGCACCCTGCGGCGTAAACTGCGTGAAGCAGTCCTTGCCTGGCAGATGACGCGGAAACTCTCCAAGGATGAAATCCTGGCTTTGTATTTGAACCAGATCAACTACGGCGGCATGGCATACGGGATTGAAGCCGCATCGCAGACGTATTTTGGCAAAGCTGCCACGGATTTACTTTTGCCTGAGTGCGCGATGATCGCCGGGTTGCCGCAAGCGCCCGGAGTCTATAATCCATTCACGAATCCTGATCTTGCAAAGCAAAGACAAAGTATCGTGCTCGGGCTGATGGAGAAGCAAAGTTACATCACGCACGAAGAACGCGTCAATGCAGAATCAACTCCATTGAGCTACAATCCAGTCCCCTACCCAATCGAAGCGCCGCATTTTATCTGGATTGTCAAAGATCAAATCGATCAGTTAATTTCAGCTGGGACTCTCAACACACGTCAAAGTCTCACTGTGCGGACAACGCTCGATCTCGATACCCAGTATTTCGCAGAGGAGATCTTGAAACGCCGTATTGCTGGATTCAAAAATGAGGTTGGCGCACTCAGCCAGAATGTCAATAATGCCGCGCTGGTAGTGATCGATCCGCATACTGGCGAGATCCTGGCGCTCGTCGGCAGCGCAGATTACTTTGACGAGTCGATTGATGGCGCGTTGGATATGGCGATCGCGCCGCGCCAAACGGGCTCCGTTTTCAAGCCGTTCATTTACGCGCTCGCGCTCGACCCCACCCACACGGACGCGTGGACCGCCGCGACGCCAATCATGGATGTGTCCACGACTTTTACCCTACGAGACGGCACGCCTTATACGCCCGTCAACTACGATGGCTTTGAACATGGGCCTGTCTCTGTGCGTGAGGCACTGGCTTCTTCGTTGAACATCCCCGCGGTGAAGACGCTGCAGTCTGTTGGCATCGAGAATACGATCGATCTGGCATATCGGCTTGGTATCACGTCATTGAGCGAGGCAGGACAATATGATCTATCGCTCGCGCTTGGTGGCGGACAAGTCAGCCTGCTGCAACTTTCAACCGCATTTGGGACGCTCGCGAACAATGGATATTACAGCGGCAACACATCGGTTCTGCATATCAATGATGCAGACGGCAACCTGTTGTACAAGCCCGATGACAAGCCGCCACTTCAAATCTTTGACCCGCGCGTGACCTGGCTTATCAGCGATATCCTCAGCGACGACTCTGCACGCTCAATTGGATTTGGTCCCAACAGCACACTCAAACTTGACCGGACCGCCGCGGTGAAAACAGGGACAACCACCAATTTCCATGATAACTGGACGATTGGATACACTCCCGATCTTGTAGTTGGCGTCTGGGTCGGCAACAGCGGATACGAAGCCATGCATAATGTGACAGGACTCACCGGTGCAGCGCCCATCTGGAATGAAGTGATGCGCGGGCTCTTGCAGGGGCATCCCGATCAGCCTTTTGCACGACCCGCTGGGTTGACGCAAGTGGAGGTGTGCGATCTCTCCGGTCTGCTCCCCACTTCAGCCTGTCAGCACACACGCACGGAATGGTTCATCACTGGGACAGAACCCACACAATCAGATTCAACCTATCAACAAGTTTGGATCGACACGCTGACAAATTCAATCGCAAACGATTCGACTCCCATCGAACGGCGCAAATCCATCACTGTTTTGAATCTTCCCGTGGAAGCACAGACTTGGGCACACTCGCAGGGACTACTCTTGCTCGCAGATTATTCTCAAGCCTCAGAAAATATCTCTCTACAAGAAAATCAACTCGTTCTGCTTTCCCCGTATCCGAACACCACTTATCGTATTGACCCAAATTTCGATCCAGCCTCACAACAAATCCAAATAGAAGCTGCGGCCAGACAGGGAATCTCGCAAGTCACGATCTGGGTGGATGGGAATTTGCTCACGACTTTATCCTCTCCGCCCTACCAAGCCTGGTGGACTCTTTCCGCAGGCGAGCATCGCTTCTGGGTGGAAGGAGTGAATGCAAATGCGGAGAGGGTAAAGAGCGATGTGGTGACGATTACAGTGGTGAAGTGATCAAATAAGTGCAATCCCAGCCAATAGAGAGGATCGAGTGTTATATTCAAGGAATGCACTGCAACTCACGTATGAGAACTTGATTCGTCACTGGCTTGCTTTGAGTTGGAGACGAAGTATAGGTCACAAATAGACGTCCCTTGTGTACAACCAGACCACCCCTGCCCATATATTCATCCGGACTTGATTTCCACTCATGTGTGACAAACCCATCAGCCGAAAAAAATAAATTTTCTGACCATCCAAAGACGCTGCCCCTCCGGCATAGGGAACTACATCAATGAAGCCGATCCCTGTACCCGAATTTACAAGCTCCGGACCTGAGACAAGTGAGCCGTCTGGCGCAAGGTGAGCGAAATAATAGTTTGCGCCTTGCAGAGAAGCTTCTGCAAGAAGCAACCAACCATCCCGGGTGGGAACAACGGAACTGTTACCAAATTCCCATTCTCCCGGTTGGTCAAGGACCACCGGTTCGCCAAGCTCATTACCCTCCATATCGAATCGATGCACTACTAAATGAGTCAGACCTCGATTGTTTCCGTTGAGAAAGTCCGAGCCTGTTCTGGTGGAAACAGTCATCAAAATCCGCCCGTGCCCGAAAGCCAAATGTGGTTCCAACATGGCATCAGGATTAAACTTTTTCTCAAAGAGATTATTTCCGTTTGCATCCGCAACATCAAGTAAAACATAGTTGTTAGGACCATCTGGTCCATAAGATTGGGGAGACCAGGCGGAGAGCAGACGTGATCCGGTCCAAATGGCAGACGCATCAGGATCACCACAATCGGATGGTTCCTCTGAAAATCGCCGCTGCTCTGCAATAAGTTTTCCATTGAAGTCAAGTATTGCCGAGGAAATATGTCCGCCACCTTCATAAACACCACAATAGGTAAGCAGCGCGCCATTCTCTGTGCTAACAAAATTTGGCGTTTGAACCACGCTGCGTTGGAAAAGTATACTCATATCCTCGATCGGCTGTGCGTTATCGTCTAAAAGACGCACATAGCCGTTGGGCACCGGATATTGACCATCGATACCGGTGTGCCAGGTAACCAGAATACCTGCGCTGGTGGATGCCGCTTTTGCATCGGTTGCAAAATAGCCGTATTCGGTATTGTCTGTTCCACCGACTCCTTCTGGCCGCACAACTACTGGCATGGACGCTTGTATTTTCCCCTGGCAGGATTCGCTATCTGCATTGACGGATGTTAGGGTTGGGATAGCTGTGGGTGTAGAATATTGGGCGTTATTACAACCAACGAGTAAAATCCCAAAAAACAAAAGTATGATGAGTATTCCAAAATGTCTTCTCATAACAGAACCTGCCTTTTGCAGCTATTTCCGACCTGAAATCTTCAATCGCCTGTAAAGCAAAACGAGCACACAAATTGCTATTACCAGGGTGAGGATCCACACGAGATCCGGCGTGGGAGAAGATGTTTCTGCTGGCGCATCAGTTGAGGGAACCATTAGTGTGAGGGATGGTGATCCAAGGGTAGTATTAGGCGTCGAATCAATTTGGACGAAGTGTGCTTCAAGACCACGATAGGCGTACTCAGTCATACCCCAACATCTGACCCGACCACTCGCCATCAGTGCACAATTGTGGTTATTTCCTGCGGCTATATCCACTACACCACTGGTCAGTCCGATTACATCAACTGGTGTAGAACGCTCTTCCGTTGTATCGTCGCCGAGTTGACCGAAATCATCCAACCCCCAACACTCGACTCCACCTTTACTGGTAAGTACGCATGTATATCCATTTCCAACTGCTACCTTCGCAATTTGACCATCCAGCCCTGGAACGATCACTGGCACCATGTGAACAGTCGGATCATCATCACTGAGCTGACCATGACTGTTATCTCCCCAACACATGACCTGTCCCTGTGAGTTGAGTGCACAGGTATGTGTAAAACCTGCCGCCAATGAAGTGACATTATTGGATAATCCTACTATGTCAACCGGTTCCAGACGGTCAACAAGGCTGCCGTCGCCGAGTTGGCCTGCTTCATTGGCACCCCAACACTTTACTCTGCCAGATGACATCAAAGCACAAGTGTGATTACTCCCAGCAATAAGCGCAGCGACACCGGTGGATAGTCCATGAACATCCACTGGCTCAAGACTGTATGCCGTCGTGCCATCGCCCAGTTGACCAAAGTAATTCCGTCCCCAGCACTTGACTCCACCGCTCGTCATGAGCGCGCAGGCATGATTATCCCCTGCAACAAGTGCAGAAACATCACGGGGCAGTCCTATCACATCGATAGGGGACTCCCGGTCGATGGTTGTACCGTCACCCAGCTGACCAAAGTTATTCTTCCCCATGCACTTAACTCCGCCGTTCGTTGTAAGCAGACAGGTGTAAAAATCACCTGCGACCACTGTCCTGAAATCACCCGACATACGGGTCTCCAGATTCCAGCCATCGCATTTAACTTCGCTGGTTGTGGTGAGAATGCAAGTGTGGTAATTTCCTGCTGCTATTGCGACAACCTTTTGTAGAGAGTCGGAAGTGGGTCCGGGTGTCTTGGCCGGGAGCGCCGCAGCGGGTGTAAGTACGATGGGTGCAGGCAACAGTGATTGCTCCAGATCGGGAATGGCGCGCAGTATTTCATAAGACACATTGTCATAGGAGTAATTGTCCGGAGTGATTCCATGGGACGCAGCCAGCTGCATTACCAGTAATACCCTTTGTACCACTGGGTCCTCTGCTGTAAGCTTCTCCAATTTAGGTTTACCAAACCATAGAACACGCGCGAGTCCCAGGTGAGCGTCACCCCACTTATGGTTCAAATCAGTGGCTTTTTCGAAGGCTTCTATCGACAAGTCAACCAGATGTTGATCACGAATAGACGCGCCACTGCTGGGTCCATGCCAGAAACCCAGCCTCTCATACTTATTCCCTAGCTTGTACCATGCCTCTGCATCATCTGGATATTGTTCCACTCTTGAACGTAGTTCAAGTGTTGGAGCCCATTCATTTGTGTCAATGAAACCAAATGTAAGATTATCTTTTCGCTTTGGCTCGATGTTTTGCATCTTGCATTGCACTTCATTGCCAGAAAAGGCACAGCCTTGCGGTGTCTGTGGGATTGATTCGCTACTTGCAGGATATGGGAGTCGAACGATAATGTCAGCGGATAATATCCTGCCATACCAGCCCGCGCCTGTCTCCAATATATAATCAACATGATGCAGACCGGTTGTAATATCACCCTGCATATCGTATTCAACCCGAACGATAACATCTTCATGGACAGGAAAGGTCACATCAAAGCCAGCCCATTGCACGTCCGGTATAAAAAAGCCGTCAGGCAGGTTCGAATCCAAACCTTCAGGAAAGGCTTGCAATTCGGGTGGAGTGGATACTGTAGTGGTGGGTACAGGCTTGCCATCTACGATGGCAACAAAGGAAGACCCAATAATATTGTAACTGGATGTCAACCATGGATAGTCAAGGCGGGTCAAAGGGAAGATTACCTGCATTTGTTCTTCTTCAGTGCCCTGATTTCGCAATGTGAAGCTGGCACTCACTCTGACCTGATTTGAATTCCAGTTAAGCTCAGATGTGGTCCAGCGGGTTGGATGGGGAAACACCTCGAGCAATACTGTCTCTGACATCATTTGAACGTTGGTCTCTATGGGCTGGTATGGAGCCACGCCTCCTATATCAGGTTCGGGAGGCGGCGCTCCATCGGCATGAACCGTTTGAACAGATGTCATGTGTATAAGAGTGCAAACTACAAAAATAATACTAAGTAGAATGGGACGTGAGGAAAATGAAGTTTTGTTCATACGACACCGATTGACCAAACAAACGATTTAGGTTTCAAGAATATACTCAAGCAATCTGGGTAAACACCTAACGATTTGCATTAACAGGCATGAACGAGAAAGTGCCAAAAGTAAATGACTTATCCCGCCGAATCAACAAAATTGTGCCATGATATTCATATTTTTACAACTAACAAATATCATTATTTGCGGTCCAAAACAACAACTGTCACGGCCTTCCCCAAATTCGTAGGATTTGGGGAAGGCCGTGGTTAATGCTACCTACGGTTTCACCTCAAACACACTCCCTGCCCCTCTGCCGCCCACATCGGGGAAATAGAATTCGCTCGCGGTGGGCGGAATGACTTTGAACGTCCCGGCGGTGGAGGCGCGGGCGAGATAAGTGTACACATAAGTTCCAGCGGGCAGGTAATCTGCGGAGAGCACCACCTTCTCATCGCGCAATTCGATGTGACTGAAATACCACCAGCCCCAGCCGCGCTCGTTGTAATCGGTGACTGTATACGAAGTGGGCACGGCAGTATCCGTCAGGATGGTGGAGTCGATGGCTTCGAAGCCTGCGGGCAGTGGATCATCGACCACGATGTAATGCATCGCCGCGGGGACGACCACCGTCAAACGCACGCGCACCAGGTCACCGCGCTGATTCTCCGTGATGGGAGTCTTGGGATCGTCCAAGGCGAAGTATTGACGTGAGAGACTCACGCCCTGATCCAATGGCTGGATAGATTCAACTGGAAGTTCCGTGCTTAGGTAGGCGGTGTAATATAAGTTGCCTTTCCCATCGCCACGCGTAAAGACCAGATAATTGGCAGAATCTTTCAACAGGTCTTTCAACTGCACCTGCAAGTCTATAGTTTGAGTCAAGTTCTCTTTCGTGGCGTTGCCTTGATTGAGCATATCCCCATTCAAGCCAACCGCATACGCGTAATTGGTATTGTATTCGTTCGCAACGCTCATCCAATTCGTCAACGCGATCAGTGACCAGGCAGTTTCCTGAGTGGTGTACCAATGTCCCTTTTCACGATGCGCCATCAGCCAGCGCACCGCATTCGCCGTGATTGGATTCTTTGGGTCGAGCTGCACGAAGGCATTCAAGACAATGGCAGTTGTGCGTGTGTCCGTATTCCAGTTCCAATAGTCCGTGCTGGCTTCTTCCCAGTGGGCACCCGAGCTCGATAGTACGGTAGCAGTTTCAAGGTCAGAAAGAAGCGCGGCAGTTCGTTCATCCTGCGCATCCAACATGTACATTGCCTGCATCAGGTATGCTTTTCCATATAAGCCAAGCGAAGTCCGATGTTCGTAAATAAAATTTACTTGTGATGCACTTAGATGATCAGCACGCGCCAACACATAGAGTATGAAAGCCGTGCGGTTATATTGCCAAGTGGCGTCGTTGCGTTTCAGGTCTGGCACATTTTTTGTCAGATAGGTGAGACCTTTATTCAGTACGCTCGCTGAAATATCATAGCCGGAATCTTGCGCTTCGATCAGCCCATAGACCACATACGCGCTGGTTTGCAGATCGCTTTGATCGCCGTCCCACCAATTCCAGCCGCCATCGTAATGTTGCTTGGCATAGATGCGTTGCAGGGCGCTTTGCACTTGCGCATCAAGACCGTTTTGCAAAGATGTGGAGGCAATGTCCGCGTTCTTCAATGCCCGTGACGTGATCACGTTCGGCAAAAAGCGCGAGATCGTTTGCTCCATACACAGATACGGATAATCATCGAGATACATGAGTCCGCTTTGCATGGAGGCAGCCAGCGACGGCGACACTTCAATTGAAAGTTTTGCATTGGTGAAATTAAATGTTTGCGGAAGTTGGATCGCCTCGGTCGCCGAGTTCGCATTTTGTAACATGCCGGATGCGCCAACCGTTTCAGTTGCGACAAAGTTATAAACCGGAATGCCTTGTTCAGATAATGTGCCCAGCGCGGGCTTGCTGGCATCTACGTACACACCACTCACCGCATGCGCGGTGAAGTCCACGCGCTGCGCACCGCCTTGGACAGTTACATCCCACTTTACATACATTTGTTGCCCTGACGGCACTTCAACTTCCTGCTTCGCAGGTGAAGTTAGATCCACACCTTTCGCGTCCAACGACACATTCACCGTCATGGACTTATTGGTGTTGTTATGAATCGTCGCACCAACCGTGGCTTGATCGCCATTGATAAAGAAGCGCGGGGTCTGCATCTCGATGAAGAGCGGTTTCGTGCTGAGTAGTTCCTGGGTGGTCTGACCTACTTTGCTATCGGCTGTGACCGCACGCACATCAGCTTTCCAGGTAGTGAGGTTCTCAGGCAATGTCACGGTGATTTGTGCTTTGCCATCTTTATCCGTAGTGACCTGCCCATTAAAGTACGCGGTGTCTTTGAAGTTCTGACGCGTGGAGATAATACCGAGACTGTTCTCGCTACCACCACCGCCTCCACGTCCGCCATCGGGAATCGACTCACGATATGATGCGTTGAAATCATCCGCATTCGAGACAAGTCCCAGCGCGGTTTGTACGCTCAACGCCTGATCAGAATAGAACGCATCTAGAATGCGCATCGAATTCATCGGGGCCAACGCCAGCGCGGCTTTATCCACGACTGCCAACGACACATCTGCAGAGACCGGCTTGCCGCCGTAATCTTTTGTTTCGATTGTGTACGTGACCTCATCGCCAGGCCCCACAGACTTTTTATCCGCCGTCACCTGCACATCCAAGGTTTGATGACTCGTATCCACTTTGATACTCACTATACCGATCTTGAAATTGGGTCTGCCAGTTTGCTCCGCTCCACTGATCACCACCACAGACATATACGATATGGGAGCCATCTGTGCGGTGACCGGCAATTTGTAAACCGTGCTATTGCCTTTGAGCAGGATCACATCCTGTTTGTAGACATGTCCGCGTTCATACGTGACCAGTGCATATACATCATGGTCAAAAGGCTGGGCGATCAAAATCTCAGCGGTATCACCAGGTGTATACATATCCTTGTCAACAATCAGATTGAAGCTGCGATCGTTGGTTTGCCGCCAGGCAATATAGTCATCGCTTGAAACCCATGTGTACGCCGACGATGACTGGGTATGACCCTTTGTATCTTTAACGGTGACGATCGCTTTATACACGCCGCCCGCTGGTGGGACAAATGAGACCATCACCTTGCCGTCTGCGCCAGAGACCGCGTTTGCCATCGCGACAGGAGTCTCCTTCACCGAAGTTTCCCAACTCAACGTGCCCTGCTTATCCTGAGTCTGCACGCTGTACCAACGGCGTTCCACAAACTTGACCGAGACCGCTTGATTCGACACCGGGTTCGAGTCCCAATCCAACACCACCACTTCAAACGGCGTCTCTTCGCCCTGCTTGCCTACATAACTGACTGAGTGTACGCCTGCATAGAACTCACTTTGATGCACGATCACGCTCGTGCTGCCACTGACCACGTTGCCCGAAACATCTGTCACGTTGGCGCTAAAGGTCATCTGCTGGCTGGTTTTGTTTTCATTCTCTCCAAGCCGTTGTGTGACATCAAAATGTCCCGCCGCATCGGTGACGCCTTTGCCGTTTGCCAAGGTTCCACTTCCACCGTCCTCCTGCGGAGACCAATAGATATCGCGATCCCAATCCATGAAATTGAATTGTTGATATTTGGAAATTGGCTGAAAGTAATACGGCGACGATTCCAGGAACCATTCCGTATTTGCGTTCCCCAAGTTGCCACCGGAGTAATACTGCGCGTCCAAACTAAATTTGACCTGCTCCCCCGCCAGAACATTTTCTTGATCTGATGAAGTATTTACTTCGAATTCAGGCTTATGATATTCCGCCACCCGGAAGGAAAGATAACTGAACGGATCAGCACCCGGAGATTGCCGCAGAAAGACATCATAGGTTCCCAGCGCAGCATCCTCCGCAAGCTTGAGTTTTCCATCGAAACTACCCAACTCTGAAAGAGTCATGTAATCTGCAAACGCTCGTTCGCCATTCTGTTCGATGGTCACATAAACTTTTTGGGTTTTAGGCATGCTGTAATGCAGATCATCATTCTGTCGGACAATACCTTTGAAGAACACCTCCTGACCCGGGCGATACACAGGTCTATCCGTGTACATATAACCAAACATCGAATTGGGCGCCGAGTAATAGCCTTCATATAAACCGAAATCGCCTGCCCACACTCCGCTCCCCCAACCGATGGAGGTAAAGGCAAAATGACCCGTCCTATCGATGCTCGCATTGGTTGGATTATTCAAGTTGTTGAGATACGCCAGTCCATTTATATCGGTAACAGCATGACCGATGGCTGCAAGTTTCTCATTGAAAAACGTGACCGCGACATTCGGTTGAGGCTCGCCGCTTTCCAAATCCGTGACCCAGGCGGAAGCGTCCGTGGTGCTGGTCTTGAGTGTGATGTTATCCGTGGCAACTACAAATAAAAAGCCCTGATAGAACCGACTACTGTAATTTAATGGCGCGCCTTTCACGCCGATAAAGTAATAACCGGGTTGCAGCGGCTGTTCTTTCGCATCCTGCAATTTAAATTTAACGGAATGCAGAATATTTCTGGGCACATTCACATCCGGATTCCATTCACGGATGGGATTCACCTGCGGGTTGAAATTGGTCGGGTCAAGATTCCCCAATAACATCTGATTGAAATCAGAGGCAGTCAGCGGATAGAGTGAGACCGTCACGGCATCAAGATTGAAATGCTCGAAATATACTTCCTGCGGACCTTTGGCGCGATAGACCAAAGGCGTCCACGGTAAAACCAGTCGCGCGTATGGCGGACGATCACCCGTCTTGAACGCGAACGACTGTTCAGCCTTGATCGTGTTGCCATATATATCTGCCATGCCCGGCAAAATCCGTACGACATATTCGGTGGCTGGTTCCAGCCCAAACACACTTAATTGGTAATTGGAATCATTGAAGTACCACTGCAATCCATTTTTGGGTTGAGGTGTAATGATGATCTTACTCTTCAGACTCTGTAACTTCATTGGCGAGGCAAACGTGATCACAATATCTGAATTGAATCCTTTTCCGCCAGTCGTTAACCCATTCGAATTTGGCTTGGGAAACACATCCACGATCCTGGGAAGCGGCAGGGTTTCAAACATTACGTACCAGCCTTCCTTAAGTTTGCCGCCATCCTTTGCTCGGGCAGTATCCGCAATCGTTAGATCATAAAAACCGCCAATCTTATATCTGCCAACCGGTGCGATGGTCAGGGTTGTAAACTCCTCATCCCAAGTCAATTTGATTGGAAACGGTTCACGCGTTTCGCGATTCGCCACTGTGACTGCCTCACGCACACTTTGTTCATCCATCGGCTGCAGGAACGTAACGATAAACGCTTGATCCAACAAAACATTTTCAATGGTCCCTACCGGGTTTTGTTGACCATCTTTCAAGGCAAAGTTGCCGATGAGCGGCG
>Ga0184629_10000816_pt1 | contig 13358 bp, 12 predicted proteins | sample PLM4_32_b1_FD_133158 | JGI IMG/M metagenome (GOLD analysis project Ga0184629, IMG submission 133158) | Groundwater sediment microbial communities from an aquifer in East River, Colorado, USA - PLM4_32_b1 | ecosystem: Environmental > Terrestrial > Soil > Riparian zone | place: USA: East River... | reverse complement strand
CGCCAGGGCCCAGGCGCAGCGCGCGATGGCGATGTCCTATGCGTTCGACCGCGATTGCGCCAACACGGTGAAGTACGAAACTCTGGTCATCGCGTACTGGGTGACGCGGGAGCAGGCCGAGCCGCAGGACGCCTTCTATCAGCAGGGCGAAATGGCGAATGAGGCGGCCCGGGTGTGCCTCGACGCCGGTGAACTCGACGTTGCGGAGCGGTGGTACCGCCGGGGCTACGAGCTCGGCACCAAGGAGCCCGCGCCCCTCAAGCATCCGCGCAGCCTGTGGGAGTTTCGTCTCGCGCACGCCCTGGCCCGTATCGCTGCCCGCCGCGGCGACACCACCCAAGCGCGCCAGCAGATCGCCGCGGCTCGGCGCGCGCTCGACGGCGACACGGCCATGGCCGCGCAGCAGGAACGGTACTTCCCCTACCTCGTGGGCTACGTGGCGTTCTACGCCAATGACCTGGCGACCGCCGAAGCACAGTTCAGCCGGGCCGTCGGCACAAAGGGCAATGAGCGGGATGCGTTCCAGCACTGCCTCTTGGCCATGACGCTCGAGCGCCTCGGGCGGCGGGATCAAGCGCAGGCTCTGTACCAAAAAGCGTACGACCTGGCGACCGGCCACAATCCCCCAGCGGCGTTCGTGCGACCCTTCGCGCGCGGGAAACTGAGACTCTAGTCAGGCAGACCTCGGCCCGAAGCGCTTGAGCGCGCGCTCGTGCGCCTTGCGCTTCTCCTCTTCGCGGTTCCGCGGCGGCGCGCTCGTCTGCAGTGAGTGGACCAGGCGATGTGCAGCCGTCGTCACATCGTCCACCGCCCGATTGAACGCCGCTTCGTTCGCCTGCGACGGTCGCGCCGTTCCGCTCAGCTTCCGCACGAACTGCAGGGCCGATGCCCGAATCTCGTCATCCGTGGCGGGCGGCGCGAAATTGGCCAACGTCTTGATGTTGCGGCACATGCTGCTCTCCATCGATCGAGAAGATTGGCTTCTTCGGATTATAGAGGGGAGACGCGTTTCGGGCGAGTCAGTCTCGGCGGACGATGCGGCCTCCCACCATGACGAAACGCACGCGTTCCAGCGCCGTGATGTCCACGAGCGGGTCGCCGTCCACGGCGATGAGATCGGCGAACATCCCCGGCGCCACACGGCCGACGCGATCGGACCAGCCGAGCAGCTCGGCGCCGTTGGCCGTCGCGGCCCGAATCGCGGCGAGCGGCGTGAGGCCCAGCCGCACCAGGCTCGCGAATTCTTGCGCGTTCTCGCCGTGTGGAAAAACGCCGGCATCGGTCCCAAAGGCCACGGGAATCCCACGCTTGGCGAGGACGGCCATGCGCGTGAACAGTGAATCCATCGAGGGGGTGCCGCGACGCGGCTCGAAGGAGTGAAGCGTCGGCAAGATGAACACGCGGCGGCGCCGCATCAGGTCGGCCGTCGAGTCGTCCACGAAGGCGCTGTGCACCACGGCGTCCGCGCCCAGCCGCACTGCCGCGCGCACGCCACCCGCGCTGATGGCGTGGACCGCCACCTTACGCTCGAGCCGGTGCGCTTCGGCGATCGCCGCGCCTAGCTCCTCGTCGCTGATCTCGTAACGCTGGGGCTCTCGAAAGGCCGGAGCGACCCAGCTCGTCACGCAGACCTTGATCACATCGGCGCCTAAAGCGACCTGGTCCCGAACCCGTGCGCGGAATGCGTCCACGCCCCTCACGCCGATGCCGTTGAAGTCGCAGGTGCCGCCGCTCACGCCGATCCACAAGCCGGCGGCGGCGATCCGCGGGCCCGCTGCCGCCCCCGCCGCGATCCGCCGCCGCAGCGCGAAAACCGCCGTATCCACCGCGCCGAGGTCTTGCACCGTCGTGAACCCGGCGCGCAGCTCGGCGGCGGCGGCGCTGTCCGGGGAGCCGGGCAACGTCAGGTGAACGTGCGCGTCGATGAGACCAGGCAGGACGGTGAGGTTCCGGAGGACGATCTCCTCGGCGCCCCGAGGCACGCGGACGGAATCGGCGGGGCCGACGGCGGTGATCCGGTCGCCCTGAATGAGGACGACGATCCGCTCGCGGATCACGCCGGACGTCACGTCGAGGAGTCGATCGACCCGCACGGCGGAAACCCGTGGGGCCTGAGGCAGGAACGAGAGGGCACAGGCCGCGGCGGCCACGACGGAGATGCGCGTCATGTGGGATAAGCGAGGCTCCGTTGGCCTCCGTCGCAAGGCAAGAGCAGTCCGGATTCAGTCCGGGCCTTGTGACGCTACCGCCACTCCCCAGATTTCCCGCCCGTGATCGTCCATCTCGTCGACGGCACCTATGAGCTGTTCCGCCATTTCTACGGCGCGCGGCGCGGCACGCAGGGCCAGGATGCGCCCTTCGCGGCCGTGATCGGCGTGCTCGGCACGGTGCTCCAGCTGCTCGAGACCGGCGCGACGCACGTTGGCGTGGCGACCGACCATGTCATCGAGTCATTCCGCAACCACCTCTGGGCCGACTACAAGACCGGCGACGGCATCGAGCCCGCCCTGTGGGCGCAATTCCACCCCCTCGAGGAAGCGTTGACGGCGATGGGCGTGGTGGTGTGGGCGATGGTCGAGCTGGAGGCCGACGACGCCCTCGCGTCGGCCGCGCGGATCGCCGCGGCCGACGACCGAGTCGAGAAGGTCTGCATCTGGACCCCCGACAAGGATCTGGCGCAGTGCGTCGATGGGGACCGCGTGGTGCAGATCGACGGCCGGCGCAAGACCATCCGCAATGCCGCGGGCGTGCGCGAGAAGTTCGGCGTGGAGCCCCGCCTGATTCCCGACTTCCTGGCCCTGGTGGGTGACGCCGCGGACGGGTATCCCGGCATTCAGGGGATCGGCGCGGTCACGGCGGCGCGCCTGCTGAACGAGCACGGTGCCATCGAAGCCTTCCCGCCCAATGTGCTCGGCGACAAGCGTGGAGACGCGCTGCTGTTCAAGAAGCTGGCGACACTTCGGACCGACGCGCCGCTGTTTCAGGATGTGCAGGAGCTACGGTGGAGAGGACCAACGTCCGCGTTTGACACGTGGACCGAGCGCATCGGAGCCCCACGGCTGCTCGAGCGCAGTCGTCAGGTCGCGCCCAGCGTGAACAAGAAGGTCGCCCCCTGACCGGGCTTCGCCTCCGCCCACACGTGACCGCCGTGGCGCGCCACCACCCGATTCACCGTCGCCAACCCGATCCCCGTCCCCTCGAAATCGCTCGCCGCGTGCAACCGCTGAAACGGCGCGAACAACTTCGTCGCGTGCTCCATCGCGAAGCCCGCCCCGTTGTCCTTGATGAAATAGACCGTCTCGCCGTTGCGGGTGTCTTTCCCGACCTCGATCGTCGCGGCCGGCTGCTTCGACGTGAACTTCCAGGCGTTCCCGAGGAGATTCTCGAGCATCACCGTGACCAGGCGGGCATCCGCTTGCACCACCAGACCGTCCGCCACGCGGGTGTCGATCTTGCGCTGGGGGTCCCGTCCGCCCAGCTCGGTGAGCACTTTCCGCGCGAGATCGGTCAGGTCGACCCGTTCACGCTTCAGCGCGGTCCTCGTGATTTTCGAGAGGCTCAGGAGATCGTCGATCAGCTGGGTCATCCGCTTCGTCGCGGCCCGGACGCGCTGGAGGTAGTCGCGTCCCGGTTCGTCAAGTTTCTCCGCGTAGTCGACGAGTAGGGCCTGGCTGAAGCCGTCGATCGCCCGCAGCGGCGCGCGCAGATCGTGGGAGACCGAGTAGCTGAACGCCTCCAGCTCGTTGTTGGCGCGCTCCAGCTCCTGCGACCACTCGCGGCGGAGACGCGCCAGGTCCAGGTGCGTCTGTACGCGCGCGAGCAGCTCGCGAGCGGCGAACGGCTTGACGAGATAGTCGTCCGCCCCGGTCTCGAGTCCCTCGAGCAACGCCTCCTCTCCGGCGCGCGCGGACAGCAGGACGACGGGAACCTGACTGGTCTCGGCGTGCGCGCGCAGCGCGCGCAGCAACCCGAACCCGTCGAGTCCGGGCATCATCACGTCGCTCAGCACCAGATCGGGCGGTTGGGCGCGCGCCGACGCGAGGGCGGCCGCGCCGTCGGCGAAGACCTCCACACGCCAGCGCGTGGCGAGGAGGCGGGCGAGATACTCTCGCATGTCGGCGTTGTCGTCGACGACGAGGACACGCGCGCCTTCGCGGCCGGACGACGCCGGTGCCGGTATCGGGAGCGGCTCCTCCTCGATCTGCGCCTCGGGCCCGATCCAGCGCGAGGCCTCGAGCACGTATGGAGCCGCGCCCGCCGCCGTGGGCGCCGCCGCACCGTCGGCGACACGGCCCGCCGGCAGGTGCGCGCTGCCCGTGGGAAGGGAAACCTCAAACGTGCTCCCCCGACCCTCCACGCTCGAGACCCGCACCGATCCGCCGTGCAGCTTCACCAGTTCCTCTACGAGCGAGAGACCGATCCCCGTTCCCTCGAAGCTACGGCCCGTGGCGCCCTCGACGCGGTGAAACCGCTCGAAGATGCGGGGCAGCTCGTGCGTCGGAATCCCGTTTCCCGTGTCCCGGACAGTGAGCGTGACGTGGTCACCGTGGGACCGCAACCCGACCGCGATTTCCCCCCGCCAGGTGAACTTGAAGGCGTTGGAGATGAGATTGAGAGTGATCTTCTCCCATTGAGTCGGGTCCACATAGACCGGCTCGGCAATCGGTGGACAGTCGACGACGAGCTTCAGTCCCGCCCGTTCAATGAGAGAGCGAAAGGAGCTCGCCAGATCGGTCGTAAGGCTGGCGAGGTCTGTCGCGACGAACGACATGTGCACGCGCCCCGCCTCGAGGCGGGCGAAGTCCAACAGGCTGTTGACGAGCCGTAACAGGCGCAGCGCGCTGCGATGGACGGTGTTGAGACTGTCGCCCCGGAGCACGGGCGCCGCGAGCGCGAGCGCGTCCTCGACCGGGCCGAGAATGAGCGTCAGCGGCGTACGGAATTCGTGGGAGACGTTGCTGAAGAAGGTGGTCTTGGCGCGGTCGATCTCGGCAAGCGCCTCGGCCCGCTTCGTCTCTGCCTCGTAAGCGCGCACGTTGGCGATGACGTTCGCCACCTGATCCGCGGTGGCCCGAAAGAATCGCTGATACCGGTCGTCCAACGCACGATGCGGGCTGACGCCCGCCACCAAGAATGTGGAAGCCGCTGCCTGACCCGCCCGGGCCAGCGGGAGCACGACGGCGCGTTCAGGCCGCCCGTTCCAGCGACCCACCGGAACCGGCCCGACACGCGCGGCGAGGTCGTCGATGATGACCTCGTGACCGGTGCGAATGACCTCGGCGAAGGGCCAGGCCGCGGCGCTCGCCTTCCAGCCGCTCGCACCGACGGGCTGGGCGTCGTCACCCGTCTCGTTCAGGACATAGAAAAGCACAAAAGGGAGATCCAACTCGTTGGCAGACAGCACCTCCGCCACGATGCGGTAGGCTTCGTCCTCGGACTTCGCCTCGGCCGCCCGCGCCGCCAGATCGTGCAACATCCGGATCTGACGTTCGCTCTGCACCTTCGCAGTGGTTTCTTGCACGATGTTGAGGAGGCCGGCGACGCGCCCGTCATCGCCGGGCACGGGGCTGTATGAGAACGTGAAGTACGTCTCTTCGGCCATGGTGCCACTGTTGATGAACAGCTGCAGGTCCTCGATCCAGGTCGCGGGCCCCCCCTCCATGACACCCCGGGCCAGCGGTCCCGCGACGTCCCAAATCTCGGCCCAGATCTCCGCCGCGGGCTCCGCCAGCGACGCAGGGTGTTTGTCGCGCAGGATCGGTCGGTAAGCGTCGTTGTAGAGGTGCAGCAGGTCGGGGCCCCACCAAAGCAACATCGGGAAGCGGCTGCCGAGTACGACGCCCAGCATGGTCTTGAGACTGCCCGGCCAGTTCTCGACTGGACCGAGCTTCGTCTTTGCCCAATCGGTCTGGCGCATCAGCGCGCCCATTTCGCCGCCGCCGGCGAACAGGTCCGGAAGAGCCATGCGTGGAGCCTATGTCCGCGCGTGCTGCACGTCTACCCGGATGTTGCGCCATCTCCCCTGCCGGAATCGTACCACGCTTAACGCGCAGCGGGTCATGTGCCCCAGCAGGATCGCCGTCCAGATGTCGGCGGGGCGGAGCGGTCGCATCGCCCCGATCAGGGTGCAAAGGCCGAGTGGGACGACGATCTGGGACACGATCGAGATGTAGAGCGGCGAGCGCGTGTCGCCCGTCCCCTGGAGGCCGCCGGTGTACGTGAGCGCGACGGTGACGAACAGCCCCGACACACTGAGGAAGCGCAGCAACTGGACACCGAGGCCGACGACGACTGGGTCCGTCATGCCGAAGAGGCCCAGCAGGAAGCGGGGAATCGTCAGGAAGAGCACGCCGATCACCGCAGCCACGCCGAGCCCCAGCATCGCTGCGCGGTGCACCCCCTGCACCGAACGCTCTGGGCGCCCGGCTCCGAGATTCTGCCCCGCCACCGTCGCGGCGGCGCTCATGAGCCCCACGGAGGTCCACGTGATGAACGAGAACAGCTCCGTATAGCTGACGGCATACGTGGCCTGCGCCTCGGCGCTCTGCTCCAACGCGCCGATGAAGCGGAGCAGCATCACGCCCGCCACGTTCATCGCAATACCTTGCACGCCGGTCGGCAGACCGAACCGGAACAACGCGCGGATGACGCTCCAGTCGGGTCGCCAGTCCATCCCGCGGTGCCACGTCACGGGCAGGCGCCCCGAGAACAGCAGAAATCCGGCGTAGGTCGCGAGGATGAGACTCGCGACGGTCGTGCCGACGGCGGCGCCGGCGGTACCCATCCGCGGGAACGGCCCGAGCCCGGTGATGAAGACCACATTGAAGGCGATGTTCAGGACCGTCAGCAGCACGCCGAGACGCATCGGCGTACGTGCGTCCCCGGCCGCTCGGAGAGCCCCGCTCACCATGAAGAACAACAGCATGCCGAGGCTGCCGACGAACATGAGGCGCAAGAACGGCAAGGCTTCAGCGCGGACGGCCGGCGCGGCGTGTACGACGCCCAGCAGCGACGGCGCCAGAATCCAGCCGAGCGGGGCGAGGACGCATCCCCACAGCGCCACCGCCGCCAGGAACGCCTGATAGACGGTCCGGTTGACCTGCTCCGGATCGTTGGCCCCCGCAAATCGGGCGACCAGCACTCCCATCCCGCTGAACACCGACATGACGAACACGATGACGACGATGAAGATCTGAATCGCCACGCCGATGGCGGCGTTGCCGGCGTACCCCACGAAGTGCCCGACGAGCGCGTGATCCACCACGCCCTGCAGCCCGCCGATCAGGTTCTGCACCATCGTCGGCCAGGCGAGCATCCAGACGGCGCGCGCGATCGGGCCCTCGACGATCGAGCGGTCGAGGGGCTTCGAGGGGACCTGGCGCGGTGGGGCGGTCATGCGGAAAGGATGCGACGATCCAGCGATATTTCAAGGAGTTAGCCGCGTGTCGATTGCGAGACTCTTCGTTCGTCGCATAGGGGACCCAAAAACCATGAGGAGATTGAGCCATGCGTTTCATGATCCTGGTGAAAGCCAACAAGGACTCCGAGGCCGGAGTCCTCCCAGACGAGAAGGCTCTGACCGCGATGGGGAAGTTCAACGAGGAGCTGTCGAAAGCCGGTGTGATGCTCGCGGGCGAGGGGCTCCACGCGACCTCGAAGGGCGCGCGCGTCAAGTTCTCGGGCAGCAAGCGGACCGTGACCGACGGACCCTTCGCCGAGACCAAGGAGCTGATCGCCGGCTTCTGGATCTGGGAGGTGAAGTCGAAAGACGAGGCCATCGCGTGGCTCAAGCGCGCGCCTTTCGACGACGGTTTCGAGGTCGAGGTACGTCAGGTCTTCGAGGCGGACGACTTCGGGCCCGCGCTCACCCCTAAAGTCAGGGAGTACGAGGAGCGTATGCGCGCAGAGGCGAGCGCGAGGGCCAAGCGGCGGTAGTTGCGGACATCGGCGGCTTCGGTATATGTTCGGGAGATGACTAGTCCAAGCCCGGCCCCGAAAGCCGCCCTCGCGGCCGCGCTCGTCACGGTCTGCCTCTGGGCCTCGGCATTCGTCGGGATCCGCGCGGCCGGGAGCTCGTTCTCCCCCGGCGCGCTCGCGCTCGGCCGCCTCACACTCGGCAGCCTCCTGCTGGGTACGCTGCTGCTGACGCGTGGCTGGACCCGGCCCTCGGGCCGCGACCTCGGCCTCTTGTGCATCGCGGGTCTCACCTGGTTCGGGCTTTACAGCGTGGTACTGAACGAAGCCGAGCGAAGCGTCGATGCCGGCACGGCGTCGATGCTGATCATGATCGCGCCAATCGTCGTCGTGGCACTGGCTGCCGTCTTTCTCAAGGAACGATTCACCCGCGTGTTCCTGCTGGGCGGGGCGGTAGCGTTCGCCGGTGTCCTCGTGATCGGCTTCGCGACCTCGTCAGGGAGCGCGACGCTGTCAGGCGCCCTCCTCTGCCTCGTGGCGGCCGTGGCCTCCGCCATCGGATTGGTCGCACAAAAACCCGTCCTCGCCCGGCTCTCGGCGCTGCAGGTGGCCTGGACCTGCTGCACGATCGGTGCGCTGGTCTGCCTGCCGTTCGCACCGGCTCTGGTGCGCGAGGTCGGCGTGGCACCGAGGGCGGGCGTCGCGTGGCTGCTCTTTCTGGGTGCCTTCCCGACATCGGTGGCATTTACGACCTGGGCATTCGCGTTGGCGCGAGGCACCGCCGGCCGAGTGGTGGCGATGACCTATCTCATACCGCCGGTGACGATCGTGATGAGCTGGCTGATCCTGGGGGAGGTTCCCGGGGCCATCGCCCTGCTGGGCGGAGCCCTGTGCCTCGTCGGCGTCTACATCACACGGCGGACGCCGCGTGTCGATCCCGGGGCTGCTCGTTCGTCGCTTCAGTGAACCCGACCTGAGAGAGAACCATGCCATTCCTGTCGATTGTGAAGTCCTCCGAGAGCCAGAAGGCTCCCCAGGCCCTGATGGATGCCATGGACAAGTTCGTCCAGGAGTCCCTCCGCAACGGCTCCGTGATCCAGACCGGAGGCCTCGGCCCGAGCAGCAAAGGCGCGCGGTTTCGCGTCTCCAAAGGAAAACTGACGGTGATGGACGGACCATTCGCCGAGGCCAAGGAAGTGCTCGGCGGCTACGCCGTGTTGGCCGCGAAGACGCGTGAAGCGGCGCTCGAGGACGCACGCCGCTTCATGGAGCTGCACCAGCGCTACTGGCCGGAGTGGGAGGGAGAGTGCGAGGTCCGCGAGATCGTGTTCCTCGCACCCTGACGCCGGTCTATTTGATCGTCTTCGACGCCGCGTCCCACGATACGGGACTTTGCCGGAAGTAGGACTCGTTCGCCATGTGGCACGCCAGTGCCGCATGGTGGCCGAAGACCGCATCTTCGGTCACCGGCTTCCGCGACCGTACCGCCTCGAAGAACGTCCAGAGGTGCACCCGGGTGTCGTCGAAGTCCGGCGCCGTGTACGTCGTGGCCTCTGAAAAGACCGCGTTCTGACCGAGCTTCGGGTCGTTGTCGCGATGCCACTGCGCTTCGTACGCTTGGCGCAGCGCGTTTGGATAACTGCCGGTGTAATAGCTCGGCCATTGATCACGGCCACTCTGCGGCGTCACGGTGATGCGGGAGCCGGTCAGTTCCAGGACCCCCTTCGACCCGTGGAACCAGTAGGTCTCCTGAATCTCGGTGCCGAGGTTCAGTCGCATCGAGACAGGGAGATCGCCGTAGGAGTACTGCACGAGGTGCACGTCGGGCATGTTGCGCCCGTCCTTCCAGCGCCGAATCCCGCCCACCGAGGTCGCCTGCCGCGGAGGCTCGTTCACGCCCAGGATGAACATCATGCCGCTGATCAGGTGCACGAGCAGGTCGCCGGCGACACCGGTCCCGTACTCCTTCCAACAGCGCCAGCGGGCAAAGAGGTTCGCGTCGAACGCGCGCTTCGGCACGTCACCTTGCCACGTGTCCCAGTCGAGCGTACGCGGCGAGAGATCGGGCGGCGGCGGATACTGCCACGCGCCCGTCGGATCGTTTCGGCCGAGGCGCGCTTCCACCATCATCAGGTCGCCGATGGCGCCCTGCGCGAGCAGCTCCTTCGCCTTGGCGCAGATCTGCGAGCTGACGCGCTGCGACCCGATCTGCACGATCCGGCCGCTTCGCTTCGCCGCCTCCACCATCGCGACGCCGTCGGCGGCGCTGTGCGACATCGGCTTCTCGCAGTAGATGTCCTTTCCCGCGCTCACGGCGTCGACGACGATTCTCCGGTGCCAGTGATCCGGCACCGCCGCGACGATGCAGTCGACGTTCTTGTCGTCCAGCAGCTGCTGATAGCGGCGCGTGGTCGGGAGATTCGCGCCGGCGATTTCCTTCGCGAGGGTGTGCCGGCCGTCGTACAGGTCGGCGGCACCGGCGCAGGTGACGCCTGGTAGCCCAATCGACGTTCCGAGGAGTCCCGAGCCCTGCATTCCCACGCCGACCATGCCGAAACGAACCGTGTCGCTGGGAGCCACTGACGGACGAAGCGTGAGGGGCTTTGCGGCGAGCGAGGCGCCGGCGGCAGCCCCAAATTCGAGGAATTCGCGGCGAGACCAGGGAGTGTTCATAGGGTGATACTGGCGCCGGTCCCTGAGGTCGGCAAGTATGTCGATTCCCGGTATGCCCGTTCGTCGTTGGGGTAGGAACCACGCACCCCGACAGGGAGATGACGCCAAATGCGATTCATGATCATCGTGAAAGCAACGAAGGCCTCGGAAACCGAGTTCGTGCCGACCGACCCGAAGTGGGACCCTATCTTTGCCGAGATGGCGAAGTACCACGAGGAGCTGCAACGGGCCGGTGCCCTGCTCGACTACTCGGGACTGCAACCGAGCGCGAAGGGCTGGCGGATCAAGTACTCCGGAGGCAAGCGCACGGTGATCGACGGACCCTTCACCGAGGCCAAGGAGCTCGTCGCAGGCTACACGCTCATTCAGGTGAAGTCACGGGAAGAGGCGCTCGAATGGACCCGGCGTTTCCCCAATCCCGCGCTGACCGATGGCGAGATCGAGGTGCGGCAGCTGTACGAGCTGGAGGATTTCGGTCCCAGCGAATCGGTGGAGCGTTTTCGCAAACTCGACCTAGCATGAGAGGCCGCATGAAGAAATTCGACTCGGTGGCCGATTACTTGAAGGCGGTGCCACCCGCCCAGCGCGCCCTCCTCAAGAAGCTGCGCCAGACGATCAAAACCGCCGCGCCCAAGGCGACCGAGGTCATCAGTTACGGCATTCCCGGGTACAAGCATCACGGGATGCTGGTGTACTTCGCGGCGTTCAAGAATCACAGCAGCCTGTTCGGCGTCGGCGCCGCCCTCATGAAGCAACACCAGAAGGCGCTCGCTCCCTACAAGATGTCCAAGGGCACAATCCAGTTTACGGTCGAGAAGCCCCTCTCCATGGCGCTGGTGCGCAAGATCGTCAAGGCGCGCGTCAAGGAGAACGAGGCCAGGCGGTGACGACGTCCGACGCGCACCGCGCGATCGAAGCGGTGTGGCGGATCGAATCGGCGAAGGTGATCGCCGCGCTGACGCGCATCACGGGCGACGTCGGCCTGGCCGAAGACCTCGCGCAGGACGCGCTCGTCGCGGCGCTGGAGCGCTGGCCCGAGTCGGGGGTCCCCGACAACCCGGGCGCGTGGCTCATGACGACCGCCAAGCATCGCGCGATCGACGGGTTTCGACGTGGCAAGTTTCTGGACCAGAAGCACGAACAGCTCGGCCACGAGCTCCAGGAACGCCAGCAGAGCCCCGAGCGTGACCTCGACGCCGCGATCGACGATCCCGTCGGAGACGACCGGCTGGGGCTGATCTTCACCACGTGCCATCCCGTGCTCTCACCCGAGGCCCGCGTGGCCCTCACCCTCCGCCTGCTGGGCGGCCTCACGACCGACGAGATCGCCCGCGCCTTTCTCGTGCCCGAGGCGACGATCGCCCAGCGCATCGTGCGAGCCAAGCGCACGCTGCGCGAAGCGCGCGTCCCCTTCGAGGTGCCGCGCGGCGCGGAGCTGGCCGCGCGCTTCGCATCGGTGCTGGAGGTCGTGTACCTCGTTTTCAACGAGGGCTACTCCGCGACCGCCGGCGACGACTGGGTGCGGCCGGCGTTGTGCGACGATGCGCTTCGCTTGGGCCGAATCCTGGCCGAGCTCGTACCTCTCCCCGGGGACCCGGAGGTCCAGGGGCTCGTCGCGCTGATGGAGATCCAGGCATCGCGGCTCAAGGCCCGCGTCGGTCCCGGAGGCGAGCCGATTCTGCTGCTCGATCAGGACCGGGGGCGCTGGGACCAGCTGCTGGTGCGCCGCGGCCTCGCCGCGCTCGAGCGCGCCGAGCAGCTCGGCGGCGCCCTCGGTCCCTACGCGCTACAGGCGTCGATCGCCGCCTGTCACGCGCGCGCGCACACCGCGGAGGACACCGATTGGACGCGGATCTCGGCGTTGTACGACGCGCTCACGCAGCTCACCCAGTCACCCGTCGTGGAGCTGAACCGCGCGGTGGCGTACTCCATGGCATTCGGCCCCGCCGCGGGGCTCGAGATCGCCAACCCCCTGCTCTCCGAGCCCAGCCTCAAGAGCTACCATCTCCTGCCCAGCGTGCGCGCCGACTTCCTTGCCAAGCTGGGCAGGTTCGGCGAAGCTCGGGCGGAGCTCGAGCGGGCGGCGTCGCTCACTCGCAACACGCGTGAGCGCGCGTTGCTGCTCGAACGCGCCAAAAGTCTGAAGGAGTGACCATGGAGCCTCGACGCCAAGCGGCGCTCATGACCACGTATTTCGTCACGGGGGCAAACTCCGGGATCGGCCGGGCGCTGGTCGAAGCCCTGGCCGCCCGGGGTGCAGGTGAGACGATCGTGCTCGCCACTCGCTCCGAGGAGCGAACCCGGCCCGTTCTGATCGATCTGAAGGCCCGGTACCCTGCCGCCCGGACGCAATGGGTGCAGCTCGACGTCTCGGATCTCGGCTCCGTGCGCCGCGCCGCCCAGGCGTTTCTGGCGACGAAGCAGCCCATCGACGTGCTGGTGAACAATGCCGGTATCGCGGGGACCCGCCGCTTGAGCAACGACGGGTTCGACATCACGTATGCGACGAACCACATCGGCCCGTTCCTGCTCACGAATCTCCTCTTGCCGAGGCTGCGCGAGGCACCTCAGGGGCGGGTGGTCAATGTGGCGAGCAACGCGCACTTCATGACCAAGGAGATGGACTGGTCGGGGCTGGAACGCCGCACCACGCCGAAACGCAGCGGGTTCAAGGACTACGCGGTCACGAAACTGATGAACGTCCTGCACGCCAAAGAGCTGGCCCGCCGGCTGGCCGGCACCCGGGTGACGACCTACTCGCTCCACCCCGG
>Ga0184629_10000815_pt1 | contig 13362 bp, 8 predicted proteins | sample PLM4_32_b1_FD_133158 | JGI IMG/M metagenome (GOLD analysis project Ga0184629, IMG submission 133158) | Groundwater sediment microbial communities from an aquifer in East River, Colorado, USA - PLM4_32_b1 | ecosystem: Environmental > Terrestrial > Soil > Riparian zone | place: USA: East River... | reverse complement strand
GCTCGCTGCGGAAATTCTGCCGCGCCGCCGAACAGCTGGGCATGGACCCCGAGCTCATCACGCGCGACGACTACCGGCGTATCGCCGAGTTCGACGCGCTCTTCATCCGCGAGACGACGGCGGTGAACCACCACACGTATCGCTTTGCGCGGAGAGCGGTCGCCGAGGGGCTCCCGGTCATCGACGACCCGGAGTCGATCATTCGCTGCACCAACAAGGTCTACCTGGCGGAGATGTTCGACCGCTACCGCCTCGCGACACCCAAGACGATGATCGTCCACCGCGAGAACACGGGCCAGGTCGCCGAGACGTTGAAGCTACCCTGCATCGTGAAACAGCCCGACAGCTCGTTCTCCCAGGGCGTGGTGAAGCTCAACACCCACAAGGAGCTGGACGATGAGATCGAGCGCCGGCTGGAAAGCTCGGATCTGTTGATCGCGCAGGAGTTCATGCCGACCGACTTCGACTGGCGCATCGGCGTGCTGGAGGGCAAGGCGCTGTACGCGTGCCGGTACTTCATGGCGCACAAACACTGGCAGATCCTGAAGCGCACCTCGCGCGGCCGGCTGCGGAGCGGGCGCGTCGAATCGATCGCGGTGCCGCGCGCGCCGCGCGATGTCATCCGGCTGGGCGTGGCGGCGGCGGGCGCGGTCGGCGACGGACTCTACGGCGTCGACATCAAACAGCGCGGCGACGAGTTCTACCTGATTGAAGTCAACGACAACCCGAGCATCGAGGCCGGCTACGAGGACAAGATCCTCGGCGACAAGCTCTACACGCGCATCATGAAGTCGCTCCTGCGCCGGATCGTCGAGCTAAAGGGAGCGTAAACGGGGTGGCGCTGCGGCTTTTCGAGGGTTTTGGGGTCGAGCTCGAGTACATGCTCGTCCACGCGGACTCGCTCGATGTCCTGCCTGCCACCGACCAGGTCATTCTCGCAGTCGCGGGAGATTTCATCGCCGAAGTCGAACGCGGTACGCTCGCGTGGTCGAACGAACTGGTGAACCACGTCATCGAGCTAAAGACCAACGGCCCCGCGGCCCAGTTACGCGGGCTCGATGAGGTCTTCGCCCGCGACGTGGTCGAAATCCTCGGCCTTCTCCGCCCGCTCGGCGGGCGTCTGATGCCGACCGCCGCCCACCCGTGGATGGACCCGGCCCGCGAGACCACCCTCTGGACGCACGAGGAATACAACGAGGTCTACGAGGCGTTCGATCGCATCTTCGGGGTCCGGGGGCACGGCTGGGCGAACCCCCAGTGCGTGCATCTCAACATTCCCTTCTACGGAGACGCCGAGTTCGCGCGGCTTCACGCCGCCATGCGCCTCCTCCTGCCGATCATCCCGGCCATCGCCGCCAGCTCGCCGATTCTGGATGGGCGCCTCACCGGGCTCATGGACAGCCGGATGCACTTCTATCGTGAGAACACGAAGAAGATTCCCTCCATCACCGGCAAGGTGATTCCCGAGCCGGTGTACTCGAAGCGCGAGTACGAGGAGACGATTCTGGGGCGCATGTACGCCGACATCGCGCCGCACGACCCCGAAGAGACTCTGCGCGACGAATGGCTGAACGCGCGCGGAGCCATCGCGCGCTTCGATCGGAGTGCCATCGAGATCCGCATCATCGACATCCAGGAGTGCCCCACCGCCGATTTCGCCATCATGCACGCGATCACCTGCGTGCTACGAGCGCTGGTCGAAGAGCGGTGGCAGCCGGCCGAGCGCCAGCAGGGCTTCGACACCGACGCGCTCAACGCCGTCCTGCTCGACACCACCCGACACGCGGAAGAGGCGGCGATTCACGATGCCGGCTACCTGGCCGCGTTCGGCCTGCATGCGAGTCCGGTGAAGGCCGGCGAGTTGTGGCAGCATCTGGTGGAAACCGTGGTGGCGCCCGACGCCGATTTCAGCGATTCATGGTCGTCCGCGATTCGCATCATTCTGGACGAAGGCACCCTCGCGCGACGCATCGCGCGCGCGGTCACCGCAGAGAGGCCAGCGGCGCCGGCGAGAACCGGGCTCGAGCGCGACGCGCTCCACCGCGTCTACGGCACGCTGTGTGACTGCCTGAAGTGGAACCGGGGCTTCCATGCGACGCCCTGATCGCGGGTTGTCTCCGATCCGGCGCGACCTCGCGATCGTCGTGAGTTGCGAGCACGGCGGGCACCGAATTCCCGCGCATTACCGGTCGCTCTTCGCGGGCCACGAGCGCGTCCTCATCTCGCACCGCGGATGGGATCCGGGGGCGCTCGGGCTGGCGCGCGCGATTGCGCGCGCGTGCCACGCCCCCCTGGTCGCCACGACCACCTCGCGGCTCCTGGTCGAGTGCAACCGCTCGATCGGGCACCCGCAGCTCTTCTCCGAGTTCACGCGCCGCCTCCCGCCCGACGAGCGCGCACGCCTCCTGGAGCGCTACTACCGTCCTCACCGCCGCGAGGTCGAAGAGATAATCACCCGCGCACTCGAGTCGCACGAGCGCGTGCTCCACGTCGGCGTGCACACGTTCGCTCCGGTCTTGAAAGGCACCCGGCGGCGCGCCGACGTCGGCCTGCTCTACGACCCCAGGCGTCCGTTCGAGCATGCGTTGGCCGATGCCCTCGTCGTTCACCTCGGCTTGGGCGCCCCTGCGCTGGTCGTCCGCCGCAACTACCCGTACCGCGGCTGGACCGACGGGCTGACCACGACGCTGCGCTCGTGGCTCCCTCGCGGCCAGTACGCGGGCATCGAGCTGGAGGTGAACCAGGCGCTCGCCACCCGGGACGCCCACGCCTGGTCGGCGACGCGGCGCCGGATCGCCGCTTCGTTCCGGGACGCATTTCCGAACTAGCCCGTGGAAAAAAACGAAGCCCGCCGGTTCACCGACAGGCTTCGTCGCACAGAGTCTACCGGATAATCCCTAGATCCCGACGCCGACTCCCACGCTCACAAACGGCTCTCCACTATCGTAGGGCGAGTTGTCGTCCTGCAGCACGTCGAAGAGCACCTCAATCGTCAGGGCCGTCCGCGCGTTCAGCCGCTGCACGAGCCCGCCACCCAGGAGGAGGAACGGCACCCACGTGCGATCCGACTCCGAGTTCGAGATCTGGAGCTCGTAGCTCATGTAGTCGAACTCCGCGTGGCCGTAGATACGCGGTATCGGGAAGAAGCGGGCGAAGGCCCCACCGCCATAGTTGCTCGACTTGAACGTCTTGCCGTAGGCATCCTGTTCGATGTACTCGTAGGTCGCCTCGACACCGACCGCCACGCGCGGATTGAGCATCGTGCCAATCATCGGCGAGATGGCGATGCGCATATAGTCGCCGAACGTGAGCCCGATGGTGCCGCCGTAGAAGATCTCTCGCTTCTTCTTTGGAGCGGCTGCAGGCGGCGGCGTTTCCTGGGCCGCGGCGGTGGTCGCCGCTGCGGCCGGCGGCGCGACAGCCGCCGGAGCCGCAGTCGCCGGAGCCATAGTCGAATCGACCGCGGCGGGTTCTGTCTGCACAGCCGTCGAATCGACTGCGGTGGAGTCCACCTGCGCCGACGCGTTCGCTGCCCACAGAATTGCGAGCACGACCGGAACGAGCGCGAGCGTGCGCGTGGCCGTCCTGGTAAATAGTCTCATTTCTCCTCCGTCGTTACGGCCGGATACACCAGCCTGATGAGTTGCACAATACACCCGCAAGAGGCCTCGCGTCACGGCCGCCTTCCCTCTTCCTCATCGCGCCGAATGGAACGCGGAAGCCGATCCAGGGCATAAAGCGCCGGGAACGATTCCAGATTCGGCAGCCACAGGAGCCCTTCCATGACCGCATCCGAAAGCGATCCGCCCTTCACCCATTTGGTGAACACGACGGGATCCTCCGCAGCCATGGTGAAGCTGACCTTTTTCGGCAGCGTATCCACGATCCGGAGCTTGCCATTCGCGACGACCATGCCGAACTTGCCGCCGCCGGTCTTCACACCGATGGTGTGACTCCGGTCGGCGAGGTCCTTCGCCGCGCGCGATCCCTTCGTGACCTTCGAGGCCATCGTCTTCATGTCCTTCATCGCGGCCGCAAACGGGGTCTTCCACTTGCTGCCTTCCTTGATCTTCGGAACCGGGGGATTCTCGAGGTTGAGCTGCGAGGCCAGCAGCGGCTCCTTCTTGCGAAGCTTCGCGGGCACTTCACTCATGGGCACGGCGAACACATCCAGGATGGTCCCCTGCCGCTCGTCCGCGAACACCAGTTTCACCTCGATCCCCTTGACGAAGATACCGGGCCGCGGAATTCCGGTGGTCGTGCGCAGCCGGCACGGCAGAAACGAGGCGACAGGTGCCTTCGTGGCGACATCGACGTAACCGCGGCAGAACGGCGCCTTCCCGATGAACGTCGCCGACGGGAAGAAGGTGATGGGTGCCGTCGCGGCCAGCACGCCATGGTGAGGGAGCGTGACCTCCTCCATGGGCGCGAAGTCGCAGTCGGGACAGTGCCACGTCGCCGCAGGAACCATGACCTGGCGACAGTTCTTGCAGCGGGCGCCGATCAGTTTCCCTTCCTTGAGGCCCATGAAGAACCGTGAGATCTCCCCGTAGGTCTGCTTGTAGAGCGTCAGCATCCCGGTGTTGAACTGGAGGTACGGCGTGCCGTCCTTTCCAGCGATGGTCGTGACCTCCCTGGGAAGATTGTAGTCAGGAGGAATGACCATCTCGCGCTTGGCCATCACACGCCTTTGTTTGGCCATTACATGCCTCCTTCATCGAGTTCGAGTACGATGGCGCCGCCGAAGCACGCGTTGATCGCCCCGGTCCCGTGGACCAGAGCCAGCGGAACCTGCCGGTTGATCATCTCTCTGCGGGCCGACCACATCGAGAACATGTTCGAGCCGCCCACGAAGTGGCCGCCGAAGATGAGTCCGCCCGACGGATTCACGAGCACCTGCTTCCCCACCGGCGCTTTCTTGTCGCCGAGGTCGTCGATGTCCGCCATGATGCCTTCGTCGATGAGCGCGCGCGTCTTGCCGACCGGCACAAACCCCATCTCCCCCATTGTGATCATCAGCTGCGCCACGAACGCGTCATGCAGCTCGACGATCTTGATGTCGGATGGTTTGACACCCGCCATCTCGTAGGCCCGCTCCGCGGCGAGCCGGTCGGAAACGATGCGATCGAGCGGCTTGTAGTAGCCCCCGCGGCCGACCGCGTAGGCCTCGTTGGCCGCGCCCACTCCCCGAACCCAGATGATCGGCTGGCCGCTCCGTTCGCTCAACTCGCGGGCCTTGTCTTCGCTCGCGAAGATGGTCGCGCCGGCACCCTCGGTGTACATGCAGGCCTCGAGCAAACGGAGAAACGGCGGGATGATCCACCGGGAGTTCATGACGTGCTCGACCGTCACATGCTCGTCGCGGCGCTGCGCGTAGGGGTTGCGATTCCCCTGCCGGCACAGCTTCTCGACGATCTTCGCCCGCACCAGCGGATCGCCGATGTCGCCGGGGTAGCTGTCGTTGTATCCCAGGCACATCTGCATGTACGAGTCGTTGGCCGTCGCACCCAGCGGATTCTCGAAGAACGGATCCCATGAGTACGCGATGGTGTTGATGACCATGGGGGTGGGTGACTTTGACAGCGGATCGAAGCAGTCCGTGGCCTTTTCGCCTCCGACGCACAGCACGACGTCCGACATCCCGCTCGCGACTTCCATGATGGCGCCGCGCATGGCGTAGAATCCCGTGGCCCCGCCGCTGGTGATCCGGACCCCCGGCTTGTTGGTCATCCCGATCAGACCCGTGAGTGAACTCTCCGGGATGGCCTGATGCTCGAAGATATCGTTGTAGATTCCGTAGACGACGGAATCGACGTCGTCGATCGTCATCTGCGCCGCGGAGAGAGTTTCTCGAACCGCGGTTTGAAAGAGATCCCAGTAGGTCTTCTCCACCCAGCGTCCCCGGCATTCGGTGATGCCGGCCCCGACGATACCAACCCGTCTCATCATGTTCTCAACCTCTCCGAATGGGGATGCGGTGAATCGCGCCGAGGGCGCGTCCCGCGCAAGTCCGAGACAATTCGGACTTGCGTGTCTATTATTACCATTACCTGAGCGGCCTGTCCAGTATAACGAGGAGCTCGGTTCATGCAGAGTTACCGGCTACTTGCGGCCGCCTACCGGCGCTGGCCGGATACCGGCGCATCGTGATAGACTTGTATTCGATTCGACGCGAGAGCCTCCTCACCCGACGCTCCCGCCTGGTCGTCGACACCCGAACGTCGGCCGGGTGCGGTTTACGTGTTCTTCGGCGGTCACCGACTCCGCCCCTGAAATGCGCAGGAGGCCGTCCATGCGATCCCTTCTTCTCTCCCTGTCAATCACCATCGGTCTGATTCCCATCGCCGCGAGCGCCCAGTGGGGGCTCGACGGCACACCGCTGTGCACCGCCTTCAATTCCCAGTATTCGCCGACGATTGTCTCCGACGGCGCCGGAGGTGCGATCGTCACCTGGTACGATTTCCGAGGCGCCAACGGGGATATCTATGTGCAGCGGGTGAACGCGTCGGGGGTTCCCCAGTGGGCCGCCAACGGCGTCGCTCTCTGCACCGCCGCCAGCGACCAGGTGTATCCGGTCCTCGTCTCTGACGGCGCGGGCGGAGCGATCGTCGTTTGGACTGACTATCGAGCCGGTGCGGTCGACATCTACGCGCGTCGCGTTAACGCAGCGGGAGTTCCTCAGTGGGCTGTCGACGGGGTGGCTCTCTCGACCGCCGCCAACGTCCAGTTGTATCCCGCCGTCATCTCCGACGGTGCGGGCGGCGCGATCGCCGCGTGGTATGACTTCAGGAGTGGATTCGACTACGACATCTACGCGCGGCGGATCGACGCGTCGGGGACTCAACAGTGGACTGCCAACGGCGTCGCGCTTTGCACCGCGTTTAACGATCAACTCACCCCCTCCCTCGTCTCCGACGGAGCGGGCGGCGCGATCGTCGTCTGGTCGGACTATCGGGGCGGCACGGGTGACATCTACGCGCGGCGGGTCAACGCGTCGGGGACGCCCCAGTGGACCGCCGACGGCGTCGCCATATGCAACGCCGCCAACAGCCAGGCACATCCCGCCCTCGTCTCGGACGGCGCCGGGGGCGCGATCATCACCTGGGATGACCGCCGCGCCGGAATAAACTCCGACCTGTACATCCAGCGCGTGAACGCCGTGGGGACCCCCCAGTGGACGGCTAACGGCACCGCCATTTCCACCGCCACCAACGATCAGGAGTATCCGACCGTTGCGTCCGACGGAGCGGGCGGTGCGATCGTCGCGTGGGAGGACTTTCGCAGTGGTTCCGACCACGATATTTTCGCCCAGCGGGTGGTCGCCACGGGGTCTCCCCAATGGACCGAGAACGGGGTATCCGTCGCGCTTGCCTTATTCTCGACGTACTTTCCCACCATCGTTTCCGACGGTGCCGGAGGCGCCATCCTCGCGTGGCAGGACGATCGCAACGGGTTCGACTTCTCCGACGTCTACATGCAGCGGCTGAACGCGCTGGGGGCCGCGCAGTGGACCCCAAACGGATCGCTGGTCTCGAGCGCCTCCGGCTATCAGATGGACCTTGAACTCATTGCGGACGGTGCCGGAGGGGCGATTGTCACCTGGGGGGATGAGCGCAGCGGTTTCTTCAATAGTCACATTTATGCCGAGCGCGTCGAAGATCACTACGGGTACTGGGGACACCCCGAGCCCATCGTCAAGACCGTCGCCGACATCCCCAAAGATGAGGGCGGACGGGTCGCGGTCAACTGGACTCCGAGCGGGCGCGACCTCTCGACCCCACGCACGATCGACCACTACACGATATGGCGCGCGGTCGACGTCGTCCCGAGCCCGATCTCCAACGCGCCGGCGGTCCTGACCGACATCTCTGGTGTCGACGAGAACACGGCCGGGCCGGTGCACGCATCCCTCTCCTCCCTCCCCGGCTACTACTGGGAGCTGGTGGGGACGCAGTCCGCTCACGCCTGGACGGGCTATTCGTTTTCCGCTTCGACGCGGGCGGATTCCGTCGCCGGTAATTCCGGGACCGAGACCTTAATGGTAGCGGCGCACATCCAGTACGACACCTTCGTCGCGTTCCCATCCAACGCGCTGAACGGCCACTCGGTGGACGATCTCGCTCCTGCCGCCCCGCTGATGCTCACCGCGCAGCGCGTCGGCGCCGATGTGCATTTGAAATGGAATCGCGTCCGCGTTCCCGACCTCAAGGACTACTCGGTCTATCGGAAGACGTCGAGTGGCGTGACGCCGGTGCCGATCAACTTCCTCGCGAGTGCAGACGACACCATGCTGACCGACGCCGGCGCGCCGACGTTGGCGCTCTACTACATCGTCACCGCGTACGACGTCCACGCGAATCAAGGCTCCCCCTCGAACGAGGCCAGTGTCGGCGCGCTGACCGGCGTCGGGAACACCCCGCCGATCACCGCGCTGACCGTTCTCGACAACGTGCCGAATCCGTTCAATGCCAGGACGACGTTGCGCGTGGGATTGCCGCGGGCGAGCGATCTCGAGATCGAAATCTACGACGTCGCGGGTCGGCGGATCCGGGCCGAACACACCACCTCGCTCGGCGCGGGTTGGCGGGAAGTCCCATTCGAGGCACGGGACACGGGCGGGAACTTGCTCCCGAACGGGGTCTACTTCTATCGCGTGACGGCAGCGGGACAGTCCATCCGGGGCAAGATGGTGATTGCCAGGTAGCGCCCCGCGACCCACGGTCCTTTTCTGCGGCAATAGCCGCACAAGAAAGGGGCGGCCGCCCGACAGCGACCGCCCCATTTACGCCCAGCGAAACCAATCCGAGGGTTTTACTTCATCAGCACCATCTTTCTCGTCTCGGAGAACGAGCCGGCGTTCAACCGATAGAAGTACACACCGCTGGCAACGGGCGCGCCGGATGCGTCATGCCCGTCCCACACGGCCTCGTACGTACCCATCGGCTTGGTACCGGTCTCGAGTACCCGCACCAGCCGCCCGTCGACACTGAACACGGCCAGCTCCACGCTCGAGCGCGCCGGGAGCGAGTAGCGAATCGTTGTCGTCGGGTTGAACGGGTTCGGGTAGTTCTGCTCGAGGTAATACTGCTCCGGCACATCTCGACCCACCTCGGTCGGAGTCGGACGCGTGATCACGAACGCCAGGTCGATGCTCTGACCGCTGTTCGGCGTGCCCGGAGGCCATCTCAGCTCCTGCCAGAACGGATTGGGGAGGTCACCCCAGACGCCGTCATCCAGGAAGTGATTGCCCGTGAATCCCGTCGGGTATTGATCGAGATCGGCTGTCTTCCATCCCAGCGGGCCCTCGCTCGACATCCACACGTCGAGCCAGTAGACATGTCCAATCTCCTGGATGAACGGATCCACGATGTCGGTGATGTCGCACCGATACAGGATCTGATGGTTCAGCGGCTCGAATTGACCCTGACTCGGGTTGTACCAGCTCTGACCCTCGGTGTAGCAGCGCGTGATCCTCGTCGCCGCGTCCACCGGATAGTCTCGCTGCCACAGCAAAGGCCCCGGCCGGCTGTACTCCGGCCCCTGGCCGTCCGGATCCGGAATGTCGGCGTGAATGCTCACGTGGATGTTGAATATCTGCTGCGGGAGCGGCTGGCTCAAGTCGAGCCAGTCGTGGTACGCCGAGAACCAGAAGTGGATGTCGTTGACCGGGCCCGACTCCGAACAGCGCCAATCGTCGGCGAGGACACGGGGGGGATTGAAATAAACGTCGGCCCCCGTCGGATCCGGATTCTGCGGGAAGTGCATCTTGTGGTGCCAGGTCGTCGCGGATCCCGTGATCACGAACGCGAGGTCCATGCTCTGGCCCTGGTAGGGGCCACCCGGGTAATGAATCTCCTGCCAGCCTATTGCCGGCGTGCTCCACACCGCGTCGTCCTCGAAATGCTGTCCGGTGTACGGGGGTGGATACTGACCGCGATCCGACGACTTCCATCCGAGCTCGTTCAGCGACGAGACCGAGATGTCCAGCCAGTAGATCGTGTTCTTCTTCTGGTAGAACGGCTCGACGATATCCTTGATATTGCACTGAAAGATCTTGTTGTGATCGTTCGGCACCACCACGCCGGTGGCCGGGTCGTACCAGGCCTGGGGCCCGGCGCCGTACTCGCGGATCTTGACCTGCCCGACGTTGTAATCGCGCTCCCACAGCAACGCCCCGGGCCGGCTGTACGGGACCACCGGACCCGCCGGAACGTTCGCGTGGATGCTCACGTGGATGTTGTAGATCTGAGTGTCGAGCTGCTGGGTGAGGTCCAGCCAGTCGTTCCTGGCGGAGAACCAGAAGTGGATGTCCTCCACCGGACCGGTCTCGCTGCAACGCCAGTCGTCCGCCAGAATCAACGGCGACCGAAAGTTGACGTCGAAGCCGGTCGGGTCGGGCATCTGCGGGAAGTGCATCTTGTGGGCGTCGCCGGGGTTCCAGTCGGCGTAGGCGGGCGCCGCCACAAACGCGAGCGCGAGCAACGCCGCCGCGAATCCGCGGCGTCGACAATGTGCGTGGTACATCAGAGGCTCCTAAGCGATCGCTCGCGCAAGTCCTCCCAAACAGCGCGCGACTTGCGTCGGCGATCTTCGTCGAGGTGAAACGCGAAGGCCCGTCGGCGTGGGCCTGACCACGAGCAAGGCTGTCGGCGGTGTGTGGCGGCGGACCCTAAAAGACGGTGGACCCCGTCCCCGGTGCAGGGTGCGTTTCGACAGTCGCCGGGATTCTAGTCCGCGGCGCTGCCACTGTCAACTGGTTGCCTACCGATTCCGAAATGTGACCAATCCGCGCTGGTCGGGGCCCGGCGCGAGTGATAGACTTGATTGTCCGGTAGTTTCGGGACGCGACCGTTTGCAGTATCGCGGCCCTCAAGGCCAGAGAGGACAAGGATACTCATGCCACGTCTCTCCCCCTGGATTCTCCGTGTCGTTGGATGCCTGACCATCGCGTTTCACGCGGACGCCGCGGCGAGCACGCTTCCCCACCTCTGGAGCCAGCGCTTTGGGGATGCGAACGCCCAGTCCGCCTATGCCGTGGCGACGGATGCGAGCGGCAATGTGATCGTCACCGGCTCCTTTAGTGGGACCGTCAATTTCGGAGTCGGGAACCTTACAAGCGCGGGTTCCGAGGACGTCTTCGTGGCGAAGTTCAACTCGGCGGGCGTTCTCCAGTGGAGCAAGCGATTCGGCGACGCGTCCCTGCAACGCGCCTACTGTGTAGCGACGGATGGGAATGGGAACGTGATTATCGCTGGCTCCTTCAATGGGACCATCAACTTCGGAGGTGGAGACCTCACGAGCGTGGGAGGAGTCGATATCTTTCTCGCGAAGTTCAACTCCGCGGGCGTCCACCAGTGGAGCCAGCAGTTCGGTGATGAGGCTGATCAGTTCGCCTATTCCGTTGCCACGGATGGCAACGGGAACGTGATCCTCACCGGCGCCTTTTGGGGAGTCATAAGTTTCGGCGGTCCAATTATGATCGCTGGACAATTCGACATCTTCCTTGTGAAGTTCAATGCGGCGGGCGCCGATCTATGGAGCAAGCGGTTCGGGGACGTGCAAAATCAGTACGCTTACTCCGTGGCGACGGACGCGAGCGGGAACATAGTCGTGACAGGCGCCTTTTATGGGACCATCACCTTCGGGGGCGGGTTTCTCAACGCCGCGCCGGGGTTCCCCAATACCGATATCTTCATCGTCAAGTTCGACTCGACGGGCTTACACCAATGGAGCGGGCGGTTCGGGGATGGGTTCGATCAGTTCGCCTATTCGCTTGCCACAGATGCGAGCGGGGACGTGATCGTCACCGGTTACTTCTCTGGAACCGTCAACTTCGGGGGCGAAGACCTCACCAGTGCGGGGAGTGTCGACATCTTCGTCGCGAAGTTCAACTCCGCGGGGGCTCACCAGTGGAGCCAGCGGTTCGGGGACGCGAACCAGCAATACGCTTACTCCGTGGCGACGGACGGGAGCGGGAACGTGGTCGTTACGGGTTATTTTGCCGGCACCGTCAACTTCGGGGGCGAAGTCCTCGCCAGCGCGGGATCCTCTGACCTCTTTGTCGCGAAGTTCAACCCGTCGGGGGTTCTCGAGTGGAGTCAGCGCTTCGGGGATGAGTATGACCAGGTCGCCAACTCCGCGGCGACGGACGGGCGGGGGAACGTGATTGTCACGGGTTCTTTTGCCGGCACGGTCAACTTCGGGGGTGGCTACCTCCCCAGTGCGGGGAATCACGACGTTTTTGTCGCGAAGTTCGGCAGCGTGGCCGAGCCGACGATCACGTCGATAGCGGACATCGGCAACGACCAGGGTCGGCGGGTTCGGATTCGCTTCGACCGCTCCGGCGCGGATGACGAGGCCGCATCGATCCCGGTCACTGGATACGTCGCGTTCCGGCGCGACGACACGCCGCCGGCAGCGTCTCTCCCATCGCGCAGCCCGCTGGACGTGGGATGGACCGAGGCGGGGTCGGTTTCGGCGTTCACGAAGGACTCCTACGGAATCGACGTACCCACGATCGGTGACTCGACGATCGCCCTGGGCGAGTACAACTCGGTGTTCTTTATACGCGCGGCGACGGATGCGCCGTCGGTGTTCTACGACTCCACGCCGGACTCCGGTCACTCCATCGATAACCTCGCCCCGGGAGTACCCACGACCTTCGCCTACACCGCGGGAACGTTGACCTGGGACGAGTCCACGTCAGACGACTTTGACTATTTCTCGGTCTATGGCGGGAGCACGGAGTCCTTCGGCTCCGCCACGCTCGTCGACTACACGGTGGATCCCGCGATGAACGTGAACTTGTCTCCCTACACATTCTACTTCGTCACGGCGACCGACTTCTCCGGGAATGAGGGTATGCCCGAGATGGTGAACGCCCTGTCGGGCACGGGCCGGGCGCCTGAGAATTATGTCCTCTCGATTTCCTCGTATCCGAATCCGTTCAACCCTGGCACCACGATTCGCTACACGGTGCCATCACGAAGTTGGGTGGAGGTGGCTGTTTACGATGCCCAAGGGCGTCGCGTGGCGACGCTCGAAGACTCCAATAAGAACGCGGGTGCGTACACACTGGCGTGGAACGGGATCGACACGAGGGGAAATCGGGCAAGCTCGGGCGTCTATTTTGCGCGCATCACGCACTCCAGCGGTACCAGGAGCTACAAACTGGTCCTGCTCAAGTGAGCGACTCGAGCATCGTGACACTCGCACCGACGAGAATCAGCGCGGCATTCGCCATGCCGGAGAGCTCCAAGGCGCTACGCCAGAAAAGAGAAACGGCCCACATCTTTCGATGTGAGCCGTTTGCTAGTTGGTGCGCCGCGAAGGACTCGAACCTTCAACCACCTGATTAAGAGT
>Ga0184629_10000813_pt1 | contig 13371 bp, 10 predicted proteins | sample PLM4_32_b1_FD_133158 | JGI IMG/M metagenome (GOLD analysis project Ga0184629, IMG submission 133158) | Groundwater sediment microbial communities from an aquifer in East River, Colorado, USA - PLM4_32_b1 | ecosystem: Environmental > Terrestrial > Soil > Riparian zone | place: USA: East River... | reverse complement strand
CGCGGGGTATTGCCCCGTCGCGCCGACGTGATGCCCCATGCCATCACCAGCACGACCGCGGGAATGATCGGCGCATTCAGAAGCACGCGCAGCACCATGTAACTCGCGCGCGCGAAAAATGGCGTCGCGAGCCAGGGCACGCACGCGAGCGCCAGCGGAAGGACACAAAACGCCAGCGTCAGCAGAGCGCGTCGTTGCGTGCGGCGGGCCGGGACGAGCAGGCCCACGAGCAGGATTCCGCCGAGGAACACGATACCGTGTTCGCGCAATACCTCCATCGGGCTGGCGACCAGCCAGCCCTTGCCGACCATCATCATCCCCTGCACGTGGGCGTGGATTTCATTCGCCGTCCCCGCGGCCCCGGCCAGGCGCGCGACGGCGGCCGCCCCGCTCGCCGCCGCGACAAGCAACGCCACCCGGATCCGCGCCGCCCGCGGCAGCGACGCCACGCCACCGAAGAACGCGAGCGTGCACGCGAGCACGAATCCGTGCACGACCACGCCGAAGTGTACCAGGGCTCCGCCCGCGCACAGCACCGCGAGCACGGCCCCCCGCGCCGGCGTGAGCCCGCCCACCGCCCCGCGCACAGCCAGCGCGGCGATCGCCCAGTACCAGGTCGCGGCCAGATTCTGCCCGTACGCGGACGCCGGGGCGAACTGCCACACCGTGCCGCCGTAGGAAAGCGCGAATAGCACCATGCACGCGGCGAGCATCGCTCCACCGCCGACGAAGGTCATGGCAAACGCGGCAAACGCGAACACCGCGGTCGGGAACATGACGGTCGGAAACCAGACCCAGGTGGCGGTCGGGTCGCTCCCCGCCAGCACGGTGATCGAGGCGAGCAGGGCATGCAGGCTGCCCTTACGCGGGTCGTGCGGGAGCGCAGTGTGCGCTTCCTTTGGCCACGCGAGCACCCCGTCCGGACGCATGGAGTCGTAGACGACGGCGCGCCGGAGGTACCCGATGTGATCCAGCGCGTCCTCGTTCGGTGCCAGCGCCGGACGCGCGACGACGGCGATCGATGCCAGCGCGACGACGGCGAGGGCGCCGGCCAGCATTCGCCACCGCGAAGCGACGCCGCCCGCGGGCCGCCCGCGCAGGTTGACCACGATCACCACGAGGTACGCGGCGAGCAACGCCCATACCGTCGCATCCGTGTAGCTCGAGAGACGGCACCCTGCGCGCCACGCCACCTCCGACGCCAGCGCGTGGACGGAGAGCGTTGCCAGAATCGAGAGTGGATACGCGAGGAGAAACGAAAGACCCGGGACGCGGGCGGAGACGATTGCCAGCGTGACCGCGGCGGGCGCCAGGATGACGCCGACGCACACCGTCATCACCCGCACCGCTTCCGGGGCGCCGCCGAGCCAGCCGGCCGCCGCCAGCCCCGTGGTGGCAAATCCGATTCCGGCCGCCGCGGTGGTGAATGAGGTGCGTCTCAAGCGAACCGCTTCGTGACCAGAAAGAGCAGATTCCGAAAGCCGTCCCGCCACTTCTGGAGTTTCACCTCACCCACGCGCGGGTGATAGTCGATGGGGTATTCGCCGAAGCGGACCTGCGGGTGGCGGATCGCCTCAATCTTGATCTCCTCCGAGAACGCCATCCCGTCGCTCTTGACGGTGAGTTTCGGATAAACCGGCGAGCGAAACACCCACATGCCCGACTGTGAATCGCGCACCGCGCGGCCGTACAGGACCGCCATCCCGACGGTGAGCACGAGATTGCCCACCTGGTTGGAGAAGTTCATCGCATGCCGGTTCTTGAGCGGAAAACGCGACGCGCTGACGAAGTCCAGCTCGCGGTCCACGAGGTGGTCGACGAGCTCCGGGATCTGCTCGGCCGGATACGTGCCGTCCCCATCCAGCGTGATAGTCACGTCGCCGGTCACGGCGGGAAGCCCCGCCTGGTACGCGGCTCCGTAGCCCTTGCGGCGCTCGAACACCACGCGCGCGCCCAGCGCGCGCGCGGTTTCGGCGGTGCGATCGGTGCTGTTGTTGTCCACCACCACGACTTCGTCGACGCACGCGGGGAGCTGGCCGATGGTATGGCGAATGCCCTGCTCTTCGTTGTAGCACGGGATCACGACGCTGATCTTCAAACCACGGTGCATGGACCTCTCCTGTCGAGTCTACCGGGAAGCCCCCAGCAGGCGCGCGAGGCGTCCCGCCATGGGAACCGGAATGGAGGCGACGACGTCGAGCTCTTCGGGGCCGAACAGGCGCGCCGCGCGGTAGGCCGCCGCCAGCGCCACCGTCGCCGCCGCAGTCGCGGCGGCCAGCCCCACGCTTCCACCCACGCGCCAGAGCACGGGCACGGCCACGAGAACCGCCGACGAGGCGAGAAAACAGCGGCCGATGAAGCGAAACGGAATCGAGATCTCCGGCATGAAGCGCCGGACGGCGATAAAATAGGCGACGGGCTGCGCGGCGATCGCGATCGCCACCGGAATCATCGCCCCCGGCACGCCGTACTTTGGTATCAACACCAGATCCAGACCTATATTGATAATCGCGAGGAACACGTAGATTAGCAGATTGACGTGGGGTTTTTCCAGAACGTAGAGCGCCATCGACAGCGGGGTGGACACGAACGAAATGGTGAATATGGCGAAGAAGAGTTGGGTCGGGATCGCGGCTGCGCGCATGCCCTCGCCGAATATCTCTCCCACCACCCGCCCGCCCAGCACGATGCCGCCCGCGCACAGCGGCGCGCACAGCAGGAACAACAGGCGATAGTAGCGCTCGACGACGCTGCGCAGACGGGCGGGATCACGCGAGTACGCTTCCGACATCCCGGCCATGACCAGCGGCCACACCGTGCCGGGAACGAACTCGAGGACGGTTTGCGGCAGCCGGTACGCGAGGTCGAAGAACCCCGCCTCCGCAGCGGTTCGAAAGTGACCCAGCAACAGCGTCTCCGATTGGCGCCACACGACCAGGTTCAACACGCCGATGGCGGCGAATGGGAGCGAGTACTTCCACAGGCGCGCGCGCGTGACTTCCGCCTCCGCGTCGCGGGCCGGAAAATCCGTCGCGCCGCCGAGCCGCCCCACGATCATGGCACAGGCCACGGCGTTGCCGAGCGCACCGGCGGCGAGGACCCCCAACACTCCCCACCCCATTGGAATCGCGACCCCCAGGGCGGCCGTGTAGACGACGTGACTGGCCAGCGCGGCGGCGCTCAGGCGCGCGGTGTCGTAGCTCGCGTTGAGCACGTAGGTGGCAACGGTGAAAAGTATTTCGAACAGGGCGAGCGCCACCGCGGCCACGACGTACACGCCGATGCCGTCTCCGTGGAACAGACGCCCGGTCGCATCTCGGAACACGAACGCGCCGGCGAGCAGTCCGAACCACGTGAGGGTGTGGATGGCGACGACCCGCCGCACGAGCCGCCTGGCGGCGTCGGCCGAACCCGACACCCGCAGCACCGGGAGGAACTTGAGCAGCGCCTGACCCGTGCCCAACCCGGCGAAGAGGACGGCAAACATGAGGATCGACCGCACGACACTCAGCACACCGTAGTCGTGTTCGCCGAGTCCGCGCACGACGATCACGCTGCTCGCAAACCCCAGCACGAAGCGCCCCACCCGCGACGCGACCGTCCACGCCATCGCGCGGCCGATGCGTTGCGTGGTGGCTCCTGCCTCAGCGTGACTCATCCAGCATCCGTTCGAAATAGGACTTGAAGCCAAGAATCGACGCCGGCACCGCCGCCGTCGCGGTCGCCATGAAGCACCCGCGTGAATACCGGTCCTCGGGGTTGTAACCGTGCATCGCCGCGATGGGTCGCGCTCCCATGAAGCTGGGCACGATGAGCACGCCGGGGTCGGCGAGGAAGATGCTGCGGCCGTACTCGCCGCCGGGAAACAGGCAGCCGAGCGACGCAAGCTCGGCGTCGTCCAGGCGCCGTCCGAACCCGCCGAAGGCATCGGCCACGGCCGCGTCCACGCCGGGGTTTCCCCACACCCGCGCCATCGTCGAGTCGAAAAAGGCCAGATAGTCGCGCCCCAGCCTCAGACCGCGGCGGTCGAGGGCACCCCAGACGTCGACCGAGCGCGTGACCGCCGTCATGCCGTGGTCACTCAAGAGCACGACGGAAAGGGACACGTCGCTCGCTCTCGCCTGCCGCTGCGCATCCGCCAGAAAGGCCTCGTAGCGCGCGAGCTTGGCCCGGACTGCCTCGTGGACGACGCCGACGCGATGCATGAGCGCGTCCAGCTCCGCCGTGTAGACGAACAGAACCTCGTCGTCGCCGCCGAGCGCCGCGATCGCGTCGCGGAAATTGTCTTCTTCCGGCGTCCGGTAGTACCACGCGCGATAGCGCATGCCACGTGCACCCATCCAGTCGAACACGGATTCGCACCCGAGGCCTCCGGGCTGGAAGGGGTCGGTGCGCTGCGCGACGTCGAAGCGATGCAGCAGATGCACGGGAATGTCATAGAGATCGTAGTACGACCGCACGCCTCCGCGCCAGTCGACCCAGCGGCGCACCCACCGGCGGGCCCGCCAATCGACGGCGTGCGGCAGGCGCGGCACCCCGCGCAGGAGCGCGAAGGTTCCGCCCGGGGCCGCGGCGCGAAACATCGAGAACACGCCGTGCTCGTGCGGCTGCGCCCCGGTAAGGAGACTCGGGATGGCGGTGGAGCTGTAGCCGAGCACGGTGCCCAGCGACGAGCGCCGCGCGAACGTGCCGGCCCCGAAGCCGTAGTGCTCCGCGATCTCCCAGCCGAGCGCGTCCACCAGAAACACCATCGTCACGCGGCGCGCCATCGAAACTCCCTCATGAAATCGCCCGGTGCGCCGCCGCGGCGCGGCGCTCGATGGAACCGTCGACGAACCCGAGCGCGCCGGTCACGCGCCCCACGTAGCGCTCGATGGCCGCGAGGCCCGGGCGCGAGGCCGGGTCCGCGCGCCGCAGCGCGGCGACGAGCGCGTGCGTTCGCAGCGCGGCGCGCGGCGAGAAGGAGGCCAGGCGGAGTCCACGCACCACGCTCTGCCCGCGCGAGGCCCCGACCGCATGCCGGAGCCGGACGAATTCGCGGTAGTTGTGCCAGCGCCGTCCGTGCGCGCAGCGCCGGTTCACGAGCGCTGCCGCCGTGCCTCCGGGGGCGCCGAGGACGCGTTCGGCCAGGGTCCGCCAGGCGTCCGCAGCCAGCGCGGCCGCGCGCGCTACCTGGACCGGCCCGCTCCCCGCCCGCACGTACGCATCGAGACGGTCATAGTCCGAAAAGGCCTCGTCGAGGTCGGCGCGAACGCGCGCAGACATCGTGACGGGGGGGCGCGCGCGAATCGTCTCCGCACGTCCGCGGACGGCGGGCGTGTGGGACCCGTCCACGATCAGGTGGGCCGCGCCGACGTCGAGGCGCGTCTTGAGCGCCAGCACCCGCGCGAGCCGTTCCCGCGGCGCATCGGCGGGCGCTGCCACCCACGAGAGCTCGGCGATCCGATTCTCGAGCAGATAGAGGGCCTCCTCGCGCGCGATCGCACGCGCTTCCCCGGGCGCGACCGCGTCGAGTAACGCCCGGTCCCCATACAACCAGAACGACTCCCGCGCGAGCTCCACCGTTCCCGGCCGCGCGGGCTGGGCCGCGAGGTCCTCGAGCGTGTACACACCCACGTCCGCCCCGCGCAAGAACCGCGCGCCTGCGCCCGCCGCGGGCAGACGCTCGCTCGCCGCCTTCGCCTGCGCGCGCACCGGCCCCAGCGCGCGCGGGCCAGACACCACCACGTAGAGGTCGAGGTCGGAGTAGATCTCCCAGTTCTCCTCCACGCGCGCGGCCCATACCTCGCCGCGTGCCGCACTGCCGCCGAGGAATGCGGCGCGAACGAGTCCGGCCGGGACACCCGCGAGGATGTCGGCGCACAGCGCTTGCGCACGCACGCGCAGGAGCTCGATCGGGGAGTCGGGGCGAGAGGATGGCTGGTGCACGGCGCAAATACCGCCGGGGCCTACAGCCGTCGATAGATGAACGCGGGGATGTAGTAGCGCTTACGATTGAGCACTACCCCGACCACGCGACCCTTGAACTGCTCGACCTGTTTGACGGATCGCTCGACGGTCTCACGCTTGGTCCGGCCGCAGTGCACCACCAACACCACCCCGTCGGCAAGGGGAGCGACCGGCGGCGTCTCCGGGCACGCCACGATCGGAGGGGCGTCCACGATCACCGCGTCGTAGGTCCGCAGCGCATCCGCAAACAGGCGCGGGAGCAATCGCTCGAGATTGATCTGGATCAGGGTCGGGTCGGCGCGCCCGACGTGCAGCACGTCGAAGTCCTCACCGTCGGGGCGCTGCACGAGCGCGTCGAGCGGTGTTCCATGTTCGAAATAGTCGGTGACACCTTCCGGCCGCGGGAGCGCGAACGTCCCCGCCAGCGACGGGGTGCGGGCGTTGATTTCCATCAAGAGGATCCGCGCCGCCCCGTGCATGGCAAGCAGGCGGCTGTAGCCGATCGCGAGCGTCGTCACGCCCTCGCCGTGCATCGCCGAGGTAAAGACCAGGACGCGCTTGGTGCCCGGCTCGAGGCGGGTCTCGAGCGAATTGCGCAGGATCCCCAGCTCGCGCAGGAGTTCCCCGGGGAACGGGTCCGACCCGTTCACCGCCGGCGATCGCGCGGGAACCTCCGCGCGCACGTCGGCATCGGCGCGTGCAACCACCGGAGCGTCGGAACGGCGAAAGTCGGCGCGCTCGTGCAGCGCGTCCGCCGGCGCCTCGCGCGCCGAGTCGCCCGTTTCGTACTGGCGCCGCCTTTCGGCTTCCGCGCGCCGCAATGCGTCGAACATCTTGCTCAATGCGCGGCGCCTCCGCCGGCCGCCCGCCGGCCATGAACGTCGGGCCCCGACGCAACCCCGAGTTCCTGGGCGCTCGCGAAGACGAGGTCGGACTCGATCGCCCGGGCCTTCTGCAGGTACCCCCGCACGAGAATCCGGTCGCACAGCATGTTGATCAGGCGCGGCGTCCCCGCCGAATACTCGAAGATACCGTCGATCGCCTCTTCGGAAAAAACCAGCTGGCCGTTGGTGAGCCCCGCCACCGCGAGGCGGTAGCGCACGTAGCGGTACACTTCGTCCCGCGACAGGAGCTTCATATGGCAGACGCCGGAAATGCGCTGACGGAGCTGGCGCAGGTCGTCGCGCTGGAGCAGGTGCCAAAGCTCGGGCTGGCCGACCAGCACGATCTGGATGAGCTTCTGCTGATTCGTCTCCAGGTTCGAGAGCATGCGCAGTTCCTCGAGCACTTCCGGCGAAAGGTTCTGCGCCTCGTCGATCACGAGCACCGGATTCTGATTCTCGGCATAGCGCCTGATCAGGAATTCATTCAGTTGCGCGAGCATGGCCACCTTGAGGTCGCTCTTGATCTCGATGCCGAAGTCGGTGAGGAGCATGTACAGCATCTCACGAAAATCGACCTTGGTATTGATCACGAACGAGACTTCCAGGCAGGGGTGGAACGTCTGCACGAATGCGCGCACCACCGTGGTCTTGCCCACGCCGACCTCGCCGGTCAGGGCCAGAAACCCCTTCTTCAGGAATATCCCGTGCGCGAGGTACGCCAGCGCCTCCCGGTGCGCGCGACTCTTGTAGAGGTAGCGCGGGTCGGGAGTGGTTCCGAACGGGTTCTCGCGCAGGCCGTAGAACGCCTCGTACACCGCTATCCGTCTCCCCCCGCGGCCGCGCGCTTGCGCGCGCCGGTATCACTGACAACCGCCAGCACCGTCACCCCGAGGAACTCTTCCGCTTCCGCCCGGCTCTTGACCGAATGATCCATGCTCTCCAGGAAGAACGCGATGCCCAGGCCGACGATGATGCTGAGCAGCGGGCCCAGCGCCAGGCGGATGTAGTCGCGCGTCTTCTTGCTGTAGGGGGCGCTCGCGTGTTGCAGAATCGACACGTCCTGCTCCGGGTGCCCGGCCCTGGCAATCTCGGCTTCGCTCTGGCGGTTCTCCAGCAGCTCGAGCTTGTCTGCGAGATTCTTGATGGTCTCGTCGAACTCGGTAAGCTGGCGCTCCCGGTCGGGGATCGCGTCCAGCTCCGCGCGGGCGGCGTTGAGTTCCTCGAGGAGCGCCGCGCGCCGCGCTTCCATTTCGCTCAACGACACTTTTTCAACCAGATAGGCGTTTTCGACCTGTCGCTTCAGGTCCGCGTGCAGGTCGGCAATCTGCTGATTCACCGCGACCAGGTCCGGGTGCTTGTCGGTGTATTTCTGCATCAGCGCTTCCCGCTGCATGTTCAGCTGCTGCAACGAGAACTTGATGTTCTGGACGATGCCGGAGGTGAGGACGTGCTGGGTAGCCGAAAATGCCAGTTCGCTCTCCAGCTCCGGCCCGCTCCGCTTGCTCAGCTGCGCGAGATTCGCGACCCGAAGGTCCTGGGACGAAACATCGCCATTCAGCTGCGAAACCCGTTGCTCGAGCGTTCCGATCTTGCCCAGGAGAAACCTGCTCGTCTCGTCGGCGCCGAAGAACTTCTCCTTGTTCATGAATTCGTTGCGCCGGGCGCGCCACACCTCGAGCTGGGCGCGCGTGTCGGCCGTCTCCGCCGCAAAGAAATCGGTAAGTACCGGCGGGGTCTTCCGTTCGCGGTAGTACTCCTGGAACGCTTGCGTCACGACGTTGCACCCGAGCGTGCACACCTCGCGCCGCACGTCGGCGTAGCTGATAACGAAGGCGTTGGACTCTCCGATCACGTCGGCGCGCACCGAAACCGCGTTGAACGCCCAGTCTGCGGGCAGACCGCGCTCTTTCACCGAATCCGCGAACGCCTGGCGCGCGCGGCTGAAGACGTCGTCGGAGAGAATGACCTGGATCTCGGAAGCCACTTCCTCCGCCCAGCCGAGGGTCCGCACGCTCGGATTCAACAGGCTCCCCTGTTCTCCGCGACGCACCAGGACCCGGGAGCTGGATTCCCACAGGGCCGGGCGCCGCGCGTCGAGAATGACAACCAGCATGCTCGCGAGTCCAAACACGGACACGATCACCCACTTGCGCCGGAAAACGACGTCCAGAAAGTCGCGGAGGCTGGTTTCCTGCCGGTTTTGAAGTCTATCTTGCATTGATCTGGGTCGGGTTGTTGGCCCGGAAATACTCATAGCTCGAAGACAGGTTGGCGATCTGCCATCCCTTGAATACCGCGTCCAGCGGGACCGCGATGATCTTCCCCACCTGCTCCATGAAATCCGCCGCCGAGTAGATGGGATGCTGCGGCACGAACACGATGTCGTAGTTTCGCAGGCGCAAATCGTTTTGCATGGCTGCCCCGTCCATGGCCGCCTGCAGGTCGACTTCGACGCCGACGATCTTGGAGACCGCCTGGCGCCGGATCAGAATCACGTGCCCCGGGAGCGCGCCCTTGTTGAAGCCGCCGGCCGACGCGATCGACTGCAGCAGCGTGATCTCGTCGTCGAACTGCACCTGGCCCGGCGTTTTCACTTCACCGAGGACGTACGCCCTCTGGGGCGCGGGCTCTTTCACGATCACGGCGAGGCTGGGGTCGCGGAGGATCTCGCCGAAGCGGACCTCGAGCAGCGAGTCGAGCTCCATCGGCGTGATACCGGCCGCCATGTGATCGCCCACGTACGGGAGCGAGATGCGTCCGTCGCGGCGCACCACCAGGTCGCGCGTGCTCAGATTGCTGTGGTACAGGAAGACGATCTCGAGCAAGTCGCCGACGCCCAGCACGTACTCGGGGTCCAGGCGCGGCTGGCTCGGCTGGTGGGTGTCGGCTTCAAACTCCGACACGGACCCGCTGCCGTACCAGCCCTGGGAACGATCCGCCCCCTTGGCGCCTGACGAGCAGCCCGCGGCCACCAGCGGCAGCGCTATCGCCATGCCCAGCGCGAACGCGAGTGGTACATGGGCCTGCGCCCGACGACTCGTGAGCCGCTTGCCCCAGCCCACGCCACTAATCAAAACGCAACTCATTAACTCCTCAACGATTATCAAAAGCCTGATGGGCGTTTGGATCACAAGCGCAAGGCGCATGCCACCAACGGGAGCCGCATCAATAGGCCCCCCGCCTTGCCATGACGGCAGGGATCGTTTTCACAAATATGAGGAAATCGGTCCGCAAACTGCGAGTGCGAAGATACTCCATGTCCAACCTCATCCACTCGTCGAACCCGATCTGGCTGCGGCCCGAGATCTGCCACAGGCAGGTGATCCCCGGTTTGACGTCCAAACGGCGGTGGTGACCCGGGAGATAGCGGGACACCTCCGTGGGGAGCGGCGGGCGCGGGCCCACGATGCTCATGTCGCCCTTGAGGACGTTCAACACCTGCGGGACTTCGTCCATGCTGGAGCGCCGCAGGAAGCGACCGACCGACGTCACGCGCGGGTCCAGCCGCATCTTGAACACGGGACCGTCCTGCTCGTTGTGGCGTTCGAGTTCTTTCTGTCTGCGGTCCGACTCGACGTACATCGAGCGAAACTTGTAAAACTTGAAGGGCCGCCCCCCTTCGCCGATTCGGTCCTGGCGGTAGAACACCGGCCCCGAGCTGTCGAGCCGGATTATCAGCGCGATCAACGGGACGACTGGAACGAGCAGGACGAGGATGAGGGGTCCGACGATCAGGTCGAAGATCCGTTTGGCCGCCACGTACCCCGGGTGCACGCGAAGCTCGGCGTCGCCCACTTCCGACACTCGCGTGCCCTCAAACCCACGAGTTCCTCTGGACTCCACTTGCACGAGGTGCTCCATCACGCGGCTGCTGCTCGACTCGGCGTGGGACGTCGGGAGTAAAAAAATAACCGCAGGGGGGAAAACCACCCACGCGGTTACACGCCCCCGAACTGGCCTGAATAACGCTCACCTGCGCGCGCCGGCGCGTGCAGGAATGTGTCTTCTGCTGACAACGAGAACCGTTAACAGACGAGTCCGGATGAACCTCCTGAAACGCGTATATGGTACCAAGTTGTGCGCGTGCTGTCAAGCCGCGGGGGTGAATGGGGTGGCACCCGGCTCGGGCGCGGCGCCCGGGGGGGTGACAACACCTGACCCGCTAGCGGGCGGGCACACCCGCGCCGGCCGGGACGGGCTGCACGGCAGCCTCCGCTTCCTCCCGGAGCAGGCGCTCGGCCACCACCACCACCCCGAACCACAGCCACACCATGTAGGGATAGATGTCGTCGCGCTGGTGGTCGCTGCGGAGTTGAAGCACGGCGAACACCACGAACCAGACACGGGCCAGGGCCATCAGGTCGCCGACGGGGTGGCTCTCGTATCGCCAGACCCGCTCAGCCAGGGTCATGCGATAGATTCGAGCCATGATCCACACGAACGCGCCCAGGCCGAAAAGCCCCAGTGTCTGCAGATAGAATAGGTAGGCGTTGTGCGGCCAGAACTGAAACGCCAGTCCCTGGACGACATCAAAATACGGCCCGTGACCAAAAAATGGATGTTCCATGCTCTTTGCGAGCGACGGAGCCCACGTCATCGTGCGCGTCTCCGGAACCATTCCTACCATCTGCGTATGCAACAGTCGGTCGAGCGGGGACGTCGCGACCGTGTACCGGTCGAGCAGAGTGGCCACCACCACCACCAGCACGACGAACGTGAGCAAGGTCGCGGAGAGCTGCCGAAAGGGCACCTTCCTCCGAAACAGGAAAGAGGTGTACGCGATCGCGATGGCGAGACCAATCAGACCGCCGCGATTACCCGTCGAAAGAACGCCCACCAGGGTGGCCGCGGTCGCGAGGGCCCAGAACACCTTATCCGCCGGGTTGCGCGCTTTCCATGCGAAGTAGGCCAGCAAGCAGAAAACGAAGCTGCCGAAGTCGGCCAGATTTGCATCGCTGGCCAGAACTCCACCAACCCGCATTTTGTGCACACGAACCGCCAGCCTGCCGCCCTCCTCCAGCCCCCGGCTCAGGTCGATCCAGCCGGGAACGATCACCGTTCCCGGCGCTACCAGTTCCACGATCGCCGTCAACATGACCAGCGTGATGGTGATTGCCATCAGCTTCAGCAAGCGCGTGAGTTTCTCCGGCGTATCCACGAAGGTGACGATCATATAGAAGAACGCGAAGCACGCCAGCTGCCGCCAAAATACCTTGAGGCCCATGATCAAGAGGTGATTGGTGTCCACGTTCATGAATGAAAGCACGTAGGCAAGCAGGAACACGGCAACCGGGGCGTCGAGCGCGGTTCGACGAAAAAGGCGTGTCTTGGTGGAGGCAGCGCGCACTGCCCAGATCATCGGGATGACGGTCATCAGGACGCTGTTGCTGCTCGCGATCGAAATGCCGCTCGGAAAAATGAACAGCACCGCGAAGAGATAGACCGCGTAGACCATCTCGAAGCGCAGCATGAACGCCATGAGTCCCAAAAACAGCGCGGCCTTGATCGCCCGGTGTTGGGGCTTGACCGCCTGCTCCGCCGAAAACAACGCCCCGATAGCGACCAGGGTCGCGACGGGAACGATGCGCACCGCCAGGTCGAGGCCGTGGCCGAGCCACGCGGTCCCGCGGCGCTGAGTCTTTTCAACTGTTGTATTCACGGCAAATTCCCTGGGCCCCCACCCTCCGGTTGGCGGCACGAAACGCCCCGCGCACGGGTGGAGCAAACGACGTTCCGCTACCGTCCGTCTTGCAGGAGAAGGTACAGAAGGGGCAGCAAAATCTCGTGGTGACCGGTAATCATGTGGCTCTCGCCGGCGCCCCGGAACGGGCGCGACAGCACGTTCTCGCGGACCCGGTATTGCGGGAGCATGTCGAAGCAGGCGGTGAACACCCCGCCCGGCTTCGCCCCCAGATTATAGGCGACCGAGACTGCCTTCAGGAAGACCTCGGGCAGCACCACCGCGGAGCCCGCCAGGATCACGACCCCCGCGTCGAACCCGCGGCCCACCCGGTGCGCGAGGATGCGGAAGTCGCGCATCGACAGTTCGGCGGCTTCGGCGGCGGGGAATCCGGGGTGCGGGTGGGTGATGTCCGTCCCGAGCGCGACGTGCACCGTCGCCGGGACGCCCTTCGCGTGCGCCCCCGCGAACACGCTGGTGCGCCGGTGGGGCGCACTCTCCGCCGCGATGTAGGCACCTATTCCCTGCCCCAGTCCCATCTCGTGCTCGGCCGCGAAGCGAATCGCGGCGTTGAAGCGCTGCGATGTCTCCGCCGACATGCCGAAACGGCCGCGCGGCAGCTCGGCCGCGACGTCTTCCGAGGTGTGCCCGAAAAAGGCGAGCTCGAGGTCGTGAATCGTCGACGACCCGGTGGTGGCGAGGCAGGTGACGAAGCCGCCGTCGATCAGCGCGTTCAGGTACCCGCCGAGTCCGCACTTGATGACGTGCGCGCCCATGAGCCACACGATCTCGCGGTTGTCGGCACGCGCGCGCCGCAACGCATCCACCGTGCGCAGGAGCGAGTCGGCCGCCAGGATG
>Ga0184629_10000811_pt1 | contig 13388 bp, 13 predicted proteins | sample PLM4_32_b1_FD_133158 | JGI IMG/M metagenome (GOLD analysis project Ga0184629, IMG submission 133158) | Groundwater sediment microbial communities from an aquifer in East River, Colorado, USA - PLM4_32_b1 | ecosystem: Environmental > Terrestrial > Soil > Riparian zone | place: USA: East River... | reverse complement strand
GTCGCGCGGCGCACGCGGTCGGTGACCGCGAGGGCCGAGCGCGCACCGGTTTCGGGAAAGAGCACCGCGAACTCCTCGCCCCCGTAGCGGGAGGCGAGATCGCTCGAGCGCACGGCGGCCCGGAGGATTTCCCCGAACCGCCGGATCGCCATGTCGCCCGCGCCGTGCCCGAGGGTGTCGTTGATCTTCTTGAAGTGGTCGAGGTCGAAGAGGGCGACCGAGACGGGAGCCTCGTAGCGGCGGTGGCGGGCCCACTCCTCCGCGAGGCGGGTCTCGAAGTAGCGCCGCGCGAAGAGGCCGGACAGTTCGTCGGTCACGGCGATCTCCCAGTTACGCGATGCGTGCAGCGAGGCGGTCAACGGCGCGAGCAGGGCGCGGATCTCGGCCTTGCGTTGTTCGCCGATCGGCTCCGTCGAGCCGAGCGTGAGGTACGCCACGAGGATGTCTCCGGAGTAGAGGGGAAGATGGAGGCGCTGCGTGGGCTCGCTGCCCGGCAAGAGTTCCCTCGGCGCGAAGGATCGGTCGGTTTCGGTGGCGGCAAAGCGCAGCAGGGCGCGCGAGTCGATGAGCTCGCGCACGTAAGGGTGCGCGGGGTCGCGAGTGGGCCGACGCTCTTCGGGCGTCTCGCCGTGGAGGGTCCATACCTCGTAGATCCGCTGGGACTGATCCACGCGATAGAGATCGAACGTCGAGATCGGAAGGATCTCGGAGGCGGCCCGGTAGGCGTGCTGCAGGATCTGCTGCGGATCCGGGGACTCGCCGAGAAAATGACCCTCGCGCTCCCGGGCCTGCAGCCGGGCTGCCAGGCTGCGGGCGCGCCGGCTCAGTTGCCACGCGCGAAGCCCTGCGGCGCACGTCGTGAAAAGGAGAAGGGCCTCGGCCCAGACAGGCAACACTTCCGAGAAGTCTAGCGGGAGTCGGGCCGCTTGGCGCGGACACAAAGAAATGAGGCCCCCTTTCGGGGGCCTCTCCAGTGCGGACTGGGAGGACTACTTGGGCGTGACAGTCGAGGTCGCCGGAGCGGTCTCGGTCGTCGTCGTGGTGGTGGTGGTCGTCGCCGCCGTGCCGGTCTCCTCGACCACGGCCGGGGCTTGCGCCGCGGGCGCAGCCTCGGGAACGGCAGCTTCCTTCTTCTGGCAACCCGTAGCGAGCGCCATGGCCGTCGCGGCCGCGAAACCCAAGGTCAGGAACTTCTTCATATCCCTCATCTCCTTCTTTCTAAGAAAGCGCTTTCCGTCCGAAAGCACAAGCGAAGCGCCAATGTCCAAAATCGACGCGGAATGATATCCGAAGCGCGCCCTCTGTCAAGCGGAAAGACTCCCTCGACGCGGCCCTGACTCGCGGCTATTCTTGGGCCGGCCTCGCTCCCGGAAGGACAGCGCAACGAGGCCAGACGGGGGTTACCCGGTGTTCGAGAGTCTCGGAGAGCGGATCCAGGGTGTCTTCAAGGAGCTCCGCGGAGAGGGGCACCTGACGGAGTACCACCTCGAGGCCGCTCTGCGGCAGATCCGGCTCTCGCTGCTCGAGGCCGACGTGGCGTTGCCCGTGGTGCGGCAGTTCACGGCCCGGGTGAGGGAGCGGGCCATCGGGGCGAAGGTCGCACAGCAGCTGTCGCCGGCCCAGGAGGTCACCCGCATCGTCCGCGACGAGCTCAAAGGCCTGCTCGGCGGCGACCTCGCGGACGTCAGCCTCCACGGGAAACCCGCGGTCATCGCCCTCGTCGGGCTGCAGGGCTCGGGCAAGACGACCTCGGCGGCAAAGCTGGCGAGACTTCTGAAGATGCGGGGCCGATACCCGCTCCTCGTCGCTGCAGACCTGGCCAGGCCTGCGGCGGTGCACCAGCTCGTGACGCTCGGGCGTCAGATCGGCGTCCCGGTCTTCGAGCCCGGCCCGGGCAAGGACCCGGCGTCCGTCGCCCGCGACGGCGTGCGCGAGGCGAAGCAGACTGGGCGCGACACCGTCATCGTGGACACGGCCGGCCGGCTCCATATCGACGAGGCCCTGATGTCCGAGATCCGCGCCCTCGCCGCGGCCGTCGAGCCGCAGGAGATCCTGTTCGTCGCCGACGCGATGACGGGACAGGATGCCGTGAAGTCGGCCGCAGGCTTCGCGGAGGCCCTCGCTTTGACGGGAATCATCCTGACGAAGACCGACGGCGACGCGCGCGGGGGAGCGGCCCTCTCGGTCGTGACGACCACCGGCAAGCCGATCAAGTTCATCGGCGTGGGGGAGAAGCCCGAAGACTTCGAGCCGTTCCACCCCGACCGGATGGCGTCGCGGATCCTCGGCCTCGGCGACGTGCTGACGCTCATCGAGAAGGTCGAGGCGACTGTTGACGCCGACGCGGCAGAGAAGCTCGCGGAGAAGACCGCCTCGGGCGAGTTCACGCTGGAAGACCTGCGCGAACAGCTCGCGTCGATGAAGAAGATGGGGCCGCTCGAGAGCTTGATCGATCTGCTTCCGAAGGGAGGCGCGTTCAAGGGGCTCCGCGCGTCCCAGAGCGTGGACGAAAAGGCGCTCACGCGGACGACCGCGATCATCGATTCGATGACCCTGGAGGAGCGCCGGTACCCCCAGATCTTGAACGGGAGCCGCAAGAAGCGGGTCGCCGCGGGCTCGGGCACGTCGGCCGCCGAGATCAACCGGCTGATCAAGCAGTACCAGGAGATGCGCCGCATGATGCGGACGGCAAAGAAGGGCGTCCGGGGGCTCGACTTGTCCAAAATGGCCCTTCCGGGCCCCAAGGAAAGGTCGTGAGTCACGAGTCGTGAGTTGCGAGCCGGCTCGACAAGCCCCCCTCACAACTCATGACTCACAACTCACGACTTCTGCTAGAATGCCCCGCTTTTGCTGATAACGAAGAGGTACTGAAATGGTGAAGATCCGTCTGCGCCGGATGGGTGCCCGCAACCGTCCCTATTACCGCATCGTGGTCTCCGACTCGCGGCTGACTGCCCGGGCCGAGGTCCTCGAGGAGCTCGGTTCCTACGACCCGGTCACCAACCCGCCGACCCTGTCGTTCGACCGGGAGAAGGCGCGTCAGTGGATCGGCAAGGGGGCCCTCGCCTCGCCGACGGTCCAGTCGCTGCTCGATCGCCCCGAGCCGGCCGCGACTCCGGCGGTCTGAGGCGCCGCCCATGAAGCGCCTGATCGAGACGATCGTCCGACGCCTTTCGGACAACCCGGTTGAAGCGCGGGTCAGCGAGAGCTTCGAAGGCAAGACGGTCGTTTACGACGTCGAGGTTCCGGAGGCCGATCGCGGCCGGCTGATCGGGCGCGAAGGACGCACCGTCCGCGCGCTGCGCTCCTTCGTCGGCGCCGCCGCCACCGCGCGCGGCAAGCGCGTGCTCATCCGCGTTCGCGACTAGCGCGAGCGCCCGTCCGCCCGTCCCGGGAGCCCCCGGCAGCCGCGCGCGGATCCTGATTTCGCCAATGCTCGCCGTCGGCCGGATTCGCAAGCCCCACGGACTAACGGGAGAAGTGTCGGTCGACGTGTGGACCGACTTTCCCGAGCGGTTTGCTCCTGGCACGTCATTGCTCTGGCGCAGAGGCGCGCCCGAGAGGACGCTTTCGCTCAGGGGGGTGCGCGGGCATCGGGATCAGCTGCTCCTCAAGTTCGAGGGCGTGGATGACGTCGACGCTGCCCGGGCCCTGCAGGGCGGCGAGCTTTGCGTGCCGGTCGAGGATGCGCATCCGGCTCCGGAGGGCTTCTACTACGGGCACGAGGTCCGCGGATTCTCCTGCGAAGACGCGGGCGGCCGCGTGCTCGGAGTCGCCTCGGGGCTCGAACGGACGCCCGCGGGCCCGATGCTCTCGGTGGATGTCGGGCTCGGCCGGGAAGCGCTCGTTCCATTCGTGCATCCCATCGTGGTGGCCATCGATCGCGAGGGCCGGCGCATCGTGCTCGATCCGCCGGAAGGGCTGCTCGAGCTATGACGGGCGGGGCGACGCCGGCGCCGGCCATGCACGTGGAGATCCTGACCATCTTCCCGGGCTACTTCGAATCCCCGCTGCGGGAGAGCTTGCTCGGAAAGGCGATCGCCGAGGGAATCCTGCGGGTCAGCGTCACGGACATCCGCTCCTTTGCCGCGGACCGCCACCGCAAGGTGGACGACGAACCCTACGGCGGAGGGGCGGGGATGGTGATGATGGCGCCGGTGGTCGCCGCGGCGATCGAGGCTCGCCGGGACGCAGAGGGTCTTCCCCGGGCCTGGACCGTGCTGATGAGCCCGGACGGCGCCCGGCTCGATCACGGCCGCGTAGCCGCTCTGGCCCTCCGGCCGCGCGTTCTGATCGTCTGCGGGCGGTACGAAGGGATCGATGAGCGGGTCCGCGACCTCGGACTCTTCGACGAAGAGATCTCGGTCGGGGACTTCATCCTGCCGGGCGGAGAGGCCGCGGCCCTTTCCCTGGCCGAGGCCGTTACGAGACTCGTGCCGGGCGTGGTCGGAGCAGCCGAGTCGCTCGAAAACGAGTCGTTCTTCCGGGACCGGCTCGATTATCCCCACTACACGCGTCCACGGGAGTTCCGGGGAGCGGCGGTCCCCGACGTGCTCCTCTCGGGTGACCATCGCAAGATCCTCCGGTGGCGGGAGGCCCGTGCGCTCGAGCGCACCCGCGAACGTCGTCCGGATCTGCTGGCGCGGCGGCCGGTTGAGCCGGGGGAGGGGGAGGAGTAAGAAAAGAGGGAGGTTTCAGATTTCAAGTTCGGGAGGAGGGCGGATAAGCGGCCCGAAACGTGAAACTTGAAACTTCAAACTCCATTCGGGTAGAATCCGCCGTTTCCCGGGTATTCTGCGGCCGTTGCCCGCCCTAGTTTTGGAGAGGTTTGCCATGAGTGACGTCCTGCTCGAAGTGGAAAAACTGTCGCTCAAGAGCGGCTTGCCGGCGTTCGCGCCGGGAGACTCGGTCAAGGTGCACGTGAAGGTCCGCGAAGGCGAGAAAGAGCGGATCCAGCTTTTCGCCGGGGTCGTGATCTCTCGCCGGGGCGGCGGTTCGCGCGAGACGTTCACCGTGCGGAAGATCTCGGGCGGCGTCGGCGTCGAGCGCGTGTTCCCGCTCCACTCGCCGATCATCGACCGCATCGAAGTCGAGCGCCGGGGCGCCGTGCGCCGTGCAAAGCTCTACTACCTCCGCGACCGAAAGGGCAAGGCCGCGCGCATCGACGAGAAGCAGACCGACTGAGGTCGACCGCCCCGTGAGGTCCGACCCGCTCGCCGCCCTGTTCGCCGAGCTGGGTCGTTTGCGCCAGCTGGCTCGCCTCGAGTCGGAGCTCTCCGCGCGGGGTTTCACGCACATCGCCGGTGTGGACGAGGTGGGCCGCGGCTGCCTCGCGGGTCCCGTCGTCGCCGGCGCCGTGATCCTGCCCGCTGGATGCGTGCTGCCAGGCCTCGATGACTCCAAGCGCCTCGATCCCGGTTCCCGCGGCCGGCTCGATCGCGAGATCCGCCTGCGGGCGGTGGCGATCGGCCTGGGGGTCGTGGAGGCCCGCCAAATCGATTCGGAGAACATCCTGCGCGCGAGCCTCGAGGCCATGCGCCGGGCGGTCTGCGCGCTCGACCCGGCGCCCGACGTGCTCCTGGTGGATGCGGTGCGCGTCCCGGAGGTCCGGGTGCCCCAGCTTCCGGTCATCCACGGCGACACGCTCTCGCTGTCGATCGCGGCGGCCTCCATCGTCGCGAAGGTCCATCGCGACGGCCTGCTCGAGGCGCTCGGACGGCGCCATCCCGTCTACGGGTTCGAGTCTCACAAGGGCTACGGGACCCCCGAGCATTGGGAAGCTCTGCGTCTCTACGGACCGTGCCCGGAGCACCGGATGAGCTTCCGCGGAGTGACCTCCTAGCCGGGTTCCGAGGCTTTCGGCGGCCGGCAGACGCACGGTCGAGGTCAGAGCGGTTAGAATCGTCCCTGAATGGCGGTCAACCGCGAACAGGCCCTCCAGTCCGCCGAGAAGCTTCTCTCCCGAGGCAAGCTCGATCAGGCGCTGAAGGAATACCTGCGCGTCCTCGAGGACAACGCCAGGGACATCCCCACACTGAACAAGGTCGGGGACCTTTACGTCCGGATGAACCGTCCCGGCGAGTCGATCCCGTACTTCGAACGGATCGCCGACTTCTACTCGAAGGACGGGTTCTTTCTCAAGGCGATCGCGATCTACAAGAAGATCAACAAGATCGACCCGGCGCGGCTCGAGGTGTACGACCGGCTCGCCGACCTGTACCACAAGCAGGGCCTCGTCCAGGATGCCCGCAGCCAGTACCAGGTTCTCGCCGACCACTATCAGAAGAACAACCGGCTCCCCGACGCGATCACGGTGTACAAGAAGATGGCGCAGATCGATCCCGCCGATCTGCGGATCCAGGTCCGGCTGGCGGACGTCTACCGGGCCGCCAACCAGAAGGACCAGGCCGTGATGCAGTACGGCCTGATCGGGTCGATGCTCTTGAAGCGAGGCGCCCACGACGAGGCGGCCCAGGTCTTCCAGAAGGCGCTCGAGCTCTCGCCCGACGACGTCGAGACGCAGCGCAACCTCGTGCGCTCGCTGCTGGCCCAGAAGAACGCGGCGGCCGCGATGGCCGTGCTCAAGGCGGCGCCCCGCACCGGCGAGAGCCTCGGCCTGATGGCGGAAGTGCAGCTCGACATGGGCGAGCGCGCCGAGGCTGTGCGGACCGCGGAGCAGGCGCTCGCCCTCGATTCCGACGCCGAGACGCCGCGGATGTTCCTCTGCCGGCTGCGCGTGCAGGAGATGGCCCTCGACAAGGCGATGGCCGCGGTGGCCCCGCTCGTCCTGACCGCGGTGACGCGGCGCGAGTTCGCGAAGGCCGCGGAGTACCTCGAGCCCATACTTGCGGCCGACCCGGCGCACACGGGCGCCCTCCGGAAGCTGGCGCAGGTGCTGGAGGCCGAGGGCAACCGGCCCGCGCTCGCGAAGGTCCACATCTGCCTCGGCGAGGCGGCCGAGCGCCAGCAGGATCCGGCGGCCGCGCTCGAGCACTACCGGCGCGCGCAGGAGGCGGACCCGTCCAACATCGAAGCGGCGACGCACGTGCAGAACATCGGAACGCCGACGCAGGTGCCGGCCGAGCCTGCCGCCCCCGCGGCTGAGACCCCGGAGTACCAGGAGCTCGTCATCGATCTCGAGGACTCGGCCTCCGTCCACGCACCGCAGCCCGACGTCGCTTCGATCGAGTATGACGAGAAGACGGCGGATGCGCCTTCAGGCCCTCCGGCTGCCCCCGCGCCGACGGCCGACAAGGCGGCGGCGGCGACCGGCCAGGAGCAGCAGGTCGAGACGCTCATCGTGGAGGCCGAGTTGTTCGCGCGTTATGGCCTCGCCGACAAGGCGATTGAGCGGCTCTTTTCGCTGGTGCGGCGGCGGCCGGACCTGCTGAAGGCGCGCGAGCGGCTCGTCGAGCTCCTCGCGGAAACGAAGAACCCCGGGCTCTCCCGCGAGGCCTCGGCGCTTGCCGCGGCTTACGACGAGGCCGGGCGGCCCGGCGACGCCGGTCGTATCCTGGCGCGCGCGGGGCAGGACGGCGCAGAGCCGGAGCTGTCGCATCCCACGGTGGCCGCGGCGCCCCCGGCGCCGGGGCTCGAGGTGGAGTTCGAGGAGTTCGATGTCGGTCACCCGGCGGCGCCTCCGGCCGAGGTCGCATCCGCGGCAACGCCGTTTCCCGAGGACGGCATCGAGTTCGTCGGGGGCGAGGCGGGGCCGCCGCCCGCCATGGAGAAGCTCTCGACGCCGCAGCCGCAGACTCCCGAGGACACGGAGTTCGTGTCGTTCGAGCAGCTCGGCAACCTGCTCGAAGACGAAATGCACCGGGCGGGGGAGAGCGAGGCCCCGTCGCCGACGGAGTTCCCGGTCATCGACGAAGAGAATCTGTTTTCCGACGAGCAGAAGTTCTTCAACCTCGCCGAGGAGCTCGAGAAGGACCTGGGCGACGAGCCGGCGATCGAGGAGTCGTCCGAGATCTCCACGCCGCAGGGCGAGGTGTCCCTCGAGGAAATCTTCCGGGAGTTCAAGAAGGGGGTCGAGCGGCAGCTGTCGGCCGAGGACTACGAGACGCACTACAACCTCGGGATCGCGTACAAGGAGATGGGTCTCATCGACGAGGCGATCGGCGAGTTCCAGCTCGCCAGTAAGGACCCGGGCCGCGTGGTCGAATGCTGCAGCATGCTCGGGCACTGCTTCCTCGAGAAGGGAATGCCGCAGCTCGCGATCAAGTGGTTTCGCAAGGGGCTCGAGTCGCCCGGGATCGAGGACCCCGCCACCGCCGGAATGCTCTACGACCTTGCCCAGGTCTACCAGGACACGGGAGACACGGACTCGGCATACCGGACGTTCCAGGAGGTCTACGGGCTGAATGCGAACTACCGCGACGTGGTGCGGCGCGTGAATGAGCTCGACGCGGTGCGGAAGAACCCCTGAGAAGACGTTTGTAGTCTGTAGTGGTTTCTCTCTCGCAGCCGCCGAAATCCGAAATCCAAAATCTGGCCGCAATCGCGGGGCCTCTTCTCTCGGTCGAGGACCTTCGCGTCGAGCTGCCGGTCGACGGCATCCTGCATCCCGCAGTGGACGGCGTGTCGTTCGCGCTCGAAGCCGGGCGGGCGCTGGCCGTCGTCGGGGAGAGCGGCAGCGGGAAGACCCAGCTCGCGCGCGCCATCCTGGGCCTCCAGCCCGACGGCGCCCGAATGAGCGGGAAGGTGCTCTGCTCGGGGCGCGACCTCTCCACGCTGTCAGATCGCGAATGGCGTGCCGTCCGGGGCCGCGAGATCGGGATGGTCTTCCAGGAGCCCGCGGCCGCTCTCGATCCCGTGCAGACGGTCGGCGCGCAGGTCGTCGAGGCGATCCGCCTGCACGAGCCAGTCTCCCGCGCCGAGGCGCGCCGCCGAGCCGTGGAGGCCCTGGCCGAAGTGGCGTTTCCGGACCCCGAGCGAGCGCTCGGGGAGTATCCGCACCGGCTCTCGGGTGGGTTGCGCCAAAGGGCCTGCCTCGCGATCGCGCTGGCGGCGGGGCCGAAGGTGCTCCTCGCCGACGAGCCAACGGCCTCCCTCGATGCCACGGTGGCGATGCAGATCCTCGAACTGCTCGACCGCCTGCGCCGCGAGAGGGGCCTCGCGGTCCTTCTCATCACGCACGACCTCGGGGTCGTGGCGAAGCACTGCGACCGCGTCCTCGTGCTCTACGCGGGCCGGGTCGTGGAAGAGGGCGGCACGGCCGCGCTGCTTCGGTCCCCGGCCCATCCCTACACGCGGGGGTTGTTGCGTTCCATCCCGGTTCTCGTCGCGGCCGGGCGGCAGCGGGGCGAGCGCTACGAAGCGATCGCCGGCGCGCTCGAGGACCTTTCGGCGCGGCGCCGCGGCGGATGCGCGTTCGCGCCCCGCTGCCCGGATCGGTTCGAGCCCTGCGACGCGAGCGTGCCGGACCTGTACCCCGCAGGCGAGGGGCGGTCGCGCTGTTTCCTCTCCCGGGAGGCTCCGCGGAGGGGCGCATGAGCCGCAAGCCGGCCCTCGTCGTCGAGCCGCTCCTCCGCGCGGAAGGGCTTGCAAAGCGGTTCTCGCTCGTCCACGGTCTCCTGGGCGCGCGCGGGGAGGTCCTTCCCGCGCTGCGCGGGGTCACCTTCGAGATCGCGCGCGGCCAGACGCTCGGCCTCGTCGGCGAATCCGGCAGCGGGAAGACCACCGCGGGGCGGATCGTGGCGAGGCTCGTCCGGCCGGACTCGGGCCGCATCTTTTTCGACGGGACCGACTGGCTGGCGCTTTCCGGGGCCGTGCTGCGACAGCGCCGGCGCGAGGTCCAGGTGGTCTTTCAGGACCCGCAAAATTCGTTGAATCCGCGCATGCGGGCCGGCGACCAGATAGCCGAGCCGCTGCGCGTGCAGAGGCTCGCACGGGGGCGCGCGCTCGGCGACCGGGTCCGGCAACTTCTTGCCGACGTGGGCCTTGGTGCCGAGACCGCCTCCCGATTCCCGTCGGACCTTTCGGGCGGGCAGCGCCAGCGGGTCGCGATCGCGCGGGCGCTCGCGACGGCGCCGCGGCTGGTCGTCTGCGACGAGCCGGTCTCGGCGCTCGACGTCTCGGTCGGGGCGCAGATCGTCAACCTCCTGCTCGACCTGCGCGAGCGGGCGGGGCTGTCCTACCTGTTCATCTCCCACGACCTCGCCGTGGTGTCCCGGGTGGCCGACCGCATCGCGGTCTTGTATCTCGGCGCGATCGTCGAGGAGGGCCCGGCGCAGGCGATCTCCTCGCGTCCGCTTCACCCCTACACGTTCGCGCTCGTGGCTGCTGCGGCCGAGCCCGACCCATCGGCTCCGCGGCGTGGAGCCGTGCTGCTCGGAGAGCTGCCGTCTGCCGTGAACCCGCCGGCGGGATGCCACTTCCACCCGCGCTGTCCGATCGCGCGCCCGCGCTGCAGGCAGGAGGCCCCTGCCCTCTCGGAAGCGGCCGCCGGCCATCGCGTCTCTTGCTTTTATCCGGGCGAAGTGGGGTGATATGAAGGTCCTTTCCGAAACTTTTCCACGTCCTGTTGCGTAGAGTGGGTTGACAAAGGAGTCATGGAATGAAGAGTTTGGCTATTCTCCAGGGCGGTCGCGCGATCCTGTCGGCGGGAGCGCTGCTCCTGCTCTCGACCTGCGCCCTGGTGGCGCAGTCGGGCCCCGTCGTCTCGGCCGTGCCGGGGCAGCGCAGCCCGCACCCCCTGCCAGCCGCCGGCAAAGACGGCATCCCCCTGACGCTGGACCAGACGATTGGCCTGGCGCTGGCGAACAACCAGGACTTGAACGTGACGGTCAACGCGGCAGAGGCGTCGCAGTTCTCGCTCTTCGCGAACTACGGCATCTATGACCCGCTGCTCCAGGCCTTCGGAAGCCGGACGCACAACGATCAACCCACCGCCTCCCAGCTCTCGGGCGCCGCGGTCCTGAAGACCGACCTCTCGGATGCCGGCGCCCAGGTCGCGCAGCTGACTCCCTGGGGCGGGACCTTCACGCTGGGATTCGCCGGGAACCGGACCAAGACGAACTCGACGTTCTACGACGTCAACCCCTCGTTCACGGCGGGACTGACCGCCTCGGTCGACCAGCCGCTCCTGCGCAACTTCGGCAAGCTCTCGACCAACTGGCTCATCGAGACGGCTCGCAACGCGCGCGACTCGGCGTACCAGGACTTCGTGCGCAGCGTCCAGGCGACGGTGAACTCGACCGAGCAGGCCTACTGGGACCTCGCCTATGCGTACGAGAACCTCAAGGTGAAGCAGGAGGCCAAGCGCCTCGCGGTCGAGTTGAACCGCATCACGAGGATCAAAATCGACGTGGGGTCGCTCGCCCCCATCGACATCGTCCAGACCGAAGCGGACATGGCCACGGCCGACCAGGACATCATCAACGCCGAGGGCTTGATCGGGCAGGCGCAGGACCAGCTCAAGCGTTTGCTGAATTTCGATCCGACGACCTGGAACGCGGCGCCGATCCTTCCGATCGACCCGGTCCGCGTCGAGCAGCAGGTGTTCGACCTCGAGCAGGGCGTGACGACAGCGCTCGTGCGCCGGCCCGAGATCGTCTCCCAGCGGTACAACGTGGCCTCGGGGCAGGTCCGGTACGCGTACTACCAGGACCAGGTGCTGCCCTCCCTCAACCTGCAGGCGAGCTACGGCAACAACGGCCTCGACGGGCAGACCACGCTTCCCGACGGGACCGTCGTCTACGGGGGATTCGGCGGCGCGGTCGACCAGGTCTTTAGCCGGGACTTCAAGAACTGGAAGGTCGGCCTCGTCTTCTCGTATCCGATTTTGAACCGCCAGGCGCGCGGGGCCCGGGGTGTGGCGCAGTACAACCTCGAAACGCAGAAGGCGCAGCTGACGGTGATCCAGCAGGACATCATCGTCGGCGTTCGCAACGCGCACCGCGCGATCGATACGGCGTCCAAGCAGATCGTCGCTGCGGCCAAGGGCCGCGAGTTGGCGGAGCGCAACCTCGACGCCGCGCGCAAGAAGTACGACAACGGCATGACGACCTCCTTCGAGGTTTCGAAGATCACCAACGACCTCTCCGACGCGCGCACCCGCGAGCTCAACGCGCTCGTGATCTACCGCAAGGCGGTTTCGGCGTACCACAACCAGATCGCCGACATCCTCGAGTGGAAGGGCGTCCGGATCGAGGGGATGCCGGAGATGGCGCCGCCTCCGGCCGAGATCCGCGCCGACCTCGTGCGGACGGCGACCCAGGCCACGCCCGCCGCGCCGTAATGGGGAGGAGTCCGCCCCCGCGGCGCCCGCGCCCTCGGGGCCCGACTCCGCCCTCGGGCGGCTCGCCGGAGCCTTCGTGTCTCCCGTCCGCACGTTCGGCGCGATTGCCCGGAAGCCTTCGTGGCTCCTCCCGCTGCTCCTCTGGACCTCACTGTCCTTTCTCGTTGGGCAGCTCGTCGTGACGCGGATGGACCTCCGGAAGACGATCCGCGACAGCGCCGAGCAGCGCGGCCAGACGATGACCGAAGCGCAGATCGAGCAGGCCGTCGAGCAGTCGCAGAAGGTCTCCTGGATCTTCGAGGCCATTCCGGTCGTCATCCCGGCCCTGCTCTCGGTGATCGTCGCGGGCGCCCTCTGGATGGCCTGCCAGGCCTTCGGGTGGGAGCTCAAGTTCCGCCAGTCCTACGGCGTCACGATCCACGCGTTTCTGCCGGGAATCGTCCTGTCGGTGGTCCTCCTGGGCGTGCTCTGGAAGCGGGATTCGATCGATCCCCAGACCGTGGGCGATCTGCTGCCGACAAACCCGGGCGTCCTGGTCAGCGCCAGGACCGAGAGGGCGCTGCACTCGCTTCTCTCCTCGCTCGACCTGATGTCCTTCTGGACGATGGGGTTGCTCGTCCTCGGCCTCTCGGCCGCGACGAAGGCGCCCCGGGGACGGATGACCAGCCTCGTCTTTGGCCTCTGGGGCCTCTACGTGCTGGGAAAAGCAGGGGTTACGGCGATCTTCTCCTGAGGATCGGGTGCGTTCGGCGCGAAACACGGGCGATGGAAAATCGTACTATGCCCCAGGGGGATCCCTGACCAATGCTGATCGACATCCGGGACATCACCAAGGTCTACGAGATGGGCGAGGAGAAAGTCCATGCCCTCTCGGGCGTCACGGTCGGCGTCGAGCGCGGAGAGTACGTGGCGATCATGGGCCCGTCCGGTTCCGGAAAGTCGACGCTGATGAACCTCATCGGCTGCCTCGACACGCCCTCCTCCGGGTCCTACATCCTGAACGGCAAGGAAGTGGCCAGGATGACTGACGACGAGCTCGCGGCGATTCGCAACCAGGAGATCGGCTTCGTCTTTCAGACCTTCAACCTGCTGCCCCGGACCTCGGCCCTGCAGCAGGTCGAGCTGCCGCTCGTCTACGGGGGCGTCT
>Ga0184629_10000810_pt1 | contig 13395 bp, 9 predicted proteins | sample PLM4_32_b1_FD_133158 | JGI IMG/M metagenome (GOLD analysis project Ga0184629, IMG submission 133158) | Groundwater sediment microbial communities from an aquifer in East River, Colorado, USA - PLM4_32_b1 | ecosystem: Environmental > Terrestrial > Soil > Riparian zone | place: USA: East River... | reverse complement strand
TGGCCACCGGGTTGTGAACCGTTTGGGCGGGGTTCGTCTCGAACGGAAAGATGCCGATCACGATGCCGCTGCAATGGCGCATAAGGTACCGCCCCACGAGCCGGCCGTTCGGCTCGATCTGCCCCAGCCCGGACGATAACAACAACGCCGGCGAGGCGATCGCGCCGGCGCTCACGACGCACAAGCGACACGGCGCGGTGAACCGCCGGCCGGTCGCCGTGTCCAGGCATTCCACCGCCGTGATCTCGTCCCCCCGGCGCTCCAGACGACAGGCCACGGTACTGTGGAGCACGCGGGCCCCTCGCTGGATCGCCTCAGGCAGGACGGTCACGGCGAGGTCGTTCTTCGCCCCGATCTTACACGGGAATAGGTCGCACGTCATGCACTGGATGCAGGAGGGCCGGCCGGCGCCGCCCCTGAAGTTGATCGCCAGCGGGAGCGGGAACGGGTGCAGCCCCAGCGCGGTGGCCGCGTCGGCCACCCGGCGCGCCGGCGCAGACAGGGGCGGCGGCGCGTGCGCGTAACCACACGCTCGCGGTGGCTCGGTGGGATCGGTCCCGGCCACGCCCGCGACACCGAGCAGCCGCTCGGCCTCGTCGTAGAACGGCGCCAACTCCGCGTAGCGGATCGGCCACGCGGGCACCGTCTCGACCCCGTCGAACCGGTCGGCGAGGTCGAAATCCTCCTCACGCAACCGCAGCGACGCCGCCCCGTAGAACACCGACTTGCCGCCCACGACGTCGTTCGGATAGACGGCCTTCCGTCCGAACGCGGTATGTACCTCGTAAGGAGAAGCGCTCCGATACTTGCGGTCGATGAGAATCTGGTGGGCGTCCCAGGCTGAGTCGTCGCGATCGACCCAGCGGCCGCGCTCGATCAGCAGCACGCGCAGTCCAGCACGCACCGCGGCCAGCGCGGTCAGGCTGCCACCAAACCCGGTCCCGATCACGACGACGTCCCACACATCCATCGGCATCTCCCTGCGTCGCTGCTCCGCCCGTGACGCCCCTGTCAAGCCGTGGTGTGGTGGGAGAGACTCTCGTCCTGGGCCGCCACCGCGATCATCAACCGCCCTGCGCATCGTTCACTGGAGGTGCCACTTCCGCGAGCAGCGGCACGCCGCCCAGCAGCCGGCTGCCGATGATGACCGCGGCCGGCACGACCATCACCACGATGAGGACCCACACCGGCACGCTCACCCGGCCACCGAACCATGCGTAGAACAGCCAGCGAGGGACCCGACCGACCGCCGTCGCCAGCATGAAGCGCCCGAGCGGATAGTGGTGCAAGATCGCCAGCGCGCGTCCCGCCCAGAACGGCAGCGGCGTGAACGCGAACACCACCACCATCCAGAACGGCGAGCGCGCGAACAGCCGGACGCCCCACCGCACCGAGCGGCGGGACCGAAACCCCTCCAACCGCTCCCAATTGAGCACCCAGACATATACGTGCCAGTTGAGGTATTCCATGTACATGTAGCCCGCGCATGCGACGAGGGTCACGGCCCAGACCGCTGACCACTTCGCGGCCTCGATGATCAACGGCTCGAAGAACGTTGGGAGCAGCGGGCTCAACGGACTGTTCGCCGGCAGCGACACCACGGCAAGCCACACGAGCGGTGCCGAGTTGGGGACGAACAGCAGAATGGGAATGCCGAGCAAGGCGACGAGGGCCGTGGCCCGGAGGAACACATCCCAACGCCGGTCGCCGAGCGGCCGCACGAGCGATCGGCGCAGACGTGTCCACGAGCCTGTCGTTGTGACTGGTAGCGTCATCTCCATGTCCCTACCGGTCCCGGAAGGATTGCCTGGAGGATGGCCATCCCCCCTCAAGCGATTCTCAAGTGGAGACGGCCGCCCGGTATCGGCGGACCTGCCCCGGCGTCACCATCTCCTGCAACAGGATGGCCCGCGCGATCGCAGCGGCGAACGCGTAGCCACGCGCGTCGGTCACGAGCCAGCGATCCCACTCCAGCCGATCGAGGGCGGGATCGATCTCGCCGCGCTCGAGCCCCGTGGCGCGTGCGAGCGCCGTCGCCGTCAGGCGCTCGCCCAGCGCCGCCGCGGCCCCCAGCACCTGCCGCGCACCATCGGGCAGCTGCCGGAACCGCAGGCACACCGCGCCGATCACGGCGGGAGGGAGATCGCCCGGCAGCGTGTCCACCAGGGTGCGTCGCTCGCTCGGCCACGCGGGAGCGTCGGGCGACAGGCGAAATCCGTCGGCGACGGCCTCGAGCACCGCCGTGACGAGCAGCGGCACGCCGGCGGTGTCGCGTTCGAGGCGGCGCACGATTCGCGCGATTTCCTCATCCTCGTAGCGCGGCAGCCACCAGCGGACCAGCGTCCCGAGCGCTGCGGCGTCGAGCCGCTCGAGCCGAATCGCATCGCCATGCAGCTCGCGGCCGAGGTGCGCCCGCAGCGACTCGACCCAGTCCAGCCGCGGGCTTCCCACCGCAACGCACACCACGATAAGGACACGCCGCCCTGCAAGATCGCGCGCCAGCTGGGGCAGTGCCTCCGCCGTCGCAGCATCCAGGTAGTTCGCGTCGTCCACGGCCAGCAGGACGGGTTGCTCCTCCGCGGCAGCCTGCACTGCGGCGGCGAAGGCACGCGACAGGTCGAGCATGCCCCCCGTCGTCGGAGCGCGCGCGCCGACATCCGGGTCGAGCGCGTGGAGGGCGGCGATCGCCGCAGGAGGAGCGCCGGCGAGCCCCGGAGCGGCAGCGAGCCCGCCCGCCAACAGTCCCGCGAGGCCGCTCCAAGGTGTTCGGGCGTCGGAGGGAACGGCGCGGCAGGCGGCGACCGTCGCATCCTCGAGTCGCGCGCGATCGAGGAGGTCGTCCGCCAATCGCGTCTTCCCTTCCCCGGGCTCGCCTTCGATCAGGACGAGCTCGCCCGCCCCACCGGCCGCGCGCCGCCACGCAGCGGCGAGCCGTGCATGCGCGTCGCCCCGCCCCACGAGCGGTGGCCGGGGTCGCGTCCCGCTCGGGGCCGCCACCACGCGCTGACCCAAGCGCGCGTCACGCACCCGCTCCACGAGCCGCCGGGTTTCCGGCGCGGGCGCGGCACCGAGCCGCTCCTGCAGGGCGGCGGCCAGGTGCGCGCCAATGTCCAGCGCAGCGGCGCGGTCGCCCACGAGGGCGTGCGTACGCATGGCCGCCCGCGCCGCGGGCTCCGCCGTCGGGTCGAGGGCCAACGCCCGGAGCGCCGCCGTCCGCGCATCCTCTGTGGCGCCGGCGGCGAGCGCCGCCTCAGCCCAGCGGGTGAGCGCCTCGACGCCACGCGCGCGCCAGGTGATGCGCTCAGCGGCGATCCAGCTCTCGAACTCGTTCGCGTCCGGCACCGCGAGTCCTTCGAGGAAATCGCCTTGCACGAGCGCCGCCGCACTCGCCCAGTCCGCCGCCGCGGAGCGCGCCGCCAGTTGATCGCAATCGAGCGTCAGCGTGCCGGTATCGAGCGCCACCTGATCGACGTCGGTGCGGACCCGCGCCGCTCCGAGCACGCGCCGGAACACGCGCAACGCCTCGCTCAGCGAGTGCCGCGCCGACTTGTCATCCCGGTCGCTCCACAACATGCCGATGAGGTGTTCGCGCGTGCGCGCCCCGCGTGGGCTGCGTGCGAGATACACCAGCAACGCGAGGTGCTTGCGCCACATCAGCTCCGCCGGCGCATCGGCGCCGTTGACAGTGACACGCGCCGGGCCGAGCACGCGCGCATAGACGACCGGAGAAGTGGCCATACGACCCGGAGTATCGGAGGTCGTGCGGTCCTGAGCAAGGCGCCGTATCTTGCCCGTCGCGATGAATCCTCCGTCACTCGAGGACGTGCAGCGCGCCATCGGCGATCACTACGAGGTCCTCGACCTTGCGGGCGTCGGGGGCATGGGAGCCGTGTTCCGGGCGCGGCACCTCACGCTCGGGCACCTGGTCGCCGTGAAGGTCTTGCCACCGGACGTCGCGGCGAGCCAGATGCGGCAGGACCGCTTCAAGCGCGAAGCGTCCCTGGCGGCCCAGCTATCCCACCCGAATATCGTCCCCGTGTACGAGTTCGATACGCGCGAAGGCCTGTCGTTTCTCATTATGCCGTTCGTGCGCGGCGTTACCCTGGAGAGCGCACTCGCCGAACGCGATCAGGTGCCGGTCGAGGAGATCCTGCGGCTGCTCCGGGAAGTCGGTGCGGCCCTCGATGCGGCCCACCGGCGCGGGGTGGTCCACCGTGACGTGAAGCCGGCCAACATCATGATCGAGGAGGACTCCGGTCGTCTGCTGCTCACCGATTTCGGGGTGGCACAGATCCGAACCGTCAGTAGCGCCCTGACGGCGCCCGGGTCGGTCATCGGGACTCCCGACTACATGTCTCCCGAGCAAATGGGAGGATTGCCGGACGTTGATGGGCGCGCGGATCTCTATTCGCTCGGACTCGTCGCGTTCGAGGCGCTCACCGGCACCCGTCCGTCCCTCGGCGCCGACCGCACGACGCTGGCGCGCTCATTACGCGGTGCCCGCCCCGAGATCACGGGGAGTCTCGCGACCGCCCTCGTGGCGCCGCTCGCCGACCGCCGCGAAGACCGCCCGGCGCGGGCGGCCGAATGGCTTACGCTGATCGATCGTGCGGCGCGGCGCCCATGGTCGCGGGTGGCGGCCGTCGCCATAGCGGTCGTGCTCCTGGGAGGGTCGCTCTGGCTCGTGCTCGGGCAGCGCGGTTCCCGGCCGGTGGTCGGCCGTAGTCTGGCGGTGATGCCGTTCACGGTGCTCGGTGCGGCACCCTACCCCGACGCCGCTGAGCACCTGCCCGAGTTCTTCGTGCAGCGCTTCAGTCCGGTACCGCACCTCACCGCGCTGTCGTTCCGGCAGGTGCGCGCGAAACTCGCCGGCCCCCAGCCGCTGTCAGTCGCGGAGGCGGACTCGATCGCTCAGCAGCTCGGGGCACGCTACTTCGTCAACGCCAGCGTCACGTACGCGGGGCCGACAGTGAAGTTCGAAGCAGCGCTTTACCAGACCGGCGCAGGCGACCCGGTCGCTCCCGTATCGCCAAAAAGCGGACCAGTGGACTCGATCTCCACAGTGATGGATGATGCCTGGGCCGAGATCCTCGCCGCCATCGGCACGGAGTTCCGGCGCAACCCGCACGCCACCATCCCGCGCGGCAAGGAGGCGATCGCGGCCTTCCTGAGAGGTGACGATGCGTTTCGCCACGGGGCCTACGAGCGCGCCCTCACCGAATACGACGTCGTGATCGCGCGCGATCCAGATTTCGCCCCGGCGTACCTACGACGGGTGCTCGTCCTCGCCCAAGTCGCACCCGACGAAGATTCGCTACGTATCGCCACCCACGGGGCCCGTCTCCATCTCGGCGGACTGGAACGCTCCGACAGCTTGCTGCTCGAAGGCTACTCCGAGCTCGTGGACCGGGGCAACGGCGAGGTGGCGCTGGCGCGGTTCCGCGAAGCGGCGGAAGCGGCCGCAGACCGAACCTGGGCTCGATTCGTTCAAGGTGAGTTCTACCTGTACTTCGGTCAGCTGTTCGATCAGCCCCTCGACTCGGCGCGCGCCGCGTTCGACGAAGTCCTCGATCTGGACCCGGGGTTTGCCGCGGCGATCGCCAACAGAATCTCACTCGCGCATCTCTTCGACGACGAAGACAAGGCGAAGCGACTGATCCGTGAGTACCGCCGGATCGATTCGACCTCACTCGTAGCCGACGTCGTGGGACTGGCCGATACGCTGCTGTACCAATCTCTCACGGCGAAGAAGGCCGTCCTAGCCTCCCTCGACCGGCGCCCGTTCACCGTGCTGATGTACCTCGCGTTCCAAGCGGCTCAATTCGGTACCCCAGCGGATCGGCAGGGCCCTGAGCGACATGTGCTCGCAGCCCTGGCGCATCGCGCCGCAAACAACCGCGAGCGAACGTTGGCGCTACGCTTTGGCGTGGCGGCGGACCTGGGCGAGGGATGGACGGACAGCGCTCGCGCGCGGCTCGCGGCGGCGCCGGCCGGAGTCGCGCGCGAGCGCGACCAATGGATCGTGCTCGCGGAGGCACTCGGGCTGCCCTCCCTCGGTGACGCGGCATCATCTCGCACCCGACTCATCACCTCGGCCGCGACCGACCGCGACACGAGCGCCACGCTCGCCTGGCTCCTCGCACTGCCGCAACCGGGTCTGCACGTCCGCGCGCTCGAACGCCTCTCCGTGGGTGGCGCACCGCTGCCCGCGAGCCTCGCCCTCGACCTCGCAGCGCGTGCGGCCCTGCGCAACGGCGATTCGGCGACCGCGCTGGTCCAGTGGCGTCAGGCGACCACCCGCTACGCTGTGCTCGCCGCTCCATTGGGACTCGTGGCGTCGCTGTGGCCGCTCCGTCGCGAGCTGGCGCGGGTCGCGATGGCCAGCCGGGATACCCTGACGGCTGCGCGCGCCTGCCGGACCTTTGATGCGCTCATTGGGTTTGTGGACCAGGCAGTGCGACTGGAAGTAGAGCCCCTCTGCAGGCCGCTACGAGCCGTGGCCGTGCCCTGACGTTTTGCGCCCCCCTAAAACCAAACGGCTCCGGGATTGCTCCCGGAGCCGTCGTCGCGAAAGTGACGGCGCCCTTACATCACCATCAGCGTGAACTTCATTCCCAACGCCTGGTGCGGCGTGCAGAACCCCTTGTAGGTACCGGGGGGCATCCCCGCCAGGGAAATGTCGTAGTGGTCGTTGGCGTTGATGAGGAACGGCCCGGACAGGTTGTCCATGCGGTTCGCCATCGCCGCGTTCAGCTTCTCGGCTGCCCCCGCGGGGATCGAATCCGAAAAGAACGACACGTTGTGGGGCCCGCCGGTGACGTTGATGAACCGCACCGTGGCACCCGCCGGAGCGTGGATCACATCCGGCTCGAACTTGAAGGTGTTGCCGGCGCCGGTCATGTTGACCTCGACGATAGGTCCGGCGGTCTGCGCCGCAGCCGCCGGCTGGTCGGCCGGTGGACTCGCTGCCTGCTGCTCCGTCTTCTTCCCGCAGGCCAACGCCCCAAGCGCCAGCACTGCCCCAATCCAGGTCACCCGCATTGCACGTCCTCCATATGGATTCTTGGTGCTTGTGAACGGGTTCACAATACACCCATCGTTCCGCCAGCGGGAGGTCCGACCTAATCGCCTCGGTTAGTTGCAGTTAGAAACGCCGGGTCGAGCTGGAACCCCGCACTTTGTGATCTGGCTCACTGGCCTGATCCCACCGCTACCCCAGCTTTGCCGTCGCACGGCGGCCCCGCCGCCGACGCAACTCTCCGTTCCGTTTCCCCCCAATCCACTGTGGAGGAGTCCTTGCGAAAGCTGCTCGCCATCGGGGTGCTCGCCATTCTCGCAACCCCTGCAAACGCTCAGCGGACATGGCAACCCGAAATCGGGGTGCAAGGCGGATTCTCCAGCTTCAAGCCGGCTGGAACAGGTGGGAGCTCGACGACCCTGATCGATTTGCCGGGCGGGAGTTTCCTCACCACCATCCTGACCTATGCTCCGCTGTACGCGATCATTCCGGTTGGAAACCGGCTCGCCATCGAGCCGCAGCTCGGAGCCTCCCAGCTGACGTTGGGCACGACCGCGCTCACGTTGGCTCGGGTCGGCCTGCGGCTGGATTATGGCTTCGGACCCGGACTGTACGGGGCCGCCGGAACCGTGCTGAACATCCTCGAACCAGGCAGTCCGGGTAACAAGCAGGTCGGTCTGCAGATCGGAGTGGGCTATCGTACCCACCTGGCTGGTTCCTTGAACGGTCGAGTCGAAGCGAATTGGGTGACGACCCACGCCAGCGATGTCACCAGCGCGTTCAACGCCTACTCCGTGCTGCTGGGAGTCTCTTCGACCCTGAATGCCCGCCCGGCCGAGCGCCCCACGCGCTCGACCGGCACGAAAGCCTGGACCCCGATGCTCGGTGTCGCCGGCGGTTACGCGTCGGCTCATGCGGTCGGGTCGGGCGGCGACATCACCGGGGTCTTCTTCCCCGGCGGGCTGAATAACCTCTCGATCCTCGGTCCGGGCATCGCGGCGCCACCAACGCTCTTCGTCATCGTGCCGCTCGGCGGCAAGTGGGCGATCGAGCCCAGCTTCGATGTCCATCATTTCGCGCCGTCGGGGACGAAAACGACCACGTTCGAAGTGGGCGCACGGGTCGACTATGCGGTCGCAGGTGGCTGGTATGCCGCCGCCGGCGGTGAGTTGGTCAATGTGAAGTCCACGGGTACCTCATCGGCGACCGTGACCGGCGCGGACCTCGCCTGGGGCTATCGCTTCCACCTCGCCGGCGCGACGGGCGGGCGATTCGAGGTGAATTACCTGATGACCGGGAAGAACAACACACTCGGCAACCCACCCATCAACACGCTGAGCCTGCTGTTCGGGCTGACGATGCCGCTGCGCTGACAAACCGGCAGTACTGTGGCGTTTGCCAACGGCCCCGCGAGGGGCCGTTGTGCTGTCTACCCGCCGCCGGTGTGCAAGATTCGGGACCCGCACCGTCTCTCATGTCGACCCAACAGGACATGGACACCATGCACCGCCGCTTCCAGAGTCTCAGTCTGCTCACCGGGCTCGTGCTCGCCGCTACCACCGCACTCGCCGGCCAAGGCTGGATCGAGCCCGTGCGACCCAATCCCAGCTGGGGCGTCGTGAAGCTCCGCAGCGCGGTGTCGGTGACGGTCGCCGGGCGGGTAGCCAGCGTGGCGGTGGAAGAATGGTTCCAGAATCGCGGGCCGGGACTGGGAGAAGGCGACTATCACTACCCGCTCTCTGGTGAAGCGGCATTCGGGAGCTTCTCCTTGTGGCAGGGCGACAACGAGCTGCGCGGTGAGACCATGGACGCCGGTCAGGCCCGTGCCATCTACGAGGAAATCGTTCGCCGCAAGCGCGACCCGGCGCTGATCGAGCTGGCGGGCCACGGGCTGATCCGGGCGCGCGTCTTCCCCATCAACCCGGGCGAGACCCGGAAGATCACGCTGCGCTACACGCAGATCCTCAGTCGGGAAGGCGATGCCTGGCGCTTCCGCTACGCCGCCGGGGCCGGGCCGGGCGCCGCCGGCGCCGCCAGGAGCTTCCGTCTCAGCGCCGACAGCGCCGACCGTCTCGGCGATCCCTATTCCCCGACGCACCAGGTCCACGCCCGCCGATCCGGCGGCCGCCTCGAAGTCTCCCTCGCCGATTCGAGCACGGGCGACCTCGATCTCTTTCTGCCCCTCGCGCGACCGCGGGTCGGCGTCTCGCTGATCACGCACCGTCCGCCGGGGGACGACGGATACTTCATGCTCCTGCTCGCCCCGGGCGCCGCACGGGCGGCGGCCCTGCACCGCGATGTGGTCGCGGTGGTCGATGTGTCAGGCTCGATGTCGGGGGAAAAACTGACGCAGGCGAAAGCGGCGCTGGAGCAGCTGCTCGCATCGCTCCACGCGGGAGACCGCTTCCGACTGATCGCGTTCGAGAGCGGCGTGCGTCGCTTCGCCGCCCAGTGGACGCCCGTGTCATCCGAGAACCGGCAGCGCGCGGTCGACTGGGTACGCGCGCTCGAAACCGGTGGGGGCACGAACATCGCCGGCGCGTTGGACGATGCTTACAGTCTACCGCCGGCGGAGGGGGCGCTCGGCGTCGTGGTGTTCCTCACCGACGGACTACCCACGGTCGGCGATCAGGACCCCGAGCGCATCGCGGCTCGCGCCGAAGAGCGCCGCGGCGCGTTCCGGGTGTTCTCCTTCGGAATCGGGTTTGATGTCAACGCCTACCTGCTCGACCGACTGACGGAGCAGGCCCGGGGACGGACGGAATACATCACTCCCGGCGGTGACATTGAGCGGGCCGTGGGCGCGCTCGCCAACCGGATCGCCAGCCCGGTGCTGACGGACGTGACCCTCGATGGCAGCGATGGCGTTGAGCTGTACGACATGCAGCCGCAGGCGTTGCCCGATCTCTTCGCGGGAGACGAGGTCGTCGTGTTCGGGCGGTACCGCACCAGCGGTGGCCCGAGGTGGACGGTCGCGGTGCGCGGCCGACGGAACGGTGCGGACGAGCAGTTCCGGTCCGACCCGGTTCGGACCGACGAGCGCACCACCGATGAGTACATCCCGCGCCTGTGGGCATCCCGCAAAGCCGGAGCGTTGTCGCGCGAGATCCGCCTGCACGGCCAGACGGCGGAGCTCATGAACGCCCTGAAAGCGCTCGCCTTGCGCTACGGGATTCTGACGGAATACACCTCGTATTTGGTCCAGGAGCCGGGTGTGGTCGCGACCAACGCGATCGGCGTCGAGGATCTTCGCCGCGTCGCCCCCGCCGCCCCCAAGGACCAAGCCGGCGCGGGCGCCGTGGCCCGTTCGCAGGCGGAGGCGCGGTCGGCCTCGCAATCCGTGGTTGTCTCGGACCGGGAGGAGCTCGACGTCGCGCTGCGGGGACGGTCGGGGATCAACCCCACCCGGCGCGCCGGCGGACGGCTGTTCATCTTACGGAACGCCGTGTGGACGGACCTGGGCCACGGCGATTCCCTGCCGGTCGTCATCGTTGCCCCATTCAGCGACGCGTACTTCGCCCTGTTGCAGGCCGTGCCGGAGCTCGCCCAGCCGGCAGCGCTGACCCCGGCCGTGCTGGTGGCGGGACGGCGCGTCAGCATCAAGATTGCAGCCGGAGGTAAAGAGGCGTGGCGTGCCGGGGAGTTGAACACCGTGGTGCGCGACTTCCGGTCTTGAGTGAGGGCGATGCCTGAAGATCTGGCGGATGTCTATCGCACCACCTATACCGCGCTCGTGCGCTTCCTGTACCGCAAGGTGTGGGACGCCGAGCGCGCGGAGGACCTGGCGCAGGAGGCGTTCGCCCGCGCCCTGGTGCACAAACCCGATAACCCGCGGGGGTGGCTCTTCGTGGTCGCTGCGAACATGGCACGTGACGAAGCTCGGCGTCAGGCGCGGGAGCGACGGCACCTCACGCTCCTGAAAAACGAGCCGGAACGGGCGACGCCGGCGCCGGATGAAGCATTGAGCGCCGACCTGGAGCGCGCCCGCGTCCGCAAGGCGCTCGACGATCTGTCGCCGCGGGACCGCGAAGTGTTGCTGCTGTGGGATGCCGGTCAGTCCTACGACGAGATCGCCTCTCAGTCCGGGTTGGCCAAAGGAGCGATCGGCACGACGCTGGCGCGCGCCCGGCGCCGCCTGGTGGAAGCGTTTGAGAAGGGAAGCGAGGCCGAACATGTCGCACGTCGATGACGGAACGCTGGACGCGTATCTCGACGGGGAGCTGACCCCCGTCGAACGGGAGCGGACGGACGCACACCTCGCCGGGTGCGAGGCCTGTCGTGCCCGCCTCCAGGAGGAACGAACCTTGATCGAGCGGGCCGGCCGGCTGCTCGGATTGGCGGCCCCGCCCGAGCACGCGGCACCGCCGCTCCACACGCTGCGCCGTCCGACTGGCCGCCGTCGCTTCATGATTCCCTTGGCTTGGGCGGCGACCATCGCACTCGCCAGCGGGACCGGGTGGTACGTCCGCGGGTTGCAGCGGCCAGCAGCCACACCTACCGAGACGTTCGTCGACACGACCGTCCCTGTGGCGTTGGCGCAGTCACGCGCCATCGACTCCGAAGGCTATTCTCAGGGGCGGGCAGAGTCGCGACGAGACGAGGCGAAGCTGCCGGCAAGCGCCGCATCCGGCCTCGCGCTCCGAGAGCGGACCGCGCCTGCCGCCGGGAGTGAGCGGGCACAGACCGAGCCACCCACGGTAGCGACGGGCAAGGTGGCGTCCCAATTGGCGGCGGAGCCATCGCCACCCACTCTGCGCGGAGCGGCAGCGGCAGCTCCCGCTGCAGCCGACAACGCCATCGTCCTCACCCGGCCGGACCCCCTGAAGGATCTGGCAATACATCGAATGTCGACGACCTGGCCGATCATTGAGCCAAAGCGGGCGCGGGACCTCCTGGGGGAGGAGCCGGCCGTGATTCCCGGCTACCCGGTCCACACGCTGCGGAGCAATCCGGCCGTCCTGTCTGAAATCGTCGTGGAGCAGGTGGTCGACAGCGGGGTCGTGCTGCTGTTCGAGCGGCGCAGCGATCAGGTCGTGCGCGACGCGCGCCGGCGCGCGCTGGCGGGAAGCGCCGCGACCGACTCGAACGAGCGGCTCGCCCGCTACGTTCGCTCGCTGCGCATCGAGATTGCGGGGGCACTCACTGCGGATTCGCTGAGCAAGCTGCTCGGCTTGATCAGGTAGGGGGCTCGCCCCCGCCCCGGCGCCAGGCGATCAGCTCGGCCACGATGCTCACGGCGATCTCCTCAGGAGTCACCGCGCCGATCGAGAGCCCCACGGGCACCCGGACGCGCCGCAACGCCTCGGCGGGGACCCCTGACCGCTGCAGCGCCTGTGTCACAATGGCCTGCTTGCGCCGGCTCCCCAGCAGTCCGACGTAGCTCGCGGGGGATGACGCCACGCGTTCCAGGATCACGGCGTCATGGCGGTGTCCCCGAGTGGCGATGACGATCGCATCGGCCGGCTGGACCGGCAGCGCGGCCAGCGCCTCGGACACCGACGCGGCCCGGACCATGACTTCCGCCGGATACCGAGCGGCATCAGCGAACTCCGGGCGATCGTCCACAACAACGACCCGGAATCCAGCGGTGTACGCGGCGAGCGCGACCGCCCGCCCCACGTGTCCGGCGCCGAAGACGATCACGCGCGGCGCCAGCGTGAGCCGCTCGATCAGGGTTCGCTGATCCACCGACAGCGCGGCTGCCGGCTCGTGTGGCTCGACCGGGCCCGCCGCGAACCGCTTTATCGGTCCGGAGGACCAGTCGAGCCCCGTGGTGAGGGTGCCTGATGCCGCACCCGCCGCCGCCTCGAGTGCGTGGACATAGCTCGGATCGGGCACGAGGGGCTCGACCACGATGTGCACCGTCCCACCACACGACAGTCCCAGATCGCCGGCCAGATCGGCGTTGAGATGGTGGGTCCGTATGACCGGACCGCGCGCTCGTGCTGCCGCCGCCGCGTCGATCACGTCGGCTTCGACGCATCCTCCACCCACGGAACCCTCGAGCCGTCCGGCCGGGCCGATCAGCATCTTGGTGCCGGCGGGAACCGGCGTTGAGCCCGACGTATGTGCGACGGTGGCCAGGGCACCCCCGCCCCCCGCGCGGGCCAGCTCGGCCGCCGCACGCCAGACGCTCATGGTACGGGCAGCTCCTCGAGCCTGGCCACCGCGCGCCGCAGATGGGGGATCACGATCGAGCCGCCCACGACGAGCGCCACGGCGAATGCGTCGTAGAACTCGGGATCGCTCACCTTTTCTTCGCGACAGCGCACGAGATGGTAGGTGATGCAGTCATCGCAGCGGAGCACCATCGAGGCGACGAGCCCCAATAGCTCCTTGGTCTTCGACGGCAGCGCACCCGGCTCGTAGGCGCGCGC
>Ga0184629_10000809_pt1 | contig 13397 bp, 8 predicted proteins | sample PLM4_32_b1_FD_133158 | JGI IMG/M metagenome (GOLD analysis project Ga0184629, IMG submission 133158) | Groundwater sediment microbial communities from an aquifer in East River, Colorado, USA - PLM4_32_b1 | ecosystem: Environmental > Terrestrial > Soil > Riparian zone | place: USA: East River... | reverse complement strand
GCAGCTCGCACCCGGCGGTGAATCGTCAAAAACAACCACCGGCAAATTGGATTGGACGCTGATCGGTGCCCTGATCGTCGTGATCGGTTTGGTGTCGTATCAGCAGGTTACGACACCGAGCGCCACGACCGCGCAATCACAGCCGGGCGTCGACGCCGCGAAGGCGGCCGCCGCGTCTCCGCGAACCGGCATCTCGCTCGCCGTTCTGCCCTTCACCAATCTGTCGTCCGACAAGGAGCAGGAGTTCTTCTCCGACGGCATCACCGAAGAGATCACCACCGCGCTCGCCAGAATCCCTGACCTGCGCGTTGTGGCGCGTGAATCCGCCTTTCAGTACAAGGGCGAGAAGAACGACATGCGCACCGTCGGCCAGGCGTTGAACGCCTCGCACCTGATCGGAGGCTCGGTGCGAAAGGTCGGCGACCGCGTGCGCATCAGCGCGCAACTCGTCAAGGCGGACGACGGCGTGAACATCTGGGCCGACAGCTACGACCGCGAGCTGACCGACATTTTCGCCATCCAGGAAGACATCGCGCGCGCTATCGCTACTTCTTTACGTATGCCGTTGGGGCTGAAGCCAGGCGAAAATCTCGTCGCCAGTCGCCCCATCGATCAGCAGACCTACGAGCTGTATCTCCGCGGCGTGAACGCGCTTCGTACACGGAGCCGCCAGGAGCTCAATTTTCTCGAACAGGTCGTCGCGCGCGATCCAAATTTCGCGCCTGGTTGGGCGAAGCTCGCCGAAGCCCGTCGGGAGATGGCGCTTTACTACGAGCGGGGCGGCGACGACTCAAAGGCAGGTCCCCTCTTGGACGGTGCGGAAACGGCGGCGAAACAAGCCATCACGCTCGCATCCAATTACGCGGGCGGCTACAGCGCACTTTCAGCAGTCTATGCGCGGCGCGGCAAATGGGGGGAGGCGATGGACGCCGCCAAACAGGGCCTCGCACGCGATGCCGACGATCCGGAGCTCCTGCACAATTACGGCACGCTGTTACGCCAACTTGGTTATCTCAAGGAGTCTTGGACCGTTAGGGAGCGCGTGAATCTGCTGGAGCCTTTGATCCCGCTCTATAACCGTCACAGAGGGGAGCTTTTGCTGACGCTTGGAATGACCGACGCCGGGCTGAGCGAACTTCAGCGCTTGGATAGCGTCCGTAATGTCAATACTCCGACGGTGTTGTTCCTGTGGACAGCTCTCGCGGAGAAAGGACGCTTCATGGAAGCAACCGATGCGCTTCTGCGTGGCGGTCCCTCTCCTTTAACATCGGGTCCTTTCACGCAACCGCTCATCGATGCAGCCGCGCAAGTCATGCGCGCCGCTGCGAACAAATCGCAGCCTCCCGCCCAGCTGCCCGCCTTCTACTCAGAACTCTTTTTCGTCTATGCCTACGCGAGTAAGCCGGAACGAATGCTCGAATGGCCGGAGACGGCAATGAAACAGGGAGACTACCGCCCGATGTCATTTGTCTGGTGGCCGACACCGTCGAGCGTGCGCAAGACCGAGCGGTTCAAGACACTCGTGCGCAACGCCGGCCTCGTCGATTATTGGAAAGCGCGCGGGTGGCCGGATTTGTGCAAGCCCGCCGGCGCCAACGATTTCGCCTGCGAGTGAGGTAGCGCGATGATGGAGCTCCTCGCAGAACTGAAGCGGCGCCAGATGTTCCGCGTGGCCGCGGCGTACGCCGTCGTGGCGTGGGTGCTCCTGCAATTCGCCAACAACATCACGCCGGCGCTCCGGCTTCCGGAGTGGATTCCGACCGCCGTTGTCGTTCTTCTGATGATCGGTTTCCCAGTTGCTCTGTTGTTCTGCTGGATTCAGCAGCTCGCGCCGGGCGGTGAATCGTCGAAGACAACAACTGGCAAGCTGGACTGGGTGCTGATTGGTGCGCTGGTCGTCGTGATCGGTTTGGTATCGTATCAGCAGCTCACGACGAACGGCGCCACGACCGCGCAATCACAGCCGGGCGTCGAGGCCGCCAAAGCCGCAGCCGCTTCGCCGACAACCGGCATTTCGCTCGCCGTGCTTCCACTGAACAACCTGTCCGGAGACCCGAACCAGGAGTTCTTCTCCGACGGCATGACCGAGGAGATCACCTCGGCGCTCGCCAGGATTCCGGATTTGCGCGTCGTCGGCCGCACGTCAGCCTTCCAGTTCAAAGGCGAGAAAAAGGATCTGCGCGCCATCGGACAGGCGCTCAACGCCACGCACCTGATCGAGGGCTCGGTCCGCAAGGCGGGCGAGCGCGTGCGCATCACGGTGCAGCTCATCAGGGCGGACGACGGCACGAACATGTGGTCGGAGAATTACGACCGCGAGCTGATCGACGTCTTCGCGATCCAGGAGGAGATCGGCCGCGCCATTGCCACCTCCTTCAACATGCGGCTCGGGCTAGCGCCGGGAGAAAATCTCGTTTCCAACCGTACAGAGAATGTGGCGATCTATCAAGATTTCCTCAAAGGCCGGGCGTGGCTGCGCGCGCGCCTATCACCGGCCACCGGCCCTTATCTGGAGACGTTTGAGTCCGTCGTCGCGCGAGACCCCAACTTTGCTCCAGCTTGGGCGCTGCTGGCCCGCTCTTATACATTGCAACCGGGAGGGGCGAGCGCCCGTGTCGTACAAGAAAGTTCTGTCGAAGACGCTCGCCGAATTGTGAAAGGCTTTCTCGACAAAGCAGAGAAGGCCGCAAGCAAAGCCATCGAGTTGGATCCTCAGAACGCTGTTGGCTACTCGGGAATGGCTCAAGCCACTAGCAATGGCGGCAAGTGGGCGATCGCGGAAGACTACGCCAAGAAGGCTCTCGAGCTTGATCCGAACGATCCGGAAGCTCTGCTCGCTGACGGCGCAGCATCGCGCAGGGCGGGTTACCTTCGGCGGTCCTTGCTCTCGTACGAGAAGGGGCGCGCGCTCGAACCGCTGATTCCTAACTTCAACCTCAATACCGCCAATACCATGCAAGCGAACGGCAAGAATGACGCCGCGATTGCGCTTTTGGAATCGATGCTGCCAACCGGCCGCCGAAACATGTTCCTCGCGCGCGCCTACGCGGCGGACGGGCGCTATGCAGAAGCCGCGGATACCGTGCTGCTGACCAGGACGACAGATGCAGAGTTCCAGAAAGTCCTCACAGATACGGCTGTGCTCCTGCGCAGCGCTCCGACAAAGGTCGCGGCACCACAAACTCTGCCCGAATATATGAACGAATACAATTTCGTCTATGCGCATGTCGGCGCGATAGAGCGCGTGATGGAATATGCCGAGCGTGAAATTGCCATCGGCTATTTGCAGGACTTAGGGCAGATGCTCTGGCTTCCCGACATGGCGCCTCTGCGCAAGACCGAGCGCTTCAAAGCGCACATGCGCAAGGCCGGGCTCGTCGATTATTGGAAGGCGCGCGGATGGCCGGATTTGTGCAAGCCCGTCGGCGCCAACGATTTCGTGTGCGAGTGAATAGAACGCGAGTAGCGAGTAGGGAGTAGGGAGTAGCGAGTAGGGAAGGAAAAACAGGAGCGATGATGAATCTGCTCGCACAACTGAAACGCCGCCAGATGTTCCGGATCGCCGCAGCGTACGCGGTTGTCGCCTGGCTGCTGCTCCAGCTCTTCAACAATTTGGCGCCCATCCTGGAGCTGCCCGCGTATTTCGGCCGCGCTTTCGTGCTGCTGCTCGCCATCGGCTTTCCGGTGGCGATGTTCTTCGCCTGGATGCGGGAGCTGCCGCCGGCTGATGCGACGAGCGAACTCAAGACCAACAAGCTCGACTTAGTTCTCGCGGGCGGACTGGCCGTCGTGATCGCGATCTTCGCCTTTCAGCAAATCGTCCCGCGTGGCGCGACAACCGCGCAGCCGCAAACTGGCGTCGATGCCGCCAAAGCGGCCGCCGCTTCGCCGTCAACCGGCATTTCGCTCGCCGTGCTTCCACTGAACAACCTGTCCGGAGACCCGAACCAGGAATTCTTCTCCGACGGCATGACCGAGGAGATCACTTCGGCGCTGGCGAAGATTCCCGATTTGCGCGTGGTAGCGCGCACGTCGGCCTTCCAGTTCAAGGGCGAGAAGAAGGATATGCGCGCCATCGCGCAGGCGCTCAATGCCACGCACTTGATCGAGGGTTCCGTGCGCAAGGCCGGCGAGCGCGTGCGCATCACCGTACAGCTCATCAGGGCCGACGACGGCACCAACATGTGGTCGGAGAATTACGACCGCGAGCTGATCGATGTTTTCGCCATCCAGGAGGAGATTGGGCGCGCTATCGCCACGTCCTTCAACATGCGGCTTGGGCTTGCGCCGGGAGAGAACCTCGTCTCCAACCGCACCGACAATTTGGGAACGTACCAAGATTTCCTACAAGGCAAAGCGTGGCTCCGCGCGCGCTTGTCGCTCAACGGGGGCCCTTACCTAAAAACACTTGAATCCGTGGTCGCGCGCGATCCCAGTTTTGCCCCGGCCTGGGCGCTGCTCGCTCGCGCATACACATTGGAGCCGGGCCAAGGCCAGAACGCTCGTGTGGTGCAAGACGGCTCGATCGAAGACGCGCGCCGGATTGTGAAAGCGTTTCTCGACAAAGCGGAAATGGCCGGGCAAACCGCCATCCGGTTGGATCCCCAGAACCCTGTTGGATACTCAGGACTGGCTCAAGCTGCCTCCGTTCGCGGTCAATGGGCGGCCGCGGAAGACTATGCCAAGAAGGCAGTCGAGCTCGATCCGAACGATCCCGAAGCCTTGTTGGCCGAGGGCCAAGCATCGCGAAGGGCAGGTCACCTTCGCCGCTCCTTGGTTGCCCTCGAAAAGTTGCGGACGCTTGAACCGTTGGTTGCGGCCTTCGACATCAACGCCGCCAGCGTCAGGCTAGCCAACGGACAGAATAGGGACGCGATCGCACTTTTGGCGTCGTTGGCTCCCACCAGTCGCCGAAACCTGTTTCTCGCCCGCGCTTATGCGATTGAGGGGCGCTACGCGGAAGCGGCGGACACCGTGCTGTCGACCAAGACGACAAATGCGGAGTTTCAAAAGTTCAACGAGGACACGGCACGGCTTCTGCGCAGCGCGCCAACAAAAGTCGCCGACCCGAAGGCTTTGCCGGAATACATGAACGAATACAATTTCGTCTACGTCCATGTCGGCGCGATCGAGCGTGTGATGGAGTATGAGGAGCGCCAAATTGCCATCGGCTATTTTCAGGACTTAGGCAATATTCTGTTCGCTCCCGATATGGCGCCGTTGCACAAAACGGAACGCTTCAAGGCGTACATGCGCAACACCGGACTCGTCGACTACTGGAAGGCGCGCGGGTGGCCGGATTTGTGCAAGCCCGTCGGCGCCAACGATTTCGCCTGCGAATGAATAGAACGCGAGTAGGGAGTAGCGAGTAGGGAGTAGGGGAAACAAGAAGAGGCCATAGCCGAGGGCGTCCAAGCGCGGTTGGTAGGCGCCCCGAAACCAAGCGCGTCGCCGGACAACATTGGCGCCGGTGACCACGATGGAGGAAATTCCCGTGCTCTCCAAGAAGGAGCGCGCGATCCTGGCCGATGCTCTCAGTAAAGCGGAAGCCCGGGTCAAGGCGGGAAAGGGCGTCGAGTACGATCCCGAAACCTTCAAGAACCGGCTGATCGGCATTTATCGAAACGGCAAGCGTTAGCTTGCTATGCCTTTCCGGTTGCGAATCGATCCTGTCGCCCGGCGTCAGATCGAGCAGTTTGCCGCTTATCTCAGTGACTACAGCGAGGACTTCGCTGCTCCTCGCAGATCGCACGCCTCGACCGCATCTTAAGCCCCACGAGCGGGGAAGGAAGGAGCTTGGTTAGCGCTTCCGCTTGATCCGCTTGCACACGAAGCCATGGGGAAGGCGGAAACAAGAAGTGGAAACACCAAGGGCACGAAGGACGCGCGAAGGGCACAAAGAGAGACGACGGGCGCCGCGAAGCGCGCCAAAATCACCTTCGTGTTCTTCGTGCTCGCCTTGCCGAAGCTGCGAAGCAGCGAAGGCAGGTCGTCTTCGTGGCCTTCGTGTTAGCTCTTCTTCGGCTATCTCAGCGTGACCACGGCGAGCGTGATGGCGGCGCATATCAGCAGTTTGGCGCGCATCCGCACTTTCCGTTGACCCAGAGGGAAAGATTGCGGCGGTCGAACAATCCGGTCAAGGTAAGGGCGGTCGTCGTCACGATACAGCTATTCGCTCCAATACTGCTTCGGAACACCCGCACTCGTCACCACTCGCCCGGCCCAACATGATAACGACACAGAGCGACGCGGGTTCGTGGCCGTCTATTGCGATCGTGACACCATCTCTCAACTCGGAGCGGTTCCTTCCCGCGTGCTTATCATCGGTCCTCGACCAGAACTATCCGCGTCTTCAGTACGTAGTGATGGACGGGGGATCGTCCGATCGTTCCGTCGAGATCATCAAGTCCCGGGCGGACGAACTGCACCATTGGACCTCCAGGCCGGACCGCGGGCCGTATCACGCCATTGCCGATGGGTTCGCAACGACGGACGCCGACATCATGGGCTGGATCGGCTCGGACGATATCCTTCTGCCCTGGGCGCTTCGCATTGTCGGAGGCATTTTCCGCGACTGCCCCAACGTCGAGTGGATAACCACCGAAACACCGTTGAACATCGGACCCGATGGCTTGCCACATTGGACGTGGCGCATTCCCGGCTTCTCCAAAAGGGGTTTTCGGAGTCGTGAAAATTCCCTTGGTCCGAATGCGCCGCCATTTGCGGCGACCATCCAGCAGGAGAGCACGTTCTGGCGCCGAACCCTTTGGAAGAAAGCCGGCGCGCGTTTTGCGGCCGACTGCAAACTCGCCGGAGACTTCGAGCTATGGGATCGCTTTTTCGAGCACGCGAAGCTGTACTCGATCGACCTTCCGCTTGGCGCCTTTCGTCACCACGGAGAGATACAGAAAAGCGTAGGTTCGCGAGCGCAGTACGTTGAAGAGTGCGAAGCCGTCTTGGCGCGTCACGGCACCAATCGCGTCGACGCGAAAGCGTTTCTTCATAGGCTTGCGCGGACGGCTGGCCTGCAGCTTCCGGCCCTCAAAGCAAGCTATGAATCGATCCACATAATCCGGCGTCGCGCCGACGGCTCCTTTATGGCAATGGTGGTATAGAACCAAGAGCCTGGTGAAATGACCGCGCCCCGAATCTCGCCGCGAGAAGCAATGAAGCGAGCGGTGACGGCACACCGAGGTGGCGACCTTGATAAAGCCGAGCGGCTCTATAGAGCTGTCCTGAAGGCGACCCCCGACAACGCCGATGCGTTTCAGTTGCTTGGCGTGATCGAATGTCAGCGCGGACGCACCGAAAGCGGCATTCGCCTCATGGACAACGCGCTCTCCATTCAACCGCGACACGCCAATGCACTACACAACCGCGCGAATGCCTTGTTTGACATCAATCGCTTGCAAGAAGCCATCGAGAACTATCGACAAGCATTGGCCGTCCAGAAGAATCCCCACGTTCACTCAAACCTGATCTTCGCCCTGAATTTCGATCCCGAATCGAGCACGGCTGCCCAGCAAGCGGAGCGGAAACGCTGGTACACATTCTATGCCAGGAAGTTTGCACCGCCCGATCCTCAGTACAGGAACGATCCCGATCCGAACCGTCGCCTTCGCATCGGATATGTGAGCAGTCACTTCCGCCGTCAAGCTGCGACCTTCGCCTTCGGGGGAGTGATCGCTTCTCACGACGCATCCAGGTTCGAAGTTGTGTGCTACTCGGACACCGCGAAGGAGGATGACCTTACCGCCCGTTTGCGCGGCCGGGCACACAAATGGCACTCGACCTCAGGACTATCCGACGAGAAGCTCGCCGAGCTGATTCGAGCCGACAGCATTGACATTCTGGTCGATTGTGTGGGGCACATGAATGGGCACCGACTGTTCGTTTTTGCGCGCAAGCCGGCCCCGGTCCAAGTCACGGCCTGGGGCGAGCCGACGGGCACCGGCCTCGACACAATGGACTACCTGCTCGCGGACCCTGTGCTCGTGCCCGCGAACGAACGCGCTCTTTTCGCCGAGCAGATATTCGACTTGCCCAATTTTCTCGGCTACTGGCGGGTCGACTCATTGCCCGAGGCGACGCCGCTGCCGGCCATGCGGAACGGATACGTCACGTTTGGCTCAGTCAATCGCCACGTCAAAGTCCAGGAGCCGGTTCTGCGTGCCTGGGCCGCCATATTGCGCGCGCTGCCCAATGCCCGACTGCTTCTCAAATGGAATGAGCGATCGATCGATTTCAGCGGACGCATCACGGACCTGCTTGCCGAAGACGGCGTCGGCCGGGAGCGCATTACACATCTCGGCCGAACAGGGCGGATGAAGCACTTCGCGGCCTATCAGAGCGTCGATCTGGTGCTCGACCCGTTTCCCCATGGTGGCGGAATGACAACGCTCGACGCGCTGTGGATGGGCGTACCGGTGATCACGTGGCGCGGCAACACAATATCATCGCGGCTTGCCGCCGCGACCCTGACATCGCTCGACCTTGCCGACTTTGTCGTGCCCGATCTTGCGAGCTATGTCGAATTGGCCGTAGCGAAAACCAAGGACCTCGACGCGCTCGCTCGAACGCGTGCGAGCTTACGCGAGCGCGTTGCCGGCTCCACGATCGGCGATCCGAGCCGCTACGCTCGCGCCGTCGAAGCCGCGTATGTCGAGATGTGGACCGGTTGGTGTTCGCGGCAGCGCAGCCGCGCCTAGCACCTGACGCCCAGAGCAAGTCGTGGCTATTCCGCGTCGGAAGTCCGCTCAGGGTAGAGCGGCGCGATGTCCTGGCCGATGGCGATCATGAAATTCAGCTTGTCCGCGCCGACATAGAGAACCAGCCGGTTGACCCGGGGAGAGACATCTCCGCCCGCCATCTTGAAATCGATCCGGCAGACGATACCCCAAGTGTCGTTCGCCGAAACGAGCGGCGTGCCGAGCGTCCACTTGAAGTAACCGGCGCTCTCTGGCGCCTCATCGAGCTTGGCGCTCAGCTCTGTGGCCTTCTCGAAACAGTAGGCCGCCGTATCGGGATCGCTCATGACGGGCTCGCCATCGGGCGATAACGGCGGTTCGGCCTGGTTCATGGACGCGGCGCCGCACAGCAGGATCTGGCTGCCGATCAGAAGAGCGCACAGCAGTGAACGAGAAACCATGGTGTGCCCTCCGGCGAGACGCGGGCCATCATGAGGTGCGGGCGCTTTCGGGTCCGTTAAGGATTTGGGATGTTGCCGGAAGGAAAGACAACCAGAGGCAACACAAAGATCACGAAGAGGGCTCAAAGGACACGAAGGGAATCTCGCGCCCGCTACGCGGGCGCAGTTGTCTTCATTGTGACCTTCGTGCCCTCTTTGTGACCTTCGTGTTACCCCTTTTGTTCAGCGCGGCCGGGCGATGAAAATCTCGCGGTAGAGCCTCGCCCACTTGGCGCTCTCGTCGATGTATTTGCCGACATCCATGAAGACGAGCTTCACGTTGTCCGGCAACCGCTGCACTTTCAAATTCGTCGGCACAACGCTGTTCGCCGCGAGAATCTTCTGCCCCTCCTCGGAGAGAAGAAAATCGGCGAACAGAACCGCGGCGTGCGGATGGGGTGCGCGCTTGAACACGCCGACCGCGGTCGGCATCGCGACGGTCGGTGCGGCAAACGCAAAGTCGATCGGTGCGCCCGACTTCTTCAGCGCGTCGACCTCATCGACATAGGCGGTGAGGGCAACCGGCACTTCGCCCGAGACGACGAGATTGGCCATCAGCGAGTGGCCTTTCCACACCGAGATGCCGTTTCTTGCGACGATGTCGCGCAGGAGTTTCAATCCGCGCTCCTCGCCGAGCGCAGCGGTCGCCGTCATCAGCCAATTGTTGTCGTCGGCCTCGATGCCGAGCCTACCGTTCCATTTAGGATCGAGCAGGCCTTCATAGGTCGCCGGAATGTCCGCCTTGCGCACGCGGTTCGTGTTGTAGGCAATGACGAACACCGACAGGCGCGAGACGATCCATGGCCGCCCCCGCACATAGGCCTCGGGCATGAGTTCGGCTGTCACAGGTGTCACGATGTCCTGCAAAAGGCCTGCGCGATTCGCCCCTTCGATGTTGGGGCCGGCCGTCTCCATGACATCGGCGATAAGGCGTCCGGCGCGGGCTTCGGTCTGTGCGCGCTGGAGGATCTGCTCGGAGGAGCCGCGCCAGAGGTTGACCTTCACGCCATACTTCTTCTCGAACGCGTCGCCGACGGCGGTCATCACGGCGGTCTGCGCCGAGGAGTAGAGCGTGAGCGAGCCTTCCTTCGTTGCGCCCGCGAGCAGGCGCTGTGTGCGATCAGGCCCTGTGAAGTGTCCGGTCTCGACGGTGGTCAGAGGTTGAGCATAAGCAACAGAGAGCGACAGGAAGATAAGCGACAGGAAGGCGGCCAGCACCCCCCTTCCGGCCGCATGGCCGCTTCGCGGCGCGGCCACCTTCCCCCACAAGGGGGGAAGGCAGACGCTACTTAAAAGGCTCAGCAACGAACTACTACTTCCAGGCGGAGTAGATGGGCTTGCCGACCAGGGTTCTCGGATCGGCGCCCGCTCGCGGCGTGAATTTCTGGAACCGCCCGGAGTCGACTTCGGCAACATACATGCTGCCTTCCTGGTCGGTCGCTATGCCGTGCACGCCCCAGAGCGTTCCCGGGAAGTCGCCGATGGTGCCCCACGAATAGATGAGCTTTCCATCGAGCGTGTACTTCACGAGCTTATGGGTGTTGCGGTCGAACACCACCGGCATGCCGTCGTCGAAGATATAGACGAAGTGCAGGCTCGACGGCTCGACGTTGATCTTGAACTCCGAGAGGTACTGACCCATCGGATCGAAGATCTGGATGCGGTGATTGTCGCGGTCGTTGACGTAGACGCGGTTGTTGGCGAGGTCGTAGGCGACGCCATGAACGTTGTTCATGTAACCGGGGCGCGTTTCCTTGCCCGGATCGCCTTCCTTGCCGAAGTCGAACATGAACTTGCCGTCCTTGTCGAACTTCGCGACGCGCGTGCCGTTGTAGCCGTCCGCGACGTAGAAGGTCGCGTCAGGCGCCCAGGCGATGAAGGTCGGACGGTTGAAGTGCGTCCCATCCGCGCCGGACACGTTCGGCGTGCCGATCGTCTGCAGGAGCTGCTTGCCGTCGTTCGAGAAGATGTAGATCGCGTGCGTATGGTCATCGACGATCCAGACACGCTTCTCGGCGTCATACGGGCTGATGTAGACCGCGTGCGGACGCTTGAACATGTTGTCGTACTGCGTCCAGTCTTCGATGATCTTGCCTTCGCGGTTGACCACGATGATCGAGTGGTGCCAGCGCGCGTCCTTGCCGAGCTCGCGGAAAGGTGCCTGCTTGCCCTTCCACGCCTCCATTCCGGTGGCCGGATCCTGGCGGGAACCACCATTGCCGGGAGGTGTGGCCTGGTTGGCGTTGCGCCACGGCAGCCCGCCCACAGGGAACTGCAGATTGGGACCGGCATCAGCGACGTACCGGCCCGCCGGACGCTTCATGTTCGGGAGCTCGCCGCCGCCGAGCAGGAACACCCTGTCCGGACTCTCCGCAAAGACGTTGCGGGCGCCGCCATAACTCCACTGCTCATGGCCGGGGAGCTCGGCCAAGTCCTGCGGCCAATTCGGCACGACTTGGTATGGCCCAGACACGTCCTGCGCCCCGACCGCGTCCTGCACCGCGCTGTACAGCGCTGGTGCGGTAGACGCCTTGGCCTCGCCTGGCGGGTTTTCCGCTGTGGGGTTCAAGTACTGGCCGCCTAGAACGCCGACCACTACGCCTGCAGCCAGCGCCAATCCGACAGTCAAAGCTCTGCTCATGTTCCGTCCTCCCGAAATCCCAGCCAAAGTTTTCCTTGGCCCCTGACTTCAGTTTAACGCACGCGGCTGAGGGGTCCAAGCGATTGCGCCATTTGGAGGGCACATCGACTCTGGGCCACGCGCGCGGCATAACCCCTTGGCAAGGTTGCAGATCGTACAGAAACCCGCACGCGTTCGTAACCCGCATGACGCGCGTTTGAACTGACGCGCTCGAGCGGCAAATCCTATACTGTGCGCCGCTCCATACGAGGACATCGATGCCCTTCACCGCCCTTCCCGCCCGCACGCTGATCATCACCGCAATCTTGGGTTTCGTTTCGCTAGGCAGCCCGGCGTGGCCCCAAGCACCCGCTTCGGCCCCCGGTTGGCCGCAGGCCACAAGCGACATCCCGATGGATCCGGCGCTTCGGTTCGGCACGCTGCCCAACGGCATGCGTTACGCGATCATGAAGAACACGACGCCCAAGGGCGAAGTCTCGATCCGCCTGCGCGTCGGCGTCGGCTCGCTCTACGAGACCGAGGCGCAGCGCGGGCTCGCGCATTTCGTCGAGCACATGGCGTTCCGCGGCACGACGCGCGTGCCCGACGGCGAATTGTTCAAGACGCTCGAGCGTCTCGGCTTGCGTGCGGGCGCCGATACCAATGCGAGCACGAGCGACCTTCAGACGATCTATCAGTTCGATCTTCCGAACATCGATGATCAGACCGTCGACACCGGTCTGATGATGACGCGCGAGATCGCGAGCGAGATCGCGTTCAATCCGGATGCGTTTCAGGCCGAGCGCGGACCGGTGCTGTCGGAAGAGCGTTTGCGCGATGGACCAGGTATGCGCGCTTATGTCGCCCATAATGGCTTCCTGCTGAAAGGGCAACTCGCGGCGGACCGCATGCCGATCGGCAAGGTGGACGTCATTCAGAACGCGCCGGTTGCACAGCTCACCGATTACTATCGCGCCTATTACCGGCCGGAACGCACCCAGGTGATTGTGGTCGGCGATATCGATCCCAACGCGATCGAGGCGAAGATCAGGGCGCGACTTGCGGACTGGAACCCGAGCGGAACGGGACGTCCCGATCCCGATTTCGGCAACCCCATCCGGCGCGGGCAGGAAGCCCTGGTGTTCTCGGAGACGGGCGCGCCGCAATACGTCGCGGTGACATGGATCACGCCCTATGACGGATCTCCCGATACGAAGGCCCGCAGGACGCGCAACCGCATCGAAGGCGTTGGGCTCTCGATTCTGAACCAGCGCCTCGCGCAGGCGGCACAGAGCGCGGATGCACCGTTCTTGTCCGCCGGCGCCTCGCGCGGGAATGCGTCGCATTCCGCACGCATGGCCACGTTGCAGATCAATTATGCCGCCGACCGTTGGCAGCGCGCGCTGACCGAAGCCGAGAAAATTCGGCGTCAGGTGCTCGAACAGGGCGTCACGCAGCAAGAAGTCGATCGCCAAATCACAAACGCGATCGCCGGCGCACAGGCCGATGTGGCGGCCGCATCCACACGCACGTCTCGCGGTCTTGTCGGCGCGCTTGTCGGCGTCATCGGGCGCGATGCGGTGTTCAATT
>Ga0184629_10000808_pt1 | contig 13397 bp, 7 predicted proteins | sample PLM4_32_b1_FD_133158 | JGI IMG/M metagenome (GOLD analysis project Ga0184629, IMG submission 133158) | Groundwater sediment microbial communities from an aquifer in East River, Colorado, USA - PLM4_32_b1 | ecosystem: Environmental > Terrestrial > Soil > Riparian zone | place: USA: East River... | reverse complement strand
CCTACACTCCCCTTGAGCCGGGCCAGCCCGGCCTGGGCCTGTTGCACGAAGGTCAGCAGCGGCTGATCGGCACCCTGCCAGGCCGCGACAACTTCCTTGAACTCGCCTCGCGCCCGTTCAGATTCGCCGAGCTGCTCGTAGGCGAGCCCCCGCAGCAAATGCACCCGGCCCATGATTCCCCAACGCGAGTCGAACCCGCGTCGCCACAGCTGGCTCTCGTTGAATGAGCGCAGGAGCTCGATGGCGCCCCGGTAGTCTCCCAGCTGATAGCGGGCTTCCGCCTCGAGCGGGCGTGAATCGTTCCAGGCGAACCCGAGATACACCTTGTCGGACTTCATCTCCTGGTGCTCGGTCTGGCGGCCCGAATCCGCCAGCGCGCGCCGAGCCACCGCGCTGTCACCGCGGGCGAGCGCCGCGAGAGCGCGGACCGCCGGCGCCGACGACCGGCCGGTCAGCGTCTCCAGCTCGGCCAGTGGCCGGCTATCGGACTCCGTCCCCAGCAACAGCCCTACAGCGGCGGCGGCGCCCGCCCCCGCCACACTGGCTCGATCCGCTGCCGGCGCCCGGCGCGCCGCATCGGCAACATCGCTCCAGACCCTCCGAAGCTCGCGGGAGGGTCCGCCGGCCGCGCTGTAGAGCTGGGCCAGCCGGGACCACTGCCAGACGTCGTCCTGGTCCCAGATCGTCGCCGGCGCTTCGGGAGCCTGCGTCGCCCGGCGAATCGCGTCGCCGAGGGCGATGACATCGGCCGCGCCCTCGAGGTCTCCGTGGTAGGCCAACGTGTTCGCGCCGGACATCACATCCGAGATGAACTCCCGGCCGAAATCGGGCAGCATCGGCGCTCGCCCGCCGAATGAGGCGGTGGTGGTCTTCACCAGGGCTGCGGCGGAGCGCACCTCGCCCCTGGCAAAGCGGACCTGGGCCTCTAGGTAGGCGGAGAGGTTGCGGCCCTCGGAGGGGAGGAGCCGGGCGAGCTCGGCCACCTCGCGCGATGCGTTGCCCCAATCCTCGCCCGCGAAGTACGCCTCGAAAAGGGCGTGGTGCGCGCGGGCGGTAGCCGGCTGGGACGCGACCCAGCCCCGCGCCGTCTGCACCGCATCGGCCCGCGCGCGGCGCACGGCGGCGCCGCGGGTCAGGCTGTCGAGAGGCGGCTTGCCTTCCGCGTGCGTCGCCGCGAAGGAATCGGGCGCCACCAGCGCATAGGAGCCGTTCCGGTTGCTCGCGCTGGTGAGCAGGTAGGTGATGTGCTCGTAGGCGAGGGCATATTGCGGATCCAGCACCAGCGCGCGGCGGAACGCCTTGAGCGAGCGGGTCATCCCGGCCGGGGTGCTCCCCGCCACCGAATCGTGGAAGAAGGCATCGCCCAAGCCGTACCAGGCGTCGGCGTCGATCGAGTCGGTGGCCAGCAGGCTGCGGTAGAGCTGCTGGGAGAGCTCGTACTCGCCGTCGAGCATGGCGCGGTAGGCCCCGATCATGCCACGCTCCCGCTCAGGCAGCCGGCCGGCGAAACGGGAGGCTTGCAGCACGGCATTTCGTCCCACCGTATCCGCGGCCCCCAGGATCCAGCCCCGGGTCTGTCCCAGTTTGAAGTAGCTGAGGCTGAAGGTGCTGTCGAGCGCGACCGCGCGGCGGAACGCCGTTTCGGCGGGACCCAGCTCCCAGTGATTGAGATGCTCGAGACCGAGGAGATACGCGCGGTAGGCCTCGAGCGACTCGGTGGTCACCCGGGACAGCGGATTCAGCCGGCCGGACCGCGCCCCGGAAAGATCCAGCAGCCGACCCGCCAGCTGGTCGAACAGTGGCCGCACATCGGCCGCCGCGTTCCCCGCGGCCTCCACCACCTCGAGGCGGGCACCGGTGGCCACGTCGTAGGTGCGCGCGGTGAGCCGGAGGGAGTCGCCGGCCCTGGTGAAGTCGCCCAACACCACGGTGCCGGCGTCCGCCTTTCGCCCGAGCCGACGCGCTTCGGTCAGGCCGATCGGCTCGTCGTCGGACACCCTGCTCTGCTGCAGCAGGTCGTGCACCCGGTCCTGGTCTACGACGCCGAGGTCGCGCCATTGCGACAGGGCCAGCGCGAGCATGTTGACGCTGCCATCGTGGAGCCAGGCGAGAGCGGGGTCGTCCCTGAGGTTATCGAACGGGAGCACCAGCATCGTCGGCCGCGGATTGGATCCGGCTGTTGCATTGGAGCGAGCCTTGAGCCCGATGCCGAGTCCGCCTCCGGCCAGCACCAGCAGCGCCAGTGCCATGGCGGCCCGGCGCACCCGGCGGCGGCGCCTGACCGGCTGCATCGGGGCCGCGGGTGTGGGTTCGCCGAGCAGCGCGCGCCGGAACGCGGCTCCAGTCTGCCAGCGGGCCTCGGGGATCTTCTCCAGTGCGTGCATCACGGCGTCGGTGACCGTTTCCGGCAGGTCGGGGCGCGCCGTGCTGAGCGGCGCCGGCGGGTCCACGAGCTGGCGCGAGACGATCACTCGGGGCGTTCCCGTGAACGGCGGCTCACCCGCCAGCATTTCGTAGGTGACGATGCCGAGCGAGTAGAGATCGCTGCGGGTGTCGATTCCCTCCCCCGCCGCCTGTTCCGGGCTCATGTACGCCGGGGTACCCATCACGGCGCTTGGCCCGGTCGGCCCGTCCACGCCATCGATCAGGCGCGCGATCCCGAAATCCGCCAGGAGCGCTCGCGGCGCATCCGGCGGGCCCTCGAGCAGGATGTTTTCGGGTTTGAGATCGCGATGCACGACACCCGCCCCGGCCGCGGCATCCAGGGCAAGTGCCAAGTCCGCCGCGATCGACACGGCGACGTCCGGCGGCAAGCGATGCTCGCGGCGCAGGCGCTGGCGGAGGGTCTCGCCCTGGTGAAAATCCATCACGTAGAAGAGATGGCCGCTCGCGTCGCCGGCGGCGTGGACCACCACGATGTTCGGGTGCCGGATTCTCGCCACCAGGCGTGCCTCGGCGAGGAAGCGGGTTGCCAAGGCGCGGTTCACCACGAGGTCGGGGTGGATGACCTTCACCGCCACCGGGCGTTCCAGAGTGACATCGGTGGCCAGGAAGACCACCCCCATGCCGCCGCGCCCCAGCTCCCGCTCGAGCCGGTACTGTCGGCCCAGCGTGCGCTGGATGGCATGGAACAGCTCGAGGTCGGTCACTGCCGAGACCTTGCCTGGGGGTACCCCATTCGATGCCGAAAGGGGGAGGTTCGTTGCGTTTGGCTCCGTCCCGGGCGTTTCGTGTCCAAGCCGGGGTTGACTGGCCGTTGAGGGGCTCCAGCCATTGTCCCTCTTCCACCTGCGTCAGGAACCTCTCGATGCCAGCCGCGGCATTCGTCCCGTCCCGGCCGCCCGCGCCGACCATCGCCGCGGTGCTCACGCCCAACGAACGCGCCAGTCTCGACGCGGCCAGCGTCGGTTGCTTTGCCGTGCTGCACCGAAGCTCGGTACCCGAGGCGGTGCGCGCCGTTCGGGAGCGGGCGGTGGACGCGGTGCTCATCTCGGTGCATCAGTGCGCCCAGGGCCGGGTCGATGAAGTCGATCAGCTGGTCCGCTGCTTTCCCGGCGTGCCCACCGTGGCGCTGGTTACGCGGCACGATGCCGTGGCCTCGGAAACCCTGCTCCGCCTGGGTGCAACCGGCGTGCGCCAGGTGGTGGACGTCACCGCGCCGGCCGGATGGAATCGACTGCGGCAGATCGTCGCCGAACCGGCCACGCATGGCGCGGCGCGGATTCTGGCGCCGGTCTTTTCAGCGCTCCCGGAGATGCCCCAGGACGCCCGAGCCTTCCTCGAGCTCCTGATTCGTCTCGCGCCGGAAACGCCCGCGGTGCGGACGGTGGCGGCGCGCTTCGAGATCAAACCGAGCACGCTCATGTCGCGATTCGCCCGAGCGGCCCTTCCCTCCCCCAAGACATATCTCGCGGCAATTCGCCTGCTCTATGCGGCCCAGTACTTCGAGGGCGGCGGGCGTTCGATCGCGGACGTCGCCTACCGGCTGGATTGCTCCTCGCCGCAGAGCTTCGGGCGCACCATCCGTGCGATGCTGGGCATCACCCCCGGAGAATTCCGTCGTCGGTTTCCCTTCCCGACGGCGCTGGAGCGTTTTCTTGCACAATTGGTGTTGCCGTACGAGAGGGTATGGGCGGGGTTTCATCCGCTGCGGGGAGGGGAGCGGTAGCTCCCTGCCCCGCGTCAACCGAGGCTTAATTCGCTGGTAGTTGTCAACACAACAACCTGAAGCCCGCGGGCTTCCAGCGTCTCGCGACCGCCTTGCTCTCGGTCCACGATGGCCAGCACGCCCAGAACCTTGCCGCCCTCCGCCGAGAGTGCGTCGATCGCCGCGGCGGCCGAGCCACCGGACGTAATGACGTCTTCGACCACCACCACCGAATCGCCCGGTTTGAAGTTCCCTTCGATGCGCCGCCTGGTGCCATGGGGTTTGGCGACCCTGCGCACGCTGAAGGCGTGGATCGACGGCGGCGCGTCGAGGCTTTCGCGTGCGATCGCGTAGGCGACGGGATCGGCGCCCATGGTCAGGCCACCCACCGCGGCCGGCAGCCATCCCGCGGAGCGAATGGCGGAAAGGCTCAGCCGTCCGATGAGCCGCTGGCCTTCGGCGGACATGGTGGTCTTGCGCGCATCGATGTAGTAGGTGGAGCGGCCTCCGGAGGAGAGGAGGAAGTCGCCCAGGCTCACGGAGCGCTCGCGCAGAAGGGCCGCGAGCGCTTCCCGATCGGTCACTCGCCGCCTCGTTTGAAGAACGAGGAGAGGAATCCGCTCTTTTTTTCCGGCGCCTCTTCGGCACCGGCTGCGGCGCAGAAAGCGTTGGCGAATTCGGCCACGGTTTTCCAGCGCTTGGTGAGATCGCGCTGCAGGCCCGTCATCACCGCGGCCTCGACCGCCGGGGGAAACTTGAGCCCCTTCACGGCCTCGTTGAGCGGGACCGGTGATTGGGTGAGCAGCTGCTGGAAGAGCTCACGCGGACTTTTCCCGGGGAAGGGAAGGATCCCCGTCAGCAGATGGTAGGCGATCGTGGCCAGGCTGTAGACGTCGGCCTGTTCGCCGACCAGCTCGCCGGAGAGGGCCTCGGGCGCCACATACTGCAGCGTGCCGACGAAGAATCCCGCCCGGGTGAGCCGGTCCGCCGGGTTATCCTCGGCGTCCCTCGCAATCCCGAAGTCGAGGAGCCGGGCGGTCTGGGTCGTCGGGTCGTACATGATGTTGGCGGGCTTGAGATCGCGATGGATGATGCCGGCCTTGTGCGCCACGCCGAGCGCGTCCCCCAGCTGCTCGATGATTTTCGCGGCGAGCGGCGGCGCCAGCCGGCCCGCCGCGGTCAGAAAACTGGCGAGCGGCTCGCCCGGGGCCCACTCGAGCGCCAGGTAGTAGAGGCCCTCGGCCTCGCCGTAGTCGAAGGTGCCGATGATGGACTGGTGATGAATCCGGGATCCGAACGCGGCCTCACGCAGAAAGCGCTTCACGGCCACCGGATCCTGCGCCATGCGCGGGCGCAGAATCTTGATAGCCGCCTCGCCGCGCTCGGGATGCTCCGCACGATAGACGGTGGCGGTGCCTCCCTCGCCGACATGCGAGAGGAGTTTGTATCCAGCCACTGTGCGGCCGACGAGATTATCTTGGCTCATGGGAGGCAGTCCAAACTACAGCCGGCGGGGACCCCTCACAAGCGCCGCGCGTGCACGCCGGCACCGCGGCTGGCGTCCCCCCAGCGTACGGAAGACCTCCACTCAGGTCCCGCCACCCTTTCCCGTGGCCATTCGCATGACGATCCCCGACCTGTTCCGACGCACGGCCCCCACCGGGCTCTTGATGGCTGTCCTGGCCTGCGGTGGAGGCCGACCGCCGGCAGGCGGGGTGACGCCGTCGACGGAGCAGACACTCAACGAGCTGTTCAACCTGTCGGCGCTCTACCAGCGCATGGGGCGGCTCGCCGCCGGCGGGCCGATGCCGTTCGTCGGGGTGGTCGCGTACGTGCCGGGGCAGCGGGATTCGACGATTGCGCGGGTGGGGCTTTCCTTCGACAACCATGCCTTCGCGTTCCAGCGGGACGGCCGCGCGTTCTCCACGCGCTTCCGGGTCGAAATCGGTTTCGCGCGGGCCGGACAGCCGCCGGTGCAGGCGGTGCGCGACGAGGTGGTGCGGGTGGAGTCGTTTGCCGAGACACAGCGCAACGACGAGAGCATCATCATGGAGCAGGGGTTCCTGCTCGCGCCGGGGAGCTACACGCTGACGGTGACGGTTCGCGATCCGGCGTCCAGCGTGGCCTCGCGCGCCGAGCAGGCCACCGAGGTGCCCGCGTTCCGCGCCGGCGAGATCACCATGCCGATCCTGGTCTACGCGGCGCGGGCGCGCGAGAATCTTCCCGATACGCTTGCGCTGACGCTCAACCCGCGCGGCACCGTGGCCAACGGCGGGGGCGACTCGCTCACGATGTACGTCGAGGGCTACCGGTTTCCCGCGGCGAGAGAGGTGCCGGTCGATGTCCGCGACGAGCGAGACAGTGTGGTCTATACCGGATCGATCCCGTTCAAGGGAGGCCGGCCGCTCGAGGCCTTTGTGCTGCGGGTGCCGTCCGACGCGCCGCCGCTGGGCGAGCTCAAGCTCGTCGTCGGCGAGGGTGCCGCGGCCCGGCGCACCACGGCGCTGGTGTCGTTCTCCCGCAGCTGGGTGGTCACCAACTACGACAATCTCCTCTCGCTGCTGCGCTACTTCCCGTGGGGCATGGACAAGCTCAACGGGCTCCGCAACGCCAAGCCGGCGGACCGTCCCCGCCTCTGGCGCGAGTTCTGGTCCGCCACCGACCCGGTCCCGCAGACGGGCGAGAACGAGGCGCTGGACCAGTACTTCACCCGGGTCGCGATCGCCAACGAGCGCTTCAAGGACGAGGGCGGGGCAGGGTGGCGCACCGATCGCGGCGAGGTGTACGTGACCCTGGGCGAGCCGGACCAGGCGATGGAGAGCCCGCCGGGCAATGACACCCGGATCGTCCAGTGGGTCTACAACAATTACCGCGCGGTGATCACTTTCACCGGGCAGCTCGGGTTCTCCCGGCTGCGCATGACTCCGGCCTCGCGGGCGGAGTTCTCCCGCGCGCGGGCGCAGGTGATGGCGCAAGGGGCGAGGCACTGAACGTGAGCGATAAGCGATAAGCGGTGCGCAAGGGCGGGATGGCTGGTCCCGCTCACGGCTTACTGCTCCCCGCTTACTTTGGGGGCATGCCGCACCACTCCCCCCCCCAGCTTTTCCTGGTCGATGGTCACGCGCTGATCTACCGCGCGTTCTTCGCGCTGATCGCCCGCCCGCTCCGCACCAGCCGCGGCGAGAACACCTCCGCTGCCTGGGGGGTGGTCAACTTCCTGCTTCGGCTTCAGACCAAGTACCGACCCGACTACCTCGTCTGGGTGCTGGACGCGGGCGATTCCTTCCGGACCCAGCGCTACGCCGAGTACAAGTCGACCCGTGAGAAGCTCGACGCCGAGCTGCAGGCCGACTTCGACATGGCCATCGAGCAAATCAACGCGCTCCTCGCCGCATTCCGCATTCCGGTGCTGGCGGTCGACGGCTATGAAGCCGACGACGTAATCGGCACTCTGGCGCGGCGAGAGGCCGCGGCGGGCCGCCAGGTGGTGATCGTGTCCGGTGACAAGGATTTCTACCAGCTCATCGGGCCCCGCATCGCCCTGCTCAACCCGGGGCGGGGCGGCCCTGCGGGCGTGGACGAAGTGTGGGTGGATGAGGGCAATGCGTCGGAGCGTCTGGGCGTGTCGCCGGGCCAGGTGGCCGACTACCTGGCGCTGGTGGGAGACTCTTCCGACAACGTGCCGGGAGTGAAGGGCATCGGGGAGAAAGGCGCGGTACAGCTCCTGGCCGAATACGGCGACCTGGAGACCCTGCTGGCGAGGGCCGGAGAAATCACGGCGAAGCGGCCGCGCGAAGCACTGGCACAGTACGCTGCGGAGGCTCGGCTCTCCAAAGAGCTGGTCACCATCCAGATCGACGTGCCGGTGGAGCTGGACATTGAATCCGCCGCGGTCCGCGACCCCGATTCGGACGCCCTCGTCAAGATGCTCATGCGGCTCGAGTTCCACACCCTGGCAAAACGGCTGACGGACGCAAGACGAACAGACGGACCGACGGACGGTGACGGTGACGGAGACGGGAAGACGGGAGGCCGGGAAGTCGGGATGACACCGGCGGAGGCGGTAGCCACGCCGCCTACCCCCGCGCCGCTTCCCGTCCTGGCCGCGACCGTGTACTGCACCTGCATCGTCATCGACCAGGTCGAGCAGCTCGAGGAGCTGGCGCGCGCGCTGCGCGCAGCGCCCCTGGTGGCGATCGATGCCGAAACCAGCTCGATCGAGCCGCACGACGCCGAGCTGATCGGACTGTCACTGTCCGTCGAACCCGGCTCGGCGTGGTATCTGCCGTTCGGGCACCGCCCCCGCGGCGGGGAACTCGCCGCGCCTGCGCCGGTGACCAACCTTCCCGTGCTCACCGATCCGTTGCTGGCGCCGATCGCCACGCTGCTCCGCGATCCCGCGGTGCGGAAGGCGGGGCACAACATCAAGTACGACTGGCAGGTGCTGCGCCGCGCGGGCGTCGAGCTCAAGGGGGTGGCGTACGACTCGATGCTGGCGAGCTTCCTGCTCGACCCGGGCCGCCGGTCCCACGGGATCGATACGCTCTCCCTTGAGCTGCTGGGCCGGCCGATGCGGAGTCACGACGAGCTGACCGGGAAAGGGAAAGCCCGCATCCCCTTTGCCGAGGTCTCGGTCGCGGCCGCGGCCGACTACTGCGGCGGCGACAGCGCCACCGTGCTCGCCCTGCACCATCTCTTCGCGCCCCGTCTGGCCGACGCCGCGCTGCAGCCGCTCCTGGACGGGCTCGAGGTTCCGCTGGTCGAAGTCCTGGTGGACATGGAGTGGCGGGGAATCGCGATCGATCCGGCGCTCTTCGGGCGGCTCGCGAAGGAGCTCTTCGTCGACCTCCAGCGACTGGAGGGGGAAATCGCCCGCGCGGCGGGCGGATCGATCAACCTCAACAGCCCGAAGCAGCTGGCCACGGTGTTGTTCGAGAAGCTGCAACTGCCGGCCCTCAAGCGTACCAAGACGGGGCCCTCGACCGACGCGGACGTCCTGGAGCAGCTCGCCGAGCTGGGCCATGAGGTTCCGAAGCTGCTGCTCGAGTATCGCGAGCTGGAGAAGCTCCGCTCCACCTACGTGGATGTGCTCCCGAAGAAGATCCACCCCGTCACGGGGCGGATCCACACCAGCTTCAATCAGATCGGCGCCGCGACCGGGCGGCTGTCGTCCACCGACCCCAACCTCCAGAACATCCCGGTACGCTCGCCGCGGGGGGAGCAGATCCGACGCGGTTTCGTGCCGCAACCGGGTTGGAAATTCGTGGTGGCGGACTATTCCCAGATCGAGCTCCGCCTGATGGCGCACCTGTCACTCGATCCCGCGTTCATCGAGGCGTTCCGGCAGGGCCACGACATCCACCGGCAGACGGCGGCCATCATTTTCGGAGTGCCGCTCGACCTGGTCTCGTCCGAGATGCGGGCCCGCGCCAAGACGATCAACTTCGGCACCATCTACGGACAGGGACCCTTTGCCCTCTCCAAGCAGCTGTCGATTTCCCAGGAAGAAGCCAAGGCGTTCATCGCCGAGTACTTTCGCCGCTTTGCCGGCGTGCGGGCCTTCCTGGACCGGCAGGTGGGGCTGGCGCGGGAACGCGGCTATGTCGAGACGCTGTTCGGCCGGCGCCGGTATGTCCCCGAAACGCGAGACCGCAACTTCAACGTGCGCGCCTTCGGGGAACGCATCGCCCAGAACGCCCCGCTCCAGGGATCGGCCGCGGATTTGATCAAGATCGCGATGGTCCGCCTGCACGCCGCGCTCCGGGACGGCGGCTTCAGCGCGGGCATGCTCCTGCAGGTGCACGACGAGCTGGTGCTGGAGGCACCGGTGCATGAAGTGGAGCGGGTCGCCGTCCTGGTCAAGGAGCACATGGAGGGCGCCGCGTCGCTGGAGGTGCCGCTGGTGGTGGAGGTGGGCGTCGGCGACAACTGGTTGGATGCGAAGAGCTAAGCGTCAGGGTTCAGGGGTCAGGGGAGGTTGGATCGGATGAGATCCGGACGTTGTCCCAGAAATCCCCACCCCCGACCCCCGAGCTTGCCCTCTGCCCCCAGCCCACCAGTTCCACCGTCCGGCCAGGTGCATGATGGCCGGCACCAGTACCATGCGGATCAGGGTCGCGTCCAGCAGCACCGCCAGCGCCAGGCCGAATCCCAGAAACTGCACCATCAGCACCCGCGCGAAGGCGAACGCTCCGAACACCACGATCATGATGAGCGCCGCCGAGGTGATGACCGAGGCGGTAGCGCTTACACCCTCCATGGTCGCTTCGGTGTTGCGGCCGGTGCGGTCGAAGGCCTCCTTGATCCGCGAGAGCAGGAACACCTCGTAGTCCATGCTCAACCCGAACACGACCGCGAAGACCAGCACCGGAATCACCACGAAGATCGCCTCGGTGCGCTCGGTGATGCCGAAGGCCCGTCCACCGATCCCGTACTGGAACACCAGCACGATGAGCCCGAAGGTGGCGCTCACCGAGAGTGAGTTCATGATCACCGCCTTGATCGGCACCAGTACCGAGCGGAAGGCGATCGCCAGCATGACTCCGGTGACGCCCAGCACCAGCCCGATGATGAGGGGGAACCGGCCCAGCAGCTCCTTCTGGAAATCCACGCTCGCGGCCACATACCCTCCCACCGCGACGGTCGCCCCCCGGAGCTGGCGGATGCCGTTTGACGCCGCCAGACCGCGGATTTTCGCCACCAGGTCCATCGAGGTGGTGAGGGACGTCGAATCCCGCGGGATCACGTCGAGCAGGGTCATCCGGCCGTCTTTGCTCAGATACGCGTCCATCGCATCCGGGTAATTGGCGCGCGCGGAATCGGGATCGGAATAGATGAGCGAGTAGCCCAGCAGCGATTGTCCCGGGGTGAGATCGACCAGGCTCCGGACGTCGCGCACTCGCGGGTCGGCCCGCATCGAATCGGACAGATGCCGCAGCGCGCGCAGGCCAGTCAGGTCGGTGGCGTTCCGCCCCTGGGGAAACTCCACCAGCACGCGGATCGGAAAGAGGTAGCCGGACACGCCGATGCGCTGCAGCACCTCCACGCCGGCACCCGCCTCGGTCCGGGATGGCCACCAGTGCCGCGCGGGCAGGCCGATCCGGATCCAGAACAGGGGGGCGGTGAGAATCGCGACGGCGATCGCACCCAGCACCAGAGCCCGCCGGGGATGCCGGGAGAGGGTGCGAGCCCATTTTTCCCAGCCGAGCGGCGAGTGATACCAGGTGAGTCGCCGGGCGAGCCAGCGGGGCCGGTCGATCCCGCGGCCGATCATCGCGAGCAGGGCGGGGAGGAGCGTGGTCGAGAGCAACACCGCCACGGCAACGACGATCAGCCCCCCGATTCCCAGACTCTTGGTTTCCACCAGTGGGGTGAGCACCAGCGCCCCGAACCCCACGACGACGGTGAGTCCGGAAGTGAGCACCGCCGCCCCCGCGGTACGGACCGTACGCGCCGCCGCCTCCATCCGCCGGTACCCTCTGGTGAGCTCCTCGCGGAAGCGGGTGACGATCAGCAGCGAGTAATCGATCCCCACGCCCAGGCCGATCATGGTGGTGAGGTTGAGCACGAAGACCGACATCGGTGTCACGGTGGCCACCAGTCCGATCACCGCGACGGACACCGCCACGGCCAGGAAACCGATGAGCAGCGGCAGCAGTGCTGCCACCAGCGCGCCGAAGGCGAGCACCAGGATGACCAGTGTAATCGGGATCACCCGCGCTTCGATGCGACGGCTGTCGTCGGCGCTTACGATCCGCACGTCGAGATCGAGCGGCGCGCGACCGGTCACCCAGGTGCGATAGGCGTCGCGGTAGGGCATCCGGGCCACCGACTGGTTGAGGGCGCGCCGGAACGTGGCCACCACCTTGCCGACACTGTCGCCGGTCGAGGCATCGACCGAGACCAGCAGGAAGGTGAGCCGCCCGTCGGGGCCCAGGAACAGGGAGTCCTCCGAGGTGCGGTAGGAAATGACCGAGCGGACGTAGGGCTGCCGACGAAGGTCCTCGGTGACCGAGTCGAGCATCGCCGCGGGGAGGTCGTCCGTAAACGGGACCGGACTCTCGATCACCACAGCAAAGAATTCGCTGAAGGGCCGGGCGAAACGGCTGTTGAGGAGGCGGTCGGCGCGGGCCGCCTCGGTTTCGCGGTCGGCGCCACCCCGGACGCTCAGGAGTTCCGCCGTATGAGGTGATCGGACCACCCCGGCCACCCCTACGACGACCCAGAACGCCACGATGAGCCAGCGGAAACGGACGATCAGGGCCGCGATCCGTTCCGGCATCAGCCGTAACGCGCCGCGGGCGATGGACGCACGACGTTTGCAGAGGGGGAGAATGCAAGAATTTGCAAGTCCGAATGGTAGGCCGCGACCTTCCCCGGCGCCAGTTGGGGCCGAGGCTGGCGACGGGCCCGCCAGCCGACCCATATTTCGAGACGGACATGTCCCGCATACTCGTCTTTGCCCTCGGGGTTCTCCTCGCGCTCCTCATCGTCGGCCGGTTGAACCGTCCAGCCGAGGCGCGCCCCGTTGTGAAGGCCGTCGAGGTTCGGAGCTCCTCCGCGCTGGTGCCCCCGCCTCCTCCCCCGGCGGTCCTGGCGCCGGTGAAGACTGGCGGCACTCCCACCATCGACTTGCTGGCACGACTCGAGGGTCGGCGCCGGCTCGCCCGGGCGGAGAGGCAGACGTATTTCGATTCACTCTTCATCGAAACCGACTCAGTAGTCCGCCGCTGGCCCGATCGGGCGGGAACCCCGCTCGTTGTCGCGATTCCTCCCGGAGATTCGACACAATACGACGCTGCTTTGACCGCAACGGTGCGCCAGGCCGTTGCCGCCTGGGAGAATGCGGGGCTCGGCTTGCGTTTCTCGATCACGCAGGACACGTCCGGCGCGCAGATTGCAGTTCGAGGCAGCGACCAGCTGGCCGGCGAACGGGCCGGCCAAACCGACCTGCAGTGGACCCGGGACGGCGCCATCCACTCGGCGGTGATAACACTCGCGCGGCGCGACCAGACAGGGCGGCCGATCGGCGCACCGGGACTGCTGGCGGTGGCGGTGCACGAGATCGGTCATGCGGTGGGGCTGTCGCACTCGCCCCAGCCGGACGACGTCATGTACCCGGTGACCCGCACCTCCAGACTGAGTCAGCGCGATCGAGCAACATTCACGTTGTTGTATGAGCTACCACTAGGAACCGTGCGTGAAGTGATCACTCCGTGACCTCGGCATTGCTGCTCAGTCTGCTGCTCCT
>Ga0184629_10000806_pt1 | contig 13427 bp, 16 predicted proteins | sample PLM4_32_b1_FD_133158 | JGI IMG/M metagenome (GOLD analysis project Ga0184629, IMG submission 133158) | Groundwater sediment microbial communities from an aquifer in East River, Colorado, USA - PLM4_32_b1 | ecosystem: Environmental > Terrestrial > Soil > Riparian zone | place: USA: East River... | reverse complement strand
TATTTTCTTGGTTGTTCAAGAGGTGGCGGTCAGGCCATGATGGAGGCGCAAGTTTATCCAGATGATTTTAATGGTATTGTAGCAGGTGCACCAGCGTTTAATTGGCCAGCAATCGGAGCCAAGTTTGTCGAGGAATGCAAGAATAATTACCCTAGCCCATCAGATCTCAGCAAGCCCGTGATCACAAATGACAATTTAAAATTACTTCAGGATTACATCTTAAAGCAATGTGACAATTTGGACGGTGTGAATGATCACATTATAAATAACCCGTGTGACTGTACAATTGACATCTCTAAATTACCGCTTTGTTCTGATAACAAGACAGGAACAGCCTGCTTCACACAAGAGCAGATAAAGGCCATTAAATCTATTTACGGTGATATGATGATTGACAACAAAATAATCTATCCAGGTTTTCCCGTAGGTTTAGAAGCAGAGGGGGGATCTTGGGATGCCTGGATTAGTGGAACTAGTCCTTTTCTTCAGCAAGCCCCAAGCATACATTACATGTTTGGAACGAACGTGTTTAAATATTTAATTTACAATGATCCATCATGGGACTATAGCAAGTATGATTTTAAGAACTTTTTTGAAGAGACTCGCTACGCCGCTGCCTATCTTGATGCTACTCAAACGAACTACAGTGAATTTAAAAAGGCAAAAGGCAAAATGATAATGTACCATGGTTGGAACGACCCTGCACTTTCCGCTAATGCTACAATCCAACATTATGAAGAGGCTCTACAAAATGACAAAGATTTGCAATCTTACATCCGACTTTTTCTGCTACCAGGTGTGCTCCATTGTGGCGGAGGGACAGGACCAGATACTATAGATTGGGTTAAACTAATTCGGGATTGGGTGGAGAACGATAAAGCTCCTGAGCGAATTGTTCTTTCAAAACTGGAGAATGGAAAAACGATAATGACCCGACCCGTATTTCCTTATCCAAAATTGACAATCTATGGGGGTAAAGGAGACACAAATCTTGAACAAAACTTTAAAGCAAAAACAAATTAACTAAATCGTGACGGGCATCATATGATAATTGAAATTCGGGAAGGCCGCATTACTGGCAACAATGTAAACACAAGAAGAATTATGAGTGCGAAATATAAATTTGTATCGTAACAAAACCAATTTTAAAGAAGCTTTTTGAAGAATAAATTTTAAAAGGAAATGCCATGAGAAAAATAATCGTTTTGTCATTTATTACACTAGATGGAGTAATGCAGGCACCTGGTGGACCCGAGGAAGATACCTCTGGCGGTTTCGAATATGGCGGTTGGGTCGCGCCTTATGCTGACGAAGTTTTTGGTAAGGTCATGCAAGAACATATGAAACCCACAGACCTTCTTTTGGGGCGAAAAACATTTGAGATTTTTGCTAATTACTGGCCGGAGCATGCAGATGGATGGCCAGGTATCAATGAGGTCACAAAATATGTTCTGTCCAATACCATAACAGCCTCAGATTGGGAAAACACTGTTTTCCTCAATAGCTTGGAAGATATCAAAAAGCTCAAAAATTCAGAAGGCTCTGATATTAAAGTTTGGGGCAGTAGTGAACTTATTCAGCTATTACTCAAGAATGATTTAGTGGATGAACTCTGGCTCAAAATTCACCCGCTGACTCTTGGAAAAGGGAAAAAGTTATTTGGCAATGGCCCGATTCCGGCAGCATTTACATTAATAGAGAGTACTGTTACACCCAGTGGAGTTATTTTTGCCAATTACAAGCGAGCCGGAGAAGTTAAGACAGGTACTATTGGATCTTAAGGAGAAATGGATACACTTTTAATGAATTAATGATTCTTCAAATTTTTTAAAACAATGCAACTCTCTAATCTTAAGTGCAACTTTTCTTATTTGGAGTTGCTATTTGCAATTGATGACTTTATATAATTCAAAAAAATAAATTATGAATGCTAAAATGATATGGGCTAATTTAGTTTCTACTGATTTAGTTAGGACTGCTAAATTTTATAGCAATTTAGGCTTTAAAGCTAATGGCGATTGCAATTCCGAAGAAGCTGCCAGTTTCTTTTTCGGAAAGGACAGTTTTGTAATCAATTTTTTTACTAAGCAAAGGCTTGAAAGTAACGTAAATGGTCACTTAACAAATCCAATACATGAAAATGAGATTCTATTTTCTCTGTCTGCAGACAGCAAAGAAGAAGTTGACAAGTGGTTTGAAAAAATAAAACTTCTGGGAGGAACGGTATTTTCCGAGCCACAAAACTACGAGCAAGGATATACTTTTGGTTTTGCTGATCCAGATGGGCATAAGTTCAATGTTTTATATTGGCCTGGGATGTAGTTTTTTTTCGCTAGTTTGAGTGTGTGTCAGTAGTGGAGAAATTGATAAACTTGGCTATGGTCTAAAAAACATATTGATTTTCAATTTCTTTTGCCACAGATTTAAAGGATTAAAAAGATTTCGTATGTGATTTATAAAAAAATCGGTGCTAATCTGTGTAATCCGTGGCTAAAAAAACGCGTCTATTTGTTAGACTAAAGGCATAAACTTTTAATAAATTGATGATTATTCAGATTTTTTTGAATAATTTAACTCTCTAAACCTTAATTAAATAATCTCATTATGAAAATTTCAAAGATGTTGCTCACTGTTTGTTTGTTATTTGTGGTTTTTGGCTATGGTCAAAAAAACTGATTGGAAAAGTTGTAGATTTTAACAATAAACCCGTTCCAAAAGCTAGAATATATTTAGATTCCATATACTCCAAAGTTATGACAAACAAGAATGGGGATTTTGAAGTTTTAATTCCAGAAAAGGTGAGTACAATTAATGTTTACTCTGATGATTACGGATTATTGTCTTCTAAATTTAATAAGGAAGACACGATGATTTTTATGTTTTTGGAGCCTGATAAATCAAAAAAAATCCATAGAGGAAGCGATGTTTCAATTGCATATTCAGCAGCAGATCAAAAATATGAAGCTGTCAAATCACAAAATACAAATGTCTCAAATAGTAATGATAAGCGTACTTACAATACTATTTATGATATGATAAGAGGCAAAGTAGCAGGAGTGTCTGTTTCAAGAGATAACAAAATAACAATTCAAGGAGTTAGTTCAATAAACTTTGTTTCTCAGCCATTATTTGTTGTTGATGGGGTGATAGTATCAAATATTGATTATATTATTCCCAATAATGTAAAATCAATAAGGGTTTTGAAAGGTGCTGAGGCTTCTATTTACGGATCCCAAGGGTCTAGTGGCGTTATAGTAATAACAACAAAATAATTTTTCTCCGTTAGTTTGAACATATTGCTAGCGCGAGCGCAATGTCATTAAGTTAAGCTTTATTTTTTCTCGCGAAGACGCAAAGTTTAGAATCTATTTCTTTGCGCCTTTGCGAGAGCTAGATTTAGAAAAAATCTAGCAAGAAATCCTTAACTTAATGACATTGAGCGCGAGCGTCCCACTCGTGAACACGAGCCGGATATTTAGAACAAGAATAAAAACACAAAAGACCCCACTTTGGCAAGTTTCAAAATGTTGGTGGCAAACCTAAAACGACATCGCTAACGACAATTGTACATTTTAAAGACTTTTATAAGACCAACATGAAAACGTATTACATTATATTTTTAACCTTTATTTTCTCAAACCCTTCTTTTGGACAAAACTCACAAAATGAGGAGTTAGTGAAAAATGTAGTTTTGGCTTTTCAGGACGACTTTAATGAAGGAGGATTTAAAAAGGCAGAATTTTACACGACAATAGATTGGGAACATATTAATCCAGGTGGAGGAATTACCAAAGGAAGAGAAAACGTTTTAAAAGAAGTTAGGGCTGTACATCAAACATTTTTAAAAGGCGTTTCGCTGACAATTGAAAGTATTACAATTCGTTTTTTGACCCCGACTGTTGCAATTGCTGACGTTGTTCACAAAATCAGTGACTATGAATTACCACAAGGAGTAGAACATCAAAATGAACGACAAATGAAAACTTATATAATTGTGAAACGACAAAATAAGTGGTTGCTTACACTTGACCAAAACACAGTCATTGCAGGACACTAACCAACGAGAAGAAGGCTAGTTTGAGCGTATTGCTAGCACTAGAGTCCCACTCGTGTACAGAAGCCTGGTATTTTTAGCAATAATAAATACCCAAAAGCAACCCCTTTTTTGGACTGAAGACTGCGACTGAATAGTAATGAATTCTGAAAGAAAAGAATCTTCTCTTTCAGAATTTTTTTTATTGCTGTGGAAACCGCTAATTCTGAATCGATTATAATTTGTAAAATAAAAAAATGCTATTTCCTCGCACTGGTACTGGTCTCTAGCTTTGCACATTTCAAAAATAGTTGTAGTTTTGCACCCGCATTAAAGAAAGAGGCCCGTTCGTCTATCGGTTAGGACGCATGGTTTTCATCCATGTAAGAGCGGTTCGATTCCGCTACGGGCTACTATTTTTTGCAAATTAAAGTCTTCCCGAACTTAGAGGGAAAAAGGGCCCGTTCGTCTATCGGTTAGGACGCATGGTTTTCATCCATGTAAGAGCGGTTCGATTCCGCTACGGGCTACAAAATTGCACCTCTCAATCTCCGAGGGGGTTCGTTTTAAAAAGCTTTATTATTCTGAAATCTTTCAGAATCCGATTTAGTACATTCGCTGAGTGATCCATTCAAAGCCACCATCAAATTTTATATAGTAATGACTCCGAATTAAAAAGATTTCAAGGATTTTTTGATTTGTTTGTCTGCTCTTTTTGTTTGCCGTAAATTTGAAGAATCAATACTTATACTATGACAAATAAAAGCCACTGGGACAATGTGTACCAAACCAAACAACCCAACGAAGTAAGTTGGACACAAGGAAAACCGGAAACTTCTTTGCGGTTAATATCCAATTGTAATTTGCCTAAAACTGCGAGGATTATAGACGTTGGCGGGGGAGACAGTACTTTGGTGGATTGTCTTTTGGAATTGGGATATACGGATCTGACCGTTTTGGATATTTCGGACAAAGCGATTGAAAAAGCCAAAGTGAGATTAGGAGAATCGGCCAATAAAGTGAAATGGATTATCTCTGATATAACCGAGTTTCAGCCGACGGAAAAATATGCTGTTTGGCACGACAGAGCTACTTTTCATTTCCTTACAGAAGCGATTCAAATTGAAAAATATCAATCGTTGGTGCAAAACTATGTGAGCGATTATTTGATTATGGCTACTTTTTCTACTACTGGTCCTTTGAAATGTAGTGGTTTGGATATAAAACAATACACAATTGCTGATTTGGAAAGTACATTTCAGAATGGGTTTCAAAAAGTGGAAGGTTTTTATGAAGACCATAAAACGCCTTTTGAAACGATTCAGAATTTTGTGTTTTGTAGATTTAAAAAAAAATAAAGTTATGTTACAACTTTCAGAAATCTGGGTTTATCCTGTAAAATCGTTGGGCGGAATTCAATTGCAAGAATCCAAAGTTACCGATCGTGGTTTGGAATTGGATAGACGTTGGTTGTTGGTGGATGATGATGGCCGATTTTTATCGCAACGGGAATACCCTCGATTGGCACTTTTTAAGCCTCAGATTGTGGGTAATTTTTTAAGGATAACGCACAGCGTACTTTTGGAATCTATTGATATCGAGCTTCGTCCCGTTTTTTCGGAGACAAATAAAATTAAAGTAACGGTTTGGGATGATACGATTGACGCTTTCGAAGTAAGTGCAATAACTACCGATTGGTTTACAAAATTATTGGGGTTTTCCGTACGATTAGTGTATATGCCAGAGGAGAGTGAGCGAAAATTAGACCCTGATTATGCGATTACGGGTCATGAAATCAATTCGTTTTCGGATGCGTATCCTTTTTTGATTATAGGGCAAGCTTCATTGGATGATTTGAATGGACGATTGGAAGTTCAGGTTCCGATGAACCGTTTTCGACCGAATTTTGTTTTCACCAATGGCGAGGCTTTCGAAGAAGATACTTGGAGGGAATTTAGTATTGGGAATGTTGCTTTTGTTGGAGTGAAACCTTGCGATCGCTGTGTAATGACGACTGTTGATCCAGAAAAAGGCGTGGTTTCGGGGAAAGACCCGTTGAAAACATTGGCGAAATATAGAAATTTTGGAAATAAAGTGTTGTTCGGTCAAAATGTGATTGGGCTGGGATTGGGGACTGTTTCGGTTGGTGATGGGGTTCTCGTTTCAAGTTATAACTCAAAATTTTAACCACTAAGTTCGCTAAGCTTTGCGAACCTTGCGAAACCTTTGCGAACTTTGCGGTTAAATTTTCGACAATGGTGGGTGATAAATTTCAGCCTGATTTCATTAAATAATTCGCTAAAATTCAAATTCTTAAAATACTTGTTTGGGTTGCAAAAATTTCATAAATTTGCAACCCAATTTTATAATGTAAATTAAAGAAGAAGATGGATATCAAAAGAGTAGCAATAGACGCTGTGAATGAAACGATTGTAATGACGGTTGTTCACATGGATTACAAAGGACAAGTAGCAAAAAGAATAAACGAAAAAATGCCTTTGGCAACTGTAAAAGGTTTTAGAAAAGGTGCTGTGCCAAAAGATCTTGTTGAAAAACAATACGGTAAAGCGATCAAGCAAGAAGAAGTTCAAAAAGTTGTTGATTTGGCTTTGGAGCGTTTTGTGCAGTCTGAAAGATTGAATCTTTTGGGAACTCCACTTCCTAAAGTGAACGAAGCTTTTTCTTGGGATGCTGAAGAATTGGTTTTTGAATACGAAATTGGTTTAGTGCCACATTTTGAATTAGATCTTGAAGCAAAAAATGATATCGTAAAATATATCGTTACTGCTGATGACAAATTAATTGACGGTCAAGTGGCTCGTATCCAAAAACAATTTGGTACTCCAGTTCCTCAAGAAGCTGTTGTTGCAGATTCAGATATTACTGGAACTTTCACAAACGAAGCAGAAGGAATCAACAATACAACTACAATTGCTTTGGCAATTTTTAAAGATAAAGCGACTGCTGATAAATTCATTGGTAAAAAAGTAGGTGATGTTGTTACGGTAAACACTAAAGGTTTATTTGAAGATGACCACCAATTGATGGATTATTTGAAAGTAGGTCACGATAATGTTCACGGTTTGGCTGTAGATGTTGACTTCACTATCGAAGCAATCAACGGAGCTGAATTGGCAGAATTGAACCAAGAATTGTTTGATAAACTTTTTGGTGCTGGAAATGTAGCTTCATTGGAAGACTTGAAAGCAAAAATCAAAGAAGATGCTGAAGCTCAATTTGCGCAACAAGCAGACCAAAAGTTATTGGCAGATGTTCAAGATTTCTTGATCCAAAATACAAAATTCGACTTGCCTTCTGAATTTCTTACTAAATGGTTGCAAACTGTTGGTGAAAAACAATTGACTCCAGAAGAAGCTGTTATCGAATATGCAAGATCTGAAAGAGGATTGCGTTTCCAATTAATTGAAGGAAAAGCAATGGCTACAAGTAACATTCAAATCACTTTCGAAGATTTGAAAACTTTTACCACAAAAAACATCAAACAACAAATGGCTCAATTTGGACAAACAAATCCTACAGATGCAGAAGTGCAAGGAATTGTGGCACGAGTTTTGTCTAACCAAGAAGAAGTAAAAAGACTTTCTGACCAAGTAGTTGCAGAGAAAATGCTTGAATTATTCAAAGAAAAAGCAAATCCTACAACAAAAGAAGTGACTTACGAAGAATTTATTGCTGCTTCTTACGGAGAATAATTTATAAAAAAATAAGTATATTTGAGCGTCAAAACATTTTTTTTTGGCGCTCTTTATGTTTAAGGTTTAAAGTTCAATGTTGAGCCACCTTAGACGTTACATCATAAACTTTAAACTTATAAAAGATGAACTACGGAAAAGAATTCAAAAAATTCGCTATAAAAGATCAAGGAGTAAATGCGATGTACTACGACAAAATCGTAAGCGCCATGAATCCTACAAACATGACTCCTTATATTATTGAGGAGCGTCAATTGAATATTTCACAATTAGACGTTTTTTCGAGATTAATGATGGACAGAATTATATTTCTTGGCACGGGAATTGATGATCAAATTGCAAATATCGTTCAAGCACAATTATTATTCCTAGAAAGTGCTGATGCTTCAAAAGATATTCAGATTTATTTGAATTCACCTGGAGGAAGCGTTTATGCCGGTTTGGGAATTTATGATACAATGCAATACATCAAGCCAGATGTAGCTACAATTTGTACTGGAATGGCCGCTTCTATGGGAGCTGTGCTTTTGTGTGCGGGAGCTGCAGGAAAACGTTCGGCTTTGCCACATTCTCGCGTAATGATTCATCAACCATCAGGAGGAGCACAAGGTGTTGCTACCGATATGGAAATTAACTTACGTGAAATGTTAAAACTGAAAGATGAGTTGTATAAAATTATATCACATCATTCAGGACAGACTTTCGAGAAAGTCCATAATGATAGCGAGCGCGATTATTGGATGATTGCTGATGAGGCCAAAGAATACGGAATGATTGATGAAGTGTTGAGAAGAAGTTAAATTAGTATTCAGTGTTCAGTATTCAGTGTTCAGTTTAATCTGCGCACGACCACTGACCACTGGGAACTGCAATCTAAAAAGATGGCAAAACAAGTATTACAATGTTCTTTCTGCGGAAGAAAGAAACCAGAAACCAATTTACTAATCGCCGGAATCGATGCACACATTTGTGATAAATGTATCGAGCAAGCACACGGAATTGTTCTGGAAGAATTAAAATCAAGTGGAAGTTCAAAACTAGTTGGGGATTTAATTTTAAAGAAACCAAAAGAAATTAGAGCTTTCCTAGATCAATATGTTATTGGTCAGGACCAAACCAAAAAAGTTATGGCGGTGGCGGTTTACAATCACTACAAGCGTTTGATGCAACAGCAATTGGACGACGAAGTAGAGATTGAAAAAAGCAATATCATTATGGTAGGGCAAACGGGAACAGGGAAAACATTGGTGGCCAAAACCATTGCCAAAATGTTGGATGTGCCTCTTGCTATTGTTGACGCAACAGTACTTACCGAAGCAGGTTATGTGGGAGAAGATGTCGAGAGTATTTTGACTCGTCTTTTGCAAGCTGCGGATTATGATGTGGCCAAAGCCGAAAGAGGAATTGTTTTTATTGACGAGATCGATAAAATTGCCCGTAAGAGCGACAATCCATCTATCACTCGCGATGTATCGGGAGAAGGAGTGCAACAAGCTTTATTAAAATTATTGGAAGGAACGGTTGTTAACGTGCCGCCAAAAGGAGGTCGTAAGCATCCAGACCAAAAATTCGTTGAGGTCAATACTCAAAACATCTTGTTTATCGCTGGTGGTGCTTTTGATGGTGTGGAACGTATTATTTCAAAACGTTTGAACCGTCAAGCAGTGGGCTATTCTACATCAAAAAATGTGGATAATATTGACAAAGACAATTTATTGCAATACATTATTCCAAAAGACATCAAGGATTTTGGTTTAATTCCTGAAATCATTGGTCGTTTGCCAGTTTTGACGCATATGGATCCCTTAGATAGAGAAACCTTGCGTGCGATTTTGACTCAACCTAAAAATGCGTTAATCAAACAATATCAAAAATTATTTTTGATGGATGAGGTTGAATTCACCATTACCGATGAAGCGTTGGATTTTATTGTGGAAAAAGCATTAGAATACAAATTAGGAGCTCGTGGATTGCGTTCGTTGTGCGAAGCGATCTTAACCGATGCCATGTATGAATTGCCAAGTTCTGATGATAAAAAGTTGGAAATTGATATGGAATACGCCAAAGAAACTTTGAATAAAAATTTATTGAAACGATTAGAGATTGCTTCTTAGAAATTGATAATCAAATACTTGTAAAAACCTGCTCTATCCTTAGAGCGGGTTTTTTTATGTTTAAGATTGAAGAAATGGATGATTATTTTACGTAAAAAAAGAACGTCAATTTTAAATTATTTGTAATTTTATGCAAAAATGGAAACAAAAATTTTCTTAAATCTTCCTGTAAAAGAGTTAGACAAATCCATAGAATTTTTTACTCAATTGGGTTTTTCGTTCAATCCTAAATTTACAGATGACAAAGCGGCTTGTATGATCATTGGAGACAAAAGTTTTTCCATGTTGATTACAGAAGAGTTTTATAAAACGTTCACCCATAAAACTATTTGTGACGCGAGTAAAAGTAGCGAAGTGATAATTTCAATATCAGTCGAAAATCGGGAAAAAGTAGATGAGATGATTGGAAAAGCGGTAAAAGCTGGTGGTTCAGAATATATGGAGGCCAAAGATTACGAATGGATGTATATTCGTTGTTTTCTGGATTTGGACAATCATCATTGGGAATTTTTCTTTATGGATGAAAGTAAAATGCCAGTAAGTTAATGCGTATTTTTAATTATAATATAAATCAATAAAAAAATATGATAACCGTACAAAGTACTATCAATGCTCCAATAGAAGTGGTTTGGAATTGTTGGACAGCTCCAGAACACATTACAAAATGGAATAACGCCTCGGAAGATTGGCATACTCCTTATGCGGAAAATGATTTACGAGTAGGAGGAAAATTCAAATCCACCATGGCTGCAAAAGATGGAACTATGAGTTTTGATTTTGAGGGTGAATATACTTTGGTAGAACAAAATGAAACTATTAAATATGTAATGGCTGATGGGAGAAAGGTTGAAGTAAGTTTTGCAGCAACTCCAGCAGGAGTGGAGGTAATTGAAAGTTTTGATCCTGAGACAGTAAATTCAGAAGAGATGCAACGAGGTGGCTGGCAAGCTATTTTGAACAATTTTAAAAAATATGTAGAGAGTCTTTAATCTAAAAAGAAAATAAAGATGGTAAAACAAATATGGCTTAATTTGCCGGTAAGAGATGTCAAGAAATCAAAAGATTTTTTTGCTAAAATAGGTTTCTCTTTCAATGAACAACATGAGACTGCCACTTCGGCTTGTATGTTGGTTGGTGATACGAATTTTGTGGTAATGCTTTTTGAAGAAACCGTGTTTGAAGGTTTTGTGCAAAACAAACTTACGGATACCAAAAATAGTTCGGAACTGTTAATTTCTATCGACGCTCAAAGCAAAGAAGAAGTGGATGAATTTGCTAATAAAGTACAGGAAGCAGGAGGGAATCTTTTTGCAAAACCCGCCGAAAATCAAGGATGGATGCATGGTTGTGGTTTTGCGGACTTAGACGGTCATCGCTGGAATGTTTTGTATATGGATATGAGTAAATTACCAAAATAAAAAACTATTAATTTAAAATTTAGAATAGTATGGCAACAATTAATCCTTATTTAATTTTTAATGGAAACTGCGAAGAAGCATTTTTGTTTTATCAGTCGGTTTTTGGTGGCGAATTTCCTTATGTAGGAAAGTTTAGTGACATGCCTAAAGATGCCGAAGGATGTGACTCCATTTCGGATGCCGATAAAAATAGAATTATGCATATTTCTTTGCCAATAGGGAAGGATTCTGTTTTGATGGGAAGTGATAGTAATGCTGCCAGCGGAGACGTGACCATTGGTGCAAATATTTCGATTTCGATCAATGCGGAAAGCAAAGAAGAAGCTGATAAACTCTTTAATGGACTCTCTGCTGGCGGGAATCCTTTTATGCCAATGAATCAAACCTTTTGGGGAGCTTATTTTGGAATGTTTGTAGATAAGTTTGGTATTCACTGGATGGTGAATTTTGATGAAAAACCGGCTAGTTAAAAAGAAAGATGATGAAAATACTTAAAATTATTGGTTTAGGGATACTTGGTTTCATTGTATTGTTATTACTCATTGCACTTTTTATACCAAATGATTATACGGTTTCGGTTTCAACAACGATCAACAAACCAAAACAAGTGGTTTTTGATTATGTTAAATTGGTTAAAAATCAAGAAAATTACAGTATTTGGGTAATGCAAGATCCCAATGTGAAGATGGACTATCAAGGTACTGATGGAACAGTTGGTTTCAAAGCATCTTGGGATAGTAAAGACGATAACGTAGGTACAGGTTCGCAGCAGATCATGGCTATTTCCGAAGATAGAATTGACGTTAATTTGCATTTTGAACGACCTATGAAAGGCGATGATAAAGCTTCGACTTTATTAGAATCGATCTCTGAAAATCAAACGAAAGTAACCGCCGAATTTTATGGACATTCTCCATATCCAATGAATTTAATGATTTTTATAGGAAAGAAAATCATAACAGATACCGAAACTAAAAACTTGGCCAATTTGAAAGAAATACTGGAAAAATAGAGTTGTAAAATGTAAAGCCATTCAAAAATTTACTTTTTGAATGGCTTTTTTATGTTTTATAATGAAGAAAAGAATATATAATTAGGAAACTTTATCGACATTGATTTTGGAGGTAGTGTCAACACAACGTTTTCCACCGCTTCCACCACAAACACGATTGGAAGAGCTGCAGGAAGTAATTAGTATTGCAGTTAAAAGGAGGAGTAGAGTTCTTTTCATTAGTAAAAGTGTTCAGATTGGTTAAATACAAAAGTGATTATTTCTAAAGTGTCATTTTCGATTCTATAAATTAATGAAATATGTTCATTGATGACACATTTGCGCAAATTTCTAATTTTGATTTTGGGCAAATATGGTTGTGATTTTCAATTCTATCGATCAAAGAAATAGTTTCATTCTCAAATGCTTCAACAACTGCAATATTCCATTTTTCAAAAAGCTGTTCTATGATATAAATATAGTATTCTTTGGCTAAATCAGACCAAAATACCTTCATGAGTTATTCTTTAATTCGCTGATTCTTTTTTTTGCGAAAGCGATAACATTCTCATGACTATGTTTTCTGCCGTTTTCCAAATCATCAATCCCTTTTTGGATATTTTTTTTGTCAGTGACAGAAAGATTATGAAACCAATCTTCTTCTTTTTCAATAGAAATAAAATTTAAATTTTTTATTAATTCCATAAAAAATGAATATTTACTTTCTTCTATATGTATGGTTATTTTCTTCATAATCACAAAATTAATGAATTATTGCATCGCTATAACTTTAACTTACATCTTTTTCAATTGTTCCAGATAATCCCTTTTGTTGGACAGTCTTGGAATTTTATGTTGACCTCCCAGCTTGTCATTTTTTTTAAGCCAATCATAAAATAATTTTTCTCGGGCTACATTAATCACCAGCGGATTAAGTGTCATATTGTTGTAACGTTTGGCTTCGTAATCAGAATTCAAGGATTGCAAGGTGTCGTCGAGGGCTTTTTGGAATGCACCAATATCTTTTGGGTTTTTCTTGAATTCAATCATCCATTCATGACCTCCTTTTTGATTGTCTTTCATAAAAACTGGAGCAACAGTATAATCCACCACTTCGGTTTGGGTTATATAACAGGCTTTGGCAATGGCCTGATCCGT
>Ga0184629_10000805_pt1 | contig 13430 bp, 17 predicted proteins | sample PLM4_32_b1_FD_133158 | JGI IMG/M metagenome (GOLD analysis project Ga0184629, IMG submission 133158) | Groundwater sediment microbial communities from an aquifer in East River, Colorado, USA - PLM4_32_b1 | ecosystem: Environmental > Terrestrial > Soil > Riparian zone | place: USA: East River... | reverse complement strand
CCGGTGTTCATTATTTCTCTTTGCGTTTTCTGCTGTATACACGAACAAAGAGGATCAACGACGGTTAATAAAAAGCTTAAAATTTTAAGGTTTCTTTTTCTTACGGACAATTTGCATAGGGTGGGGGCCCGAGATTTAAAGCTCTCGCTAATAATTCCATCCGGTATTGCGCCAGTACCGAATTGGTATACACATAGGTTGGATCGGTAGTGCCATTCAGTCGGAAGTATGAGGCAGGTGTAGGTGTTAACGTAGCGGCGGGATCGCCCTGTATACTTTTCCACATTGACTGGGTGACGGGTGTGATGAACAGGGATGGATCAATTACCATCTCGTTCGATTGAAACAATCCTGGTCCGTGAACACATAACGTTGGCGCTACATGCCATCCCCAGCGTACATAACAGTCCGGATTGTTTCTGGTGTTTACATATAAACGGCCTTGTATCCACACCTTCTTTGGTGAGACGCCCATGCCGATCATGAGACGGCACATCTCATGGGCGCGACCCCAGCAGCCATCATCGGGATACAAAAATGGGATGCACGGCACGGGTACGGAAAGTGGATTACAACTGGTGGCACTCATGGCATCGAAAACCTGCTGAGCGCGGCTACCGGAAACGCAACGAAACCACGGCCACCATGGCCACCACGGCCAATACCATATCCATTTGAATAATTTTCTGAGCCAGTCCAGCGGCCCTGGCCAGGGTTTTGGGAACTTGGGTTCAGGGAGTGGAGGCAGGGGCTCATCAGGCCCTGGCTTAAAAAAACGGACGTCGATAATATTATGTCTATCGTCTTCGGTGAGGATAATGGTATCACGATTCCGCATGGCTTCATGAAGCACTTTTTCCAGTTCGTCAAAATCCTCCTGGCCTCGTAACAGGGTATGCCGTGCATGGGAGTACTCTAGTTCCACATCGAGGGCATCTTTTCCGGCTGGCTGCACATTGACAATCCGGTTAAATTTCGCGACCAGCAGCCTGGTAATCATTGATGTGTTCGGTTCAATTTCCAGGTACACTGGCAGGTGCTGTTTGCTTAGTCCATCTAAGACCTGGATAAAACCAGGTGAGCGAGGATTCTCCGGATCGAGGCGTACACGGCGTCCGCCTTCCAGTTCTACGGAAAGATCAGGTTGGGCACGCAACATTTCAGCAGGAGAGCCTTTAAGAGGAGGATCCAACCGTATAATGCTTGAGACAATGGCATTGGGATTTTTCATGATAACATTTATTTAATAACGAGTTCTCTACCAACGCAATTTTTGCAGATTGATTTTCACATGTAAACATTAGCCTGTCACACCCTGACTTCCAGGTAAGCGTAGAAAAACAAAACCCATCCTTCTTGGCACTGAGATAAGTGACAAAAATAGATGGGCTCGATAAATTGAATTTAGAAAGGAGATTTTACATTTACAATACTTTACTCACATTAATTTAGTGCAAACGCTCGCTAAAACCCTGATAGACTTCACATCAAGAACGTTAGGAATTTGAAATACTGACACTTAAATACCTGAATTCTGGTATTGATTCACCCATAGACACTAGCCTATCTTGATTACCAATATGGCAGAATTGGTTGGCGAAAAAAGTTGACCTCAATCCCACCAGTCCTTAAGAATTAGGCAGAATGTCAAAACACATGCGAGAGCCCTGTCCTTATCGCCCTCACGAAGGTAAAATATGAATATAAGGTTTACCATTGAACCAGCCGTTGATGTAGATTTCACTACGCTGCATAAAGTTAGGCTCATCATCGAAGTTAATTACTTTAGGAGCATTGGAAAGTCGATACGATCGCGGAGAACCCGCAAAAACAAATTAACCTGTTGCCCGAACTTGTAAACAGCATGAAGCGCAATAAAAATGTTAGTGAAGGCATAAAAACAAATGAATATGAATAACTACTACGTAAACAACAACGCCCAATCCAATGGTGACCATGAAGTCCACAAGGAGGGATGCATTTATATGCCGTCCAATAAAACATACCTTGGTCAATTTTCATCATGCCATGGGGCAGTGGTCGAAGCAAAGAAGCGCTATCCGCAATCCAATGGCTGCAAGACTTGTTCAAATGATTGTCACACAGGATGATCCAATCTAAGCATTTAATGTTTAAGAAAGGTCACTTCAATTAATCAATAAACAATGGCACGTGAACTGAATACTGACAGCAATGGAAAAGCTTGGTCAGAACAAACGAAGAATGAAGTTTGGAAAAAAGGGAGAAGCGTGCCCGATTACTCCGATAAAATCTGGCGTTATGATAAATGCGGAAAACTAATGAAGTGGTCCGAACACGGAAACAGAAACGCCAATAATGGATGGGAGATAGATCATATCGATCCGGTTTCAAATGGAGGCGGTGACAACTTGAATAACCTTCAACCACTGCAATGGAAAAATAACTCGGATAAGGGTGATAAGCTTAATTGGAACTGTCGATAGTCTACTTTTATGAAAGTCATGCGGCTGCTGAATCAGGTATTTTTACCTAGTATAATAATTCTTTTTTCTTGCGGCCCAGCCAAGCAAACTTCCACTACACTGTCCCACGAAATCAAACGTTATTTAAAAACTAAAACTACAAACTTAAGCTGAGCCCGCCATTGATTATGCACTTTGTTGAGGGCTGTTGGGTTTCGTCCGTAATCGTCAGTCGTTCTCTCAATTTTTTCTTAGTCGATTTGATGTCCACGAGTTGTCACCTGTCAATGAAACCCAACTCATCATTTGACATTTTAAATATGAGCCCGCTGCTTATTCCTTCTTTAGTTGTTAGCCGACCAGAATCTTGACACCGTGTTGTAAACTCTCTGCGGAATGTACCTTTTTCATTTTTCAAAATCTCTGCCTAGAGAGTAAGATTCATTCTATTTTAAAAAACACTTTTGCGTTGTCGTGTAAAATCATCTTCTTCTCTTGCTCAGTAAGGAAAGATTGCGAATTGAGAAATTCAACCGATTTGGAAATTGCTCCTGGCCATACCATTTGGTCTGAACCAAACATTACTCTGTCCAGTACATTGGCCTGTTTTGCTAATTTAAGAAGTCGAATAGCATACTCATTTACAAATGGGTCCACCCATAGTAATACACCTAAGTCAATATACAAGTGCGTGTACATTTTCATCATTCTTATAGTGTTCTCAAAGAAATTTTCGCCCCCGTGCATGAGATACACTTGCAATTTTGGGTATCGAATTAAAACGTCTTCAATTAAAAATGGGTCGCCAAGTGAAATCCTAAATTTCGGGCAACAATTATAAGGTGTCATGGGCGGACCACCACCAGTATGATACGCAACCGGTATATTATATTGTTCACAAATTTTGAGGTAAGGAGCGTAAATTGAATCATTAAGTGTGCGTCCGTAATATACTCCGGAGACCTCTCCAAATACCTTCAGCTTTCCATCTTTAATAAGTTGTTCAAATTCAATTACAGGTATCAATTGTTCAGTATCAGCATACCCCGGAATAAACCGTGAGTCGGCCTTAACATATTTCTCAACACTTTTAATAGACCCACTCACAACCGAAAATTTAATATTGTGTTTATTCATCTGGTCTATTGTCTGCTTCAAATGAAGGTCAACCGCATTCGGTGACTCAACACCATTAAGACTTTGTCCACCCCAATAATCATCGCTTGTGTAACTGTGCATGTGTACATCAATAACTTGAGACAATGCTGTGTGTAACCCAAATAGTAATAGTCCAAGAGCGGTTAGTTTTTTCATTGTGTTTGTATTTTAAACTTGTTATCCATTTACGTCTCTGTCCACGAGCCAACCCAATCGTTGCCAACGTTGGTGCCTGTGACGACGGGGTTTAGGAGGCTTGGTAAATGAATCCGCCAGCTGGCCGAGATGCGAAGCCCGACCAGTTGTAACGTATCCCCTGACACAAGCATTTAAACATAATAAACTTAATGAGGACACCGAACCTCGCCTGCCACATTGTTGTGGCTCGTGCCGTCTTCACTAAATTTATTTTTTGATTTAAAATGTTTTTCTATCAGTTGTAAATATGTGTCCCAGCGGAGTGAACGACTTTCCATTGTCCGTCAGATTTTTTGAACAAATAGAGCCATGAACCTTTTGCTTTTACTGTGTCCCCCGACATCATGATAGCTTGCCAGTCAAAGGTTGTAGTGTATGAAACGGCATTCTCGCTGAGAACTAAAGCATGACCATTACCCCAGTTTAGATAAGTCATTTCTTTAATAGTAGTAAAAGCGTCACGATAGGTTTTGGTAACGGCAGAATCATAGTCGGTATTTTGCTGACCGTCTCCTGCAAAAACAAAGTCTTTCTCATCTGACCAAAACTTTTGAACCCAATCTAAGTCTTTACGCTTAACCGCTTCGGAATAGCCATCCAGTCGCCCTTGAATTTCTTTTGTAATGGTCGCCCGTTCTTCATCTGAGATGTTGTCACCGCTACTGCAACTTGAAAGTATTGCTAAAAGTCCAATGGCTAAATAAAGTCTAAGTGGTTTCATAATGTTTCCTTTTTTAATGCTTTAGGTTCCAAATTGCCCAATATTTTTTGTCGAGCTAATTTTTCTCCGTGTTGTCGCCTAGTTCACATTTGTTGTAGCTCGTGCCGCTACTTAATTTTCTTTTTTGTCTCCTGGGCTTTGAACTTCAATTCCTCAAATGTCAAGTAGCTATTAAAGAATGGAAGCATATCGCTCAAGGCTCGTCCATCATCTGTCCATATTTTATCTTCATGTGCCCCAATATATTCCTCTGCATAATGTGTCACTCCAATTTTCAAGCTTTTGACTAAATATCTGGCAGGTTAATGGAATATGGGTGAACTCATCATTTCTACCCCAATCAGGTTTAAGGGCTTTTAATTTGTTTAGATTTTTCACATAGTCGTCCGCCATTTCTATTGGACAGTTTTCATTCCATAATGCTAAAACTTTTTGATTTATAGTCAGCTTTTCTCCTTCATAAGTAAACGGTAAATCAACATAAAATGGAGGCTTACTTGGATTTGGTGAATAGGCACGTCCCATGGCTACGACAACGTTGGCATATACTTCATCGTAACCAGCAATTAATTCATCAATTGTCTTTATCTCCTGCGCTCGTTTATAGGCATTAGCCGTTGGACCGAATTCCTTTGCAAGTCCTAACGCACCAGGAGACAGGGCGTACACACTGGAAAAAACATCAGGAAAAAGCATTCCAAGTTTAATGGCTCCATGTCCGCCCATAGAATGTCCGGTTATGCCGCGACTGTCTTTGTTAGGAATTGTCCTGAACCGTCTGTCAATGTATGTAACCAAGTCCCTGGCAGTAAAGTCAGCCCAGTTACCATATAAAGGTGAATTTGTGTACATGCTACCTCTGTAAAGCGTATTATGATTGGGCATCACCACAATTACAGGCCTTATTTTACCAGTTGCTATTGCTTTGTCCAACACTTCATCAAAGTGATCGTATGCAATTTGAAGGCTATCACTCCAAGTGAATCCGTGCAAATAATAAATTACAGGATAACGACTAGTCGTTTTATCATAGTCAGGTGGAAGGTAAATGGTCACCCGCCTCGTTGGATTTTCTCCTCCGCTGTTTTGTAAAGATTGAGAGGTTAGTCGATCCACAATAATCTTACCTTTTAGATTTTGCCCTTGTGCCCAACTTAATATTGGGATTAAAGTCAGGATGACCAGAAGCTTTTTCATAGGGTGTTATAGGGGTTATTATTAATGAAACTGATTTGTCCAGCGACTTGAACTACAACGTTTTGTGTATGTGTTGTTGTGGGCAGACCGCTTTTTATATTTCATATCAACTGTCCATTGGTCAGTCTGGGTACTTTAAGAATTTCTCTGCAATGTATGTCTTGTTTTCAATTGTCATGGTTGCTTTAATACCACCGCTCGGTAGTAATTCAAAACTTACTTTGTGAAATCCATCATCAAAAGTATTATTACCAACATATTTTAGGCTAACCATAAGTTGTCCATTCCACTTCATGAAGAGTAAGTCATCATTTTTAGTAAACTCAATGGTATTTTTGTCCAATTGATAAAGTCCCGTGATTCTTTTGTAGGCCCCTTCGTCCAGAGGAAATTCTTTACTCATTACGATGTCAAACGTTACAACATTTTCATTTGATGAATTTTTGGAGATACTTAAAATTCTGTTTACTGCTTGAGGTGCTTTTGAATTGCGGTCGGTGTCAATATATTTGTCGCCCCTGAAATAAATTTGTGTTATTAAGTCCTGTTGAGAGTCGCTCGAAACCCTCATATGTATATGGGCAGGACGCCATGAGAATTCATCGTTTGGGTTAGCTTGGTAGGGAACAGGTACAATAGTTTTAAAATCATATTTTCCATTCTTTCCAGTCTTTGCCGCGCCACGAAATATGTAATCCTCAGAAGTATTGTCGTAATGCGCCATTTCATCACAATGCCAAATTTCAACCAATGCATTAGTCAAAGGTGTCTTGCCATCATTTTGAAAAATGGTTCCCGCTAGGTTTAATGGTGTCCCTTTCGAACCAGTTGGAATTAAATTACTCTTTATCGGTGCACCTGGTCTATAAAAAGGTCCAAGTATGTCAGTGGTCGTTGGGGTGTCACCAACAAAACTTTTGCCGTTCCATTGTATCGCGCCAAAAGCACTTATGCTCAAAATTGTCAGGGATGACTTTTTAATAAAGATTCTTCTTTTCATATGTGGCTTGGCGTGAAATGGTGGTGGCAGTTTTTGTCGTGAATCACTTTTTTCAGCGGTTAGTCCATGGTGAACGAAACCTCGCTCGATATTTTTTTGAAGTCGGTGTTTCATTTTGGTCCCAGTCCAAATTGTCCGCGAAGGGAAATTCTTTCAACTTTGATAAAAGTTTTCCGTGCACAGCATCTACTTGTGATATGGATAGATAAACTTTGATTTATTTAACGTTTAAATATTGCTTAAACCAATCAACTGCGGGTTGACAAAATCTTTCGAAGCTGGTCCCTTGGTAGGCATCAAAGTGTCCACCTTGAACAATTATCAACTTTTTTGGTTCTTTAGCCAATTCAAATGCAGCCTGCTGGTTTTTTGTAGGTGTCACAATATCGTTGTTGCTAATAATCATTAATAGCGGTGTTGGGGCAATCATTGGTATATAAAACCTGGGATTATATTCAATCACCTTTTCAAGTGATTCAATTGTTATTTCGTTTTTCCAATTTGGGGCTTTTAGTTTAGCAGTTTTAGTAAACCATTCATAGGATTCTTTTTGCGGAAGTAGAGCACTGCCTGTGGAATCCACAACACGCATGTAATTTGCTGTGCTTTTTAGGTACTCATCCTTTCTATTCTTTGCAGACGAGCTTGAGAAACTTATAATAGAAGATTGCATGTCTTCCACGCCCGTAAAAGGAACTTGGGCGACTACCGCCTTAACACGCTTGTCCAATGCTGATAAAGTAAGTACATGTCCACCACTTAGGGAGGTTCCCCAGATACCTATTCTCGCTGAGTCAACTTCTCTTTGAGAAGAAACCCAGGTAACAGCGTTACGATAGTCTTCGATTTGGTCATAATAGAACATTTGCCCACGTGGCGTGCCTTCGCTTGCTCCCAAGTAGCGGTAATCGAACACTAAAACGATGAATCCTGCTTCAGCGAATCTGCTGGCAAAAGGGTCCAAAGACATTTCCTTTACTGCGGAGAGTCCGTGTGCCATTACAATTGCCGGACGTTTTTCGTTTTGATTTAAATTCTTAGGAACATAATACCATCCAAAACACTTAAGTCCTTCGCTATCAAACGTGACGTCCCTACGCTCAAAGTCAGCACCTACAGAATTTGTGCAAAGTAAAATTGTTGTAATAATAAAAAGTAAAATGAGCTTGGTGTTAGGAATAATTAAAGTCATATTTTTCATTTTCTTAAATCCTTAGTTTTAAAGTATCAAATGTCTTGGCCGGAATCTCGTTTTACTTTTCGTCAACCGAATATAAGTAATTTAAGTGGACACTGTCCTTTCTAAATTATAACTTTATCCATCTTAGCCGTAGTCGCTTGCCCGCAATGCTCAAGATCTATTGGATCAATTACCGGGAAGATGGTATTAATCAATCGGAAGTGGAAAGTGTATATAATGATGCGGACAAAGAATGGTATCCTATAAAAGATCCTCAAACTGAAGAGCGATTTTACTATTTCATCGGGTTTAGTAGCAAGGCGCGATTTCTTTTGGTACTTTTGAATGAGCATAAAGATGATTTTAACCGTTTAATTGTTCATAGAATAACTGTTGCTAAAAATGAGCCGCAAGTCAGAAAACTCTACTACGAACCAAAATTCAAAAAGCACTAAAACAATTCCTGAAATGACCTGGGACGAAATTCTTGCTTTGCCCACTAAAAATGTTTCTGATAAAAAGATCGCTGAATTCCTGAAAGTGGAAGCTTCAAGGAAGAAGAAATAATTCTTAGTAAGGCCAATGTTTGTTTTAAGTCCATTCCGCAACGATTATGAATGACAAGAAAAAATTCACTGAAAAGGAACTGGAGGAGCGTCTTAAAAAAGGTAGACACCTTACGCAGGAAGAGTTCCTGAAACGAATAAAAGAAGCCCCGGAACAGAAAGTCAAAACCAGATAGCCTGTAGTTATTAAATTGTATTTTAAGATCATCCATGGACTTGTCGGCCAATCTTTTACAATCATTTGTTATAGCTTTGATAACATTTGTTCCAACTGCATAAAAACAAGAGTTTAAATTTGTTATGTCTAAAACACACTCAAACGGTGAACAGAGTCCAGATAATCCCTTCTTAACCGATAAAGCGGATGAATTATGGGCTCGCCTGAGCAAAGAAGGAAAACCCATTTCAAAGGAAGAGCTTATAAAGAGAGTGAAGGCCCTTAAGGAAAAGAGGGTTTCGTAAAACAACTCCGTCGGAAATAATCTCCCTGATAATACCCTCAGGGTGGAGAGAACAGAACAGATAGGCAAAGTAGTGCCTCTCCTAAAAAAGATGCTCGATAAACTCCGCAAAGAGAAACCCCACTTGTTCAAATCCAGATAGCCATTTGTTGCCGGCATCATCGTATTTCAGTTATTTCTTTTCAAACGCTCCGCACTCAAACTTTTCTTCAACTTCATTTCGCTGATCGTGTCTTGTCATCGCACATAACATATTTTCCATAGGGTCATCAATATCATTCTTGCGGCATAAAAGGCAAAGGCCCGGTTTGCGGATCAGTTCCGGGTTGATCCGGTTTCCATCATCGTCATAAAAACCATTGATCTCTTCCATGTGAGTTACCATTAATCAAAACTTCTATTCCCACCGGCCTCAACCAGGTAATCCGGCACGTCTTTCATCCTGGTAATCCTTCAAACCTGCTCAATCCAACCATCCATTAATCCTGGTCACGGTCCCGAAACCCATACTATTCTTCTCTCCAAACCCGGCAAAATATCCGATCTCATGCAGTTCAAGGGGAGCACTAAGCTCGAAATGAAAAAGGTATCCGATCACTTGAGTGTGTTGCGCTGTATCTGCTTTTATGTGAATACCTTTTTTTCGCGGAGTATTAAGCAACCGGAATTTGAAATCAGATGCCGCCTGTTCTTTGTCACCGGTTATGCTTACAAGAGCCTTTGCTTTACGCTGAAGGTTTTGAACAAGGAGCGCTCCAAAACCTGGATCTTCCGGTGATACATATTCCGCGGAGTCATCCGGCCGTCTGCGACTAACACAGATAGGGGAGAGGCATTGATATTGCATCACGGATTTGAAAAGGGGAGGAGCTATTGTTTCCACAGAACTCACCTCAAAATCTACCACTGTATTTCTGTCGCCCAGGCTAAAGCATTGCTCCATAAACAAACCTTTGATGAAATGGTCCAGACTGGAATCAATCAAAAATCTGATGTTCAGCAATATCTCTTTTCCCAGGAGACGAATCTGGTTTCCCGAGATCTTATAGGGGCGCAGGTCCAACTGAGAGAATGTAAACATCTTGAAATTCCGGCCATCAACAGAAAATCCCTTTTCATGGAGGAATGTACTGTACTCGTGGTCCGCACGCTGGATGACTTTGTAAATCCATGATGAAAGCTCGTATTGATAATTGACAGGCAGGGAATTTCCCCTTCTAAGTCCAAATTTTAGCTGGAGTTCCATAGGGTCTCAAAATATTAAGTCAACGAATAAAGAGAATGGAATTGACAATTGATGTCAATTCAGAAATGAGTATTAAAAATAGCTGCTGGGTATCAAGGTAGGGGGAATCAAAACGGGAGTCAAGTGAAATCTGGAATTTGAACTGGACTTGCGTTAATGTTTTATTTCTCACGGAATACACGCCTGCCTGCACGTAGCCGCTTCGGGCGCCTACGCTAAAGCTTCAGCGCCAGCGTGCGAAGGCAGGGAAATCACGGGATTGATCTATTATGGTTTCCGCGTATTCTGTGTTTTCCGTCGAAACCAATGAGGTACCTGAGTAGTGCAGCTATGAAAACCATCTGTTTGATTTTGTTTTCCTTTGTTTAAATTAGGGTGTTCGATTTGGTTGTGTCTGCACAATTAGGGTCAAATTAAGAGGATAGGTTAACGGCCCTATCCTTTTTCATTTATAAAGTACCGGTGGAGAAAGATCCATTTTAAGCAGGAACGGTTCTTCATGACAATTTCAACAGGTCACTAAGGCATCACTTTTTTGTTTTTAGCTATCGACTCAAATTGTTCAAATATCTCAAAATCAAACCGGGCAGCTGAAATTATCTCGTTAACAAATATTACAAGATTCATTTCTAAGTCAGCTATGGCTAAGATTTTGCCTTTTTTAATGTAGTCACTGTACACCTGAGAATAGTCCGTTGTAATCTTAAGTTCCTTATTAGTATCTCTATAGCCACTGAATAGCGGAATTATTTTCACGTAAGGACATTGCGACGGCTTAGGCAGTGTTTCTACCCATCCGATGTATACCTTTTCATTCTTTAACGTAATCTGAAGAAGTTCACTTTCAGTACAGGATTTAGAAAAGAGCAACTCCAATTCATTACCAATTTTCCCTATGGCCTTTTCAATTGCAGCGCTTGCCTTGATGAATAGATTCCACACGCGCGTTCCTGCAACTGCAATGAAAAAGGATAAAGCACACGTTCCAAAAAATTCATTTTTAATGGGGAAAATATTCTGCTTAACCCATTCTACAGGATATGGCAAAAGATAGGTCAATCCAACGGTGATCATTAAAGTAAATAGACGCAGGGGGATACCAACTATGACTGAATTAAACAGGACAGCCTGGCTATCTAATCTCTGATTAAGGTATTTAAATCTTTCGCTCCGGGTAACGATATGATATCCACCAATCAAAGGAAATATTAAACAAATTAAAGAGGGCGCTACCCATCCTACTTTTTAACGATCACCTGACTTTTTTGGATGGATTTAACAGTCTCGGATTCTGTTATCCTGGCGATAAGATTTTGAATTTTTGGTTGGCTAAAAAGTTCAGCAGCCTTGATATATAACTTTCCATCTTCGGTGCCATACACCTCGATTTTTTCAGAATTCTTGCTCATAGCTTTATAATTTAAATAACTGGATATCTTTTTTTAGCAAAATATTGAGCTTTCTCTTCATTAACAACGGCCATTAAAGTTGCAAAATATTTTGTAATTCTTACCATAATAACAGCAAAAATTACTGGCATGTTTCATTAATAGTGGCGAATTATTTATCGGCCCGGCGTGAGCTTGTTTTGATTGTATGCGTGGAGAAACCGGCGCAATGGACCACCTCATTCGAGATCAAAAATTGTTATTCTCAAGTAGTTGCTTAGGTTTTCAAAAAGAAGAACAGCAAGTATGGCAATGACATTGCGAGACGAAGCATCTTCTGTGCTTCGATCTTTTTTGTTTTCCTATAAAGTGATAATGGTTCACTAAGTATGCCGCCATTTTCTAAAAAGGTAAAACGAAAAGTAAAATTACCAAGTTAACGGCTAGTTGTCCACGGAGTTATGCACATTGGGCTGTAGCTCATTTTATTTTGAAGTAGTGCAATAGCTACCATTGTTATGCCGCGTTGCTTTGGTAATGCTCAATAGATTCTAGTTCCTTTGATTTGAGTTGTTCCTCTTCCTCAATGTCAAAGTCATCTTGAATTCCAAGCCAGAATTTTGCGGAGTTTCCAAAGTATCTTGATAGTCGAAGTGCTGTGTCCGCCGTTACTCTTCTGTTTCCCTTTAGTATTTCTGAAATTCTTGTCTGTGGTATTCCAATGTCCTTGGATAATTTGTAAGCACTAAGTCCCAAGGGAACTAAGAATTCCTCTTGTAGGACTTCTCCAGGATGAATGTTTTTTAGTTTTTTCATATTCTTTAATGATAGTCTATAATCTCAACATCCAACGCATTGCCGCTGTCCCATTTAAAAATTATTCTCCATTGGTCGTTAATTCTAATGGAGTGGTATGTCTTCAAATTTCCCTTCATTTTTTCAAGTCGGTTGGACGGTGGAACTTGTAAATCCATTAGGTTTTGTGAGTTGTTTAGCATTCTCAACTTTCGCCTTGAAATTTCTTGAAGCTCGGTTGGGAAATCCTTTACTCGCTCGCCGTCCCAAATCTTTTTGGTCACTTTTGACCCGAAGGAAACAATCATACTGTCGTCAGGCGTTACTTACGTCAAAGGTAAGTATTTTGTTTTAGATGTGCAAATGTCTAAAAGGCAATGCGGCATAACGTTTGAGTTTATGCAATGGCTGGCTTTTGAAAACGTATCTGTTCACTGTGACCAAACGTTGAACGAAGATAAAAACTCATAACTTACACATCCCCCAGCCATTGCATAAACTTTTTTTTGTGCCCAGCATGGCGCCAAGATATTCCAGAAGGGAATATACTTTTATTATCCAGCGGGTGCAAGTCCCGTGTGTGCACAGCATCCATGCGCACGAGCAAGCTGCATGGTTGTTCGGAGTGATCCGAGAGGTGAAGCCTGCCTGACGGCAGTCAGGGAAGCAGGACTACAACGATCTGTACTGACGAACAGGAACTGCATATGAGGCAAGTTCAGGCGGGTGAGTTAGCACAACTTAACGAAGCCCTTCAGGTGCAATAGTCTGAACCTGTAGATGCAGCAGCGAAAGATCAAAGGATAAACGTCTTACCTGGGGAGGTCTCCTGATGTCTTGAACATTGAGGAGAAGTCAGCAGAGGTCATAGTAGTTGATAGCAACGAGCCGAAAAAGATTCGGAGGTCTCACAAATCAATGAAGGACCGAACGGTAAATTGTTCCCATGCGATGTATCCCATCGGTGAAGTACATCTTTACCAGGTTCCTCTGGTGAGGTAATTTTGCTGCCAAATATAAAACATGCACCTATGGCAACAAAAGGAGAAAGACGACAAGAAATGTTTTCGGTAATT
>Ga0184629_10000804_pt1 | contig 13437 bp, 13 predicted proteins | sample PLM4_32_b1_FD_133158 | JGI IMG/M metagenome (GOLD analysis project Ga0184629, IMG submission 133158) | Groundwater sediment microbial communities from an aquifer in East River, Colorado, USA - PLM4_32_b1 | ecosystem: Environmental > Terrestrial > Soil > Riparian zone | place: USA: East River... | reverse complement strand
TCACGTTGTCGATGAGGCGGCGGATGGCGAGACCGGCCTCACATTGGCGCTCTCCCGACCCTACGATGTTGCCGTTGTCGACCGGATGCTGCCCAAGCTCGATGGAATAAAGCTCGTCGGCGCGATGCGCGAAGAACGCAACAGCACGCCGGTGCTGTTCTTGAGCGCGCTGTCCGACGTGGACGATCGGATCAAGGGCTTGCGGGCGGGCGGCGACGATTATCTGACCAAGCCCTACGCGTTCGCCGAGCTGCTCGCCCGCGTCGACGCGCTCGTGCGCCGCCGCGATCCGGGCACCGTGAAGACCAAGGTCGCTGTCGGCGATCTCGAACTGGATCTGCTGTCGCGCACGGCCAAACGCAACGGCTCTGCGATCGAGCTCCAGCCCCGCGAATTCCGTCTGCTCGAATATCTGATGCGTCATGCCGGGCAGATCGTGACCCGCACGATGCTCTTGGAGAACGTCTGGGAGTATCACTTCGACCCACAGACCAACGTCATCGACGTCCATATCTCGCGGTTGCGTGCCAAGATCGACAAAGGCTTCGAGGCCCCGCTTCTGCACACGGTTCGCGGCGCGGGTTACATGATCCGTGCGCACGCCTGACGTCTTTCGCACTCAGGCATTCCGGATCATCGCGATTTATCTCGGTATTTTCGCGATCTCCGCGCTTGCGCTGGTCGGCTTCGTCTACTGGAACACCGCGCTCGTTCTCGATCGTCAGAACGACGAGACCATCGAGGCCGAGATCACCGGCTTGGTCGAGCAATATCAGCGGCAGGGCCTGCCGGGGCTGACCGATGTGATCATCAGCCGCTCGGTGCGCGGCCAGCAGGGACTCTATTTGCTCGCAAACAACGATCGCCGCGTGATTGCGGGCAACCTCGACGCTTGGCCGCAGGTCCAGCCGGCCGAGAACGGACTCGTCGAGTTTGCCTATGAGCGGCGGATCAACAGCGCGCCCGAGCTTAGGCGCGCCCGCGGGCGGATTTTTGCGCTGACGCAGGGGTTCTACCTGCTCGTCGCGCGCGATGTGCATGAGCGCCGCGAACTCGAGGCCTTGTTCACCACCATGCTGCTGTGGGGTGCGGGGCTGATGATCGTGCTGGGCTTTGCCGGCGGCGTCATCATCAGCCGCAATTTCCTCGCGCGCCTCGACGTGATCAACCGCACGAGCCGCCAGATCATGCGCGGCGATCTCTCGCAGCGCGTTCCCGTCGGACGGGCGGGTGACGAATTCGACGACCTCGCGGGCCACTTGAACCGGATGCTCGACCGCATCGAGCGGCTGCTCCATGGCATGCGCGAAGTGTCCGACAACGTGGCTCACGATCTGCGTTCGCCGCTGAACCGTCTGCGCAACCGCCTGGAGATGGCGGCAATGCGCCATCCGATGGATTCCGAAACCTCCCGCGACATCGACGCAGCGGTGCAGGAGACCGATCGCCTCATCGCCACGTTCAACTCGCTGCTTCTGATCGCCGAAGCCGAAGCGGGCAGTGTGCGCGAATCCATGGAGACCTTCAGTCTCAGCGAGGTCATCGAGGGCGTGGGCGAGCTCTACGGGCCGCTTGCGGACGAGAAGAGCCTCACCTTCACCGTCAACAAGCCTGCGGCGCCCGCGCTGATACGCGGCAATCAGAATTTGATCTCCCAAGCCGTCGCCAACCTGATCGACAACGCGATCAAGTACACGCCCGAGGGTGGCAGCATCGTCGTCGGCCTGGAGCGATCGGCGGACGGGTCTCAAGTCGTCGTCGCCGACAACGGACCGGGCATTCCGCCCGAGCAGCGCCAGCGCGTGACGGATCGCTTCGTGCGGCTCGAAACGAGTCGCAACTCGCCGGGCACCGGGCTCGGGCTCAGTCTGGTCGCCGCAGTGGCGCGGCTGCACGACGCCGAGCTCATGCTCGATGACAACAAACCCGGCTTGCGCGCGGTGTTGCGCTTCAAGGCCGTCGAGGGTTCAGGCCGCACCGCAAAGGTGCCGTCCCGCGCCGAAGCCCGCGTCGAGCAGGTGCACTGAGTCCACGGCCAGCCAAACGGGGCGGCTTTGATGTGGCATCCGCAACTGTGATAGGTCGCGGCGGATGGCTACCGGATTCTCTTTCGCCGCCGAAAACATTCCGCCCGTGTTCGACGCCGAGCGGGCCGGGCGCTTCGTCGAGGAATTCGCGCCGCAGGCGGGCACGCTGCTGGATGATCCCGCGCGGCGCGCGCTGATCCGCGCGGTCGCGGGAAACAGCTCCTACCTCGCGCGCTCGATGCTGAGGGAGGGCGCGTTCCTGCATGAGCTCCTCGAGAACGGACCCGACGACGTCCTAGACCGCCTCGAGCGCGGTGTGCTTGCAGTGCCTCAAACAGACGACACGGCGCTCGCGATGCAGCTCTTGCGCCTCGCCAAACGCCAGGCCGCGCTCGCGATCGCGTTTGCCGACATCGCCGGCGTCTATCCGCTCGAGCGCGTCACCGGGAGGCTTACGCGGTTTGCGGACGCGTGCGTGAAAGGCGCGCTCAGGTTCCTGCTTCTCGAGGACGCGCGTAAAGCCGGCCGCGCCGAGACCGCCCTCGAGGCGCTCGAAGCCGAAACGGGCCTCGCCGTGATCGCGATGGGCAAGCACGGCGCGTTCGAGCTGAACTACTCGAGCGACATCGATCTCGTGGTCTTCTACGAGGAGGACCGCTTTCCGTTCACGCTGCGCGGCGACAAGCGTGGCGCTGCCGTCGATGTCGTCAAGCGGCTGGTGAAGCTGCTCGCAGAAACCACGGTCGACGGCTACGTGTTCCGGGTCGATCTGCGCCTGCGGCCCGATGCGGGCGCAACCCAGATCGCCATCTCCACCGAAGCGGCCGAGCTCTACTACGAGAGCATGGGGCAGAACTGGGAGCGCGCCGCCTGGATCAAGGCGCGCCAATGCGCCGGCGACACCACGGCCGGATCGCAGTTCCTGAAGAACATGGAGCCTTTCATCTGGCGCAAGAATCTCGACTTCGCCGCCATCGAGGACATCCACTCCATCAAGCGCCAGATCCATGCGCATGCCGGCCATTCGCGGATCGCGGTTCTAGGCCACAACATCAAGCTCGGACGCGGCGGCATTCGCGAGATCGAGTTCTTCGCCCAGACGCAGCAATTGATCCTCGGCGGACGCGACCGCTTGCTGCGCGAGCGCACCACCGTCGGCGCGCTGAAGGCGCTCTACGCGCGGGGTCATATCTCGGAAGCAGCGATGACCGATCTGGAGAAGGCCTATCGCTTTCTGCGCACGCTCGAACATCGCCTCCAGATGGTCGACGACCAGCAGGTCCACACCTTGCCGAAGACGCCGGATGGCCTCGACCACATCGCACGCTTCATGGGCGATGCGGACACTGTTCAGTTCGAGGAGGCGCTGAGAGCGCATCTTACGAGCGTCCAGGGCCACTACTCGCGTCTTTTCGAGAGCGAGGCGCCGCTCGCGTCGAGGGCCGGTTCGCTGGTCTTCACCGGCGTCGAGGAGGACCCAGAAACGGTCGCCACGCTCGCACGCATGGGCTTCGAGCGGCCGGCCCATGTCTCCGCCATGATCCGCGGCTGGCACCACGGCCGCATTCGCGCCACGCGCAGCGCGCGCGCCCGCGAGCTCCTGACCAAGCTCATGCCGGCGCTCTTGGAGGCGCTCGCGAGCACGGTCGATCCGGATGCCGCCTTCGTCCACTTCGACCGGTTCCTCTCGGGCTTGCCCGCCGGCGTGCAGGTGTTCTCGTTCCTGCTCGCGAACCCGCGCCTCCTTCTGCTGGTGGCGGAGATTGCCGGTTCGGCGCCGCGCCTCGCCGAGTATCTCGGCCGGCACCCGGGCGTGCTCGATGCACTGATCAATCCCGAATTCCTGGCTCGCACGCCGACGCAGGACGAACTGAAGGCCCGTCTGGAAGAGGAGCTGTCCAGGGCCCCAGGCTATGAAGCGGCCCTCGACGCGGCCCGTCGTTTCGTCAAGGAGGAAAATTTCCGCATCGGCGTGCAGGTGATCCAGGGGCTGACCGATGCCGAGCACGCCGGCCCTGCTTACGCCGCGGTTGCGGAGACCGTCATCGCCTGCCTCCGGCACGTGGTCGAGCGCGAGATCGAGAGCGCCCATGGCACGATCGAAGGCGGCGCATTCGCAGTCGTCGCTCAGGGTAAGCTCGGCGGCAAGGAGATGACGGCGACCTCCGATCTCGATCTCGTCTTCATCTACACGCACAGCGCGGACGCTCAGCCCTCCAATGGCAAGCGGCCGCTCGCACCATCGGCCTTCTTCGCCCGCGCCTCACAGCGCTTCATCGCGGCGCTGACGGCCTCCACCGCCGAAGGCCCTCTCTACGAGGTGGACATGCGGCTGCGGCCGTCCGGTAGCCAGGGTCCGGTCGCGGTCAGCCTGGAGAGCTTCGTCCAGTATCACCGCGACCGATCCTGGACCTGGGAACGCATGGCGCTCACGCGCGCTCGCGTCGTCTCGGGGCCCGATGCCCTCCGCACCAGCGTCGAAGCGGCGATTCGAGGCGTGCTGACGAAGCCCACCGATCCGACCGTCGTCGTCGGCGATGCTCGCGCCATGCGCGAAAAGCTCGCAGTGCAATTTCCGGGACGCGATCTCTGGGACATCAAGTTCGCGCCCGGCGGCCTCGTCGACATCGAGTTCATCGCCCAGACCTTGCAACTTTGCCACGCGCCGCGCGACGCGAGCGTGCTCGACCAGAACACGATCGCAGCGCTTGAGCGCCTCTCGGTGGTGGACGCTCTGCCTCCCGATATGGTGGGTACGCTCGTGCGCGCCGCCAGACTCCAGCACGGACTGACGCAGGTCCTCCGCATTGCGGTCGCCGGAACGTTCAAGGCGGAGAACGCGACGCGGGGGCTGAAGGCGCTGCTCGCGCGCGCGGGCGACGCGCCCGATTTCTTCACCGTCGAGACGCAGCTCGCCGAGACGGAAGCGCAGGTGCGGGCGGTCTTCGACCAGATCCTGCCGCCGGCCTGAGACGCGTTGCTTAACGGTAGGTCTGACAGTTCGGGGGAACCCGGCTCAGATCGATCTTGGTGAGCGCGGCACAGATCGCGAGGAGAGAGCTGACGGGAGACGTGAACACCCGGGGCTGCCCCGACACGATCCCGCGCTCGCCTTCGCGCCGCTCCAGCGCCTTCTCGAGCGCGGGAATGGCGCGCCGCGCTGAAGGACCCAAGAAGCCGAGCGAGGCCGCCGCGTAGAAGCGCACCAGGTCGGTGTTGTCCTCGAGCAGCTCCGCCATGTCGTCGACCACCGGCGCCTCCACGTTCGACACGTCGAGAGGTCCACGGCTCGCGATGTATTCGGCGAGATGCGCGGCGCGGTCGATCCGCATGTTGGCATCAGGCGCGCTCTGGATCTGCGCGACACGCTCGGAGATCTCGGCGTCGATCGATTGGGCGCTCGCGCTGCCCGCGCCGATAAGCGCCAGTGCCGCAATCGCAGGAAATGCTCGTCGCATTCCAAGGACCATAGGGCGACTATACATCAGTGGGCGGGGAGCAGCACGACGCCGTCGGGCCGCCACGAGAGATGCAGCGTCTCGCCGGCGGTCAGCCCTTCACTTACGGCCGCGCCGGACGGTACAGCGACGGCCACGCTCGTTGCCGAGCCCTCAACTCCTACTTGCATCTGGCTGCGGTCGCCGAAATAGGCAGCCGAGATCAGGCGGCAGAGAACCGAGGGGCTAGGTTGGGCCGCACGCGAGACGGAAAGGCTCTCGGGTCGCAGCGCGACCAGCACCGAGTTCCCAGCCGCGAGCATGGCGCCCTCCTGACGCGGCGCCTCGATCCTTCCCAGAGCGCGCGTCTCGACCACGACGGATGCGCCCAACACGGATGCAACACGGCCCTCGAACAGGTTCATCGTGCCGATGAAGCTCGCGACCGCACGCGAGCTTGGCGCCTCGTAGAGAGTCTTGGGGTCCGCCACCTGGAGGATCTTGCCCTTCTCCATGACCGCGATGCGGTCGGACATGGAGAGCGCCTCTTCCTGGTCATGAGTGACGAAGACGAAGGTGATGCCGACCTCGCGCTGCAACTGGCGCAGCTCGACCTGCATGGCTTCGCGTAAGCGCTTGTCGAGCGCGCCCAGCGGCTCGTCCAAGAGGAGCACTTTCGGCCGCTTCACGAGCGCGCGGGCGAGTGCCACGCGCTGGCGTTCGCCGCCCGACAATTGAGCGGCATTCTTTGCCGCGCAGTGCTCGAGCTTGATCATGGCGAGCGCCTGCGCAACGCGGGCATCGCGCTCGGTTTTCGGCACGCGCTCGGTCCGCAAGCCGTAGGCGATGTTGTCGCGCACGTTCAGGTGCGGAAAGATCGCGTAGGACTGGAACACCGTGTTCGTCGGCCGCTTGTTCGGCGGCAGGTCGGTGACGTCCTGATCATCGATCAGCACCCGCCCGCGATCCGGCAGGATGAACCCGCCGATCATGCGCAGCACAGTCGTCTTGCCGCAGCCCGACGGCCCGAGAAGCGAGAAGAACTCGCCGCGCCTGATCGCGAGCGAAACGTCGTCGACGGCGACGACCTTGTCGTAGCGCTTGGTGACCGCTTCCAGCTCGAGGAACTCGCTCATGCAGCCCTCGACGGTTCTTCCGTGCCCGCGCGCCGGAGCCACTCGGCGAGCACGATCACGAGGGCGGAGACGATTACGATGGCCGCGCCCAGAGCAAGCACGCGCGGCAGCCGGGCAGGGAAGCGCAGCTCGCCCCAGATGTAGACGGGCAGCGTCGCGTCCGTGCCGCTCAAGAAGAAGGCGATCATGAAGTCGTCGAAGGAGACGATGAAGGTCAGCAGCAGGCTCGCCACGATGCCCGGGAGCACGAGGGGGAAGGTGACGCGCCAGAACGTCATCCAGCTGTTCTCGCCGAGGTCGCGCGAGGCCTCCTCCAGGCTCGCATCGAAGCCCTCGAAGCGCGCCATCAGCACCGCCAGCGCGAACGGGAGACAGATCAGAAGGTGCCCGATCATAACGCTGACGAGCGAGAGCGGGATGCCGACCGTCGTCACGAGCAGCAGCAGCGCGATACCGAGCACGATCTCGGGAATGAACAGCGGCAGGTTGGTCGCGCCGAGCAGAGCCGAGCGGCCGGGGACACGTCCCTGCGTGAGCGCTTTCGCCGCCAGCAGGCCAAGAATCGTCGAGCCGAGTGCGGCGATCGAGCCGACGGTCAGCGTGTTCATGAGCGCGGCGTGCATCGCGCGATCGGCGGCCATCTCGCGGTACCAGCGCGTGGTGAAGCCCGAGAGCGGGAAGGCGATGAACACCGAGTCGTTGAACGAGAACAGCGGCAGCAGCACGACGGGGCCGTAGAGGAACGCGAGATAGGCGATGGCGTAGACGAGCAGCCAGCGGCCGTTCTGAGACCTCCGCGCCGTCATTTGATCCTCGCCGTGGCAAGTCTTATCGCCTGGATCACCGAGACCGCCAGCACACCCACGGCTGCCATGCTGGCGAGCGCCAGCGCCGCGCCGAGCGGCCAGTTGTTCACCCGGCCGAACTGCACCTGGATAAGGTTCGCGATCATCACGCCGTCGGCGCCGCCGACCAGCGTCGGCGTCACATAGTCGCCCGTCGTCGGCACGAAGATCAGCACGGCGGCGCCAAGGACCCCCGGCAGCGAAAGAGGCAGCGTCACGCGCAGGAACCGGCGAACGGGCCCGTCGCCGAGGTCGGCTGCCGCCTCCAGCAGCGAGCGGTCGATCTTTTCGAGCGAGACGTAGATCGGAAGGATGGCGAACGCGGCGTAGGTGTGGGCAAGCGTGATCACCACCGCGGTCGGATTGTAGAGCAGGAACTCCAGCGGCTGGGAGATCACACCGAGGCTCATCAGACCGGAGTTGATGACGCCGTTGAAGCCCAGGATCACCTTCCAGGCGAAGACGCGCAGCAGGTAGCTCGTCCAGAACGGGATGCTCAGGAGCACCAGCCAGACGAACTTGCGCCGCTTCACCCGGAACGCGACGAAATAGGCCATCGGATAGGCGAGCGCGACGGTGACGAGCGTTACCAGTGCCGAGATGCCGACAGAGCGGAGGAAGAGGTCACGGTAGAACGGCTCGCTCAGCACGGCCTCGTACTGCTCGAGCGTGAGCTCGTGGCGAAGCTCGAGCCCGCTCTGCGCCCAGAAGCTGTAGAGGATGAGGAGGGCGAGCGGCGCGGTCAGTGCGAACGCCAGCAGCAGGATCGACGGCGAGAGCAGGGCGTACTGGCGGAGCGCTTCGGAGCGTTGGAAGAGGCGCGCGAGCTTTCCCGGCGCCTCGATGTCACGGTCCGCTTCTGCTACCGACAAATCAGCGCCCCTCCCGGCCGCCGATTGTCACAAAACTTGGCGGCGACGCAATGCTCCCTCAACGCTTCGTCTTGGCTTTGGGGATGAGGCGCTTCACCCACTCCGGAAAGGCGAACGCGGCGCCGTGGATTTCCGGATTGTAATAGTCGGTTTTGAGCTTCGCTTTCGCGAAACGCCGTTGAGCGCTCCTGATGCCCGCTGACGTCCCAAGACGCCTGTCGCCTGCCCAAGAGAGCGCCATGAAGCCGCCGACATAGGTGGGCACCACGGTGAGGTAGAGGCCCGATTGCGGGAAATAGTGCTTGAGTTCCTTCAGCGCGTCGGTGATCTCCCACGGCTGGTAGAACGGCACGCCCGTCTGGAATGTGGCGAAGCCGCCGGGCTTCAGCGCTGCACTGACGCGCTGGTAGAAATTGTCGCCGAAGAGCGCTTTGCCGGGCCCGACAGGGTCGGGACGGTCGGCGACGATGAGGTCGAAACGGCGCTTCGCTGCTGCGCGCCCGAGATACTCGAACGCGTCGGCAACCTCGATTTTAAGCCGCTTATCCTTGAATGCTTTGGCGTTGATCGCGCCGAAATGATCGCGGCAGAGCTCGACCACGCGGTCGTCGATGTCGACCAGCACGACCTCCTTCAGGCCCCTGTGCTTGAGCGCCTCGTCGGCGATCGAGAGGTCGCCGCCGCCGACGATCATGACGCGCTCCGCCTTGCCGTGCTCCAGGAGCGGCAGGTGCGTGAGCATCTCGGCGTAGGCTGATTCGTCGCGCGTGGTGATCTGGACGATGTCGTCGAGCACCATGACGCGGCCGTTGGCGACCGTGTCGAAGATTTTAATCTTCTGGTAACGGCTCATTTCCTCCGCCACGACTCCGGTGAGCTCCATGCTCTGCGCGTAGCCCTTGTGAAGCCGCTCTCTGAACATTTCCGCTTCTTCGTTCTCCACTTTCTCGCCTCGCTCAGCAGTCGTCGTCGCGCCTCTTAGGGCGTGAGCGAGACTCTGTCCACTGCCTCCTCGCGCGCGCTCGTCGCGGCGACGAGCGAGAGCAAATTTGCATTAGGGGAAAAAAAATCTTGCGCTGGGGGCCAGTGGCCCTATATTTCCCCTCGCTCCGTTGACGGAGCAAAGCGGCGTGCCGCGGAAGTTCGTCTTCCGCCCGCCGCTTTCTTCTTGGGTTGGCGCGCAGCTTTTATGGCGCGCTTTGGTGTCAACACCTTTGGAAGGGTAGGTGCCAGGATGGCTCGACTCGAACACGGTGTGACGGCGATCAAAGGAGCAAGGGCGTTGAACGTCCGCGTTCCGGCGAGGACCGTCCCGGTTCCTATTCCCGAAGGGGATGCGGATAGCAAAGATCACTTCATCACCAAAAACGGAGTGACCTTTGCGGGCAGTCACCTGATCATCGATTTTTGGGAGGCGGAAGGCCTCGAAGACAAAGATCGCATTGAGCAGGCAATGATCGATGCAGTGGAAGCGGCGGGGGCAACCCTTCTGCACATCCACCTGCATACCTTTACGCCGAGCGGGGGCGTCTCGGGCGTAGCTGTATTGGCGGAAAGCCACATCAGCGTTCATACATGGCCCGAACGCGGTTATGCCGCTTTTGATATCTTCATGTGCGGCAATACCGACACTCGTAAGGCGTTCTCGGTGTTGAAGCAGGCGTTTGCACCAAAGCGCGTTGTGCTCGGCGAGCACAAGCGCGGCGTTCTCTAAGTCCTGCAATGTTAATTTCCGGGCTTCGGCCCGGAGGCCTAACTGGAGCGGGAACGATCGAAAGATCGTTCCCGCTTTTTTATTCCGGGTGGCGCTATCGACCCGCGCGGATCTCGGTCCACGCGTTGACGATCTGATCCTTGTTCTTCAGCCGCCGCTGGAAGATCCCGCCCTTGAGGAACGTGTCCACATCGCGGTCGATACCGAGCTGCGTGAACAGTTCGTCGGGCTCGTTGGGGAGCCCTTCGACGTTTGCAGGCCCGTCGCCGATCTCGGCAAATGTGTAGTGCGCCGCGTCGTCCGAGATCGAGCTGTCGATGAGAGCGAGCGCCTTGTCGTAGTTCTTGGCGTCCTTGTTGACGACGAGCCCGCAGACATAGGTGAAAATCCCGCCCGGCGGGTTCATGTAGGCGACCTGCACGCCCTCGCGTTTGAGCGTCGCATAGACCGTGCGCCACGTCATCGCGGCGACGAGCTCGCCCGATGCGAGCCCTTGCGCGAGCGAGGTGTTGTCGCTCGAGACGAAGCGCGCCTGCGCGATCAGCTCCTTGAGCTTGGCCTGGACCTTCTGCCAATCCGCATCGCTCATGGCGTAGGGGTCGACGCCGATCATGTGCGCGATGAAGGGAACCGTGTCATCCACGCCCTCCAGCACCGCGATCCGGCCTTTGTATTTGGGATCGAAGAGAATCTCCCAGGACTCGCGGCTGGCATATTCGGGCGCGAGGTCGGTCCGGAACGTCACTGACGTGTTGCCCCAATAATGCGGCACGAACCAGACCTTGCCGTCGCCAGCATCGGTGTCGGGCAGCGCGCGCAGCGCGGGCGCGATCTTCGACCAGTTCTTCAGCTTTGAGATATCGATCGGCTGGAGGAGGCCCGCCTCCTGCCAGCGGGGAAACTCGTACGCGCACGGCCCCATGACGTCGGGCCTGTAGCCCGCGCGCATCTTGGCGAAGGCCTCGTCTTCGTCGGCATAGATCGCCGTCTGCGGCTGATCGTCGAACGTCTCCTGGTACTCCTTGAGGAACGGCTCCGCCACATAGTCTTCCCACTGGAACAGCACCGGGGTGTCGTCCGTCACTGTCTGTCCGGAAGGTCCGCAGGCCGCCAGCGCGCCAAGCGCCAGCGCACCCGCCACGATCACGAGCTTTCCTTTTCGCATTGACTTTGCTGGCCCCTCCGCCAATTCCGCGCCATTCAGCAATGAAAGACGCCGGCCGTTCAAGGGGTGGAAGCTTGCAATTGTCGGGGGTGCCTTCTAGTTTCCCAACCTGCTCAAAGGCATGCAGCTGTAGCTCAGTTGGCTAGAGCGTCGGATTGTGGATCCGAAGGTCGGTGGTTCGAGCCCACCCAGCTGTACCACTCAAAACATCAAGAAATCCGCGGATTTTTCGTTCTTCTTTGTTCTCGTTGAGCGCGTCATGTCGCGTTCATGTTGCTTCCGCCAAATCCCGAGCGTTTCCTGCGTTTTCCGTTGACGCCCCGCAACTCGACGCGACATGGTCGCGACATGATGCACGAATCGCTCGTGATCGAGTTGGGCAGCTTTCTAGCCCCACCGCGGTACATGGTTTCGATGGTCGAGGCCGTGATGGTATGGCCGGATGAGGATGCAGTGCGGGCGCGCGTGCTCGACTTCGCTCTCCACGAAACCGCTCGCGCAATGCCGTCACACGTGTTCACCGCCGCTGGTTGGGAGGACCTTGCCCGACATCCTGGACCGCCGCCGTTCGAGTGGTTGCCGGAAAGGCTGAAGCGCCTGCAGCTCGGTCGCATCAGCGGAACAATCCTCTATCGCGCGGTGTGCAGCGCCGATCGTGAGGGCGTTGTCGATCTCGGGCAGATCAAGCGCGATCTTGCCGGCGAATACAAACCCGAAGATCACATATCGGTTGCGAGGATAGAGAGCGCTTGGCGAGACTTTCGACCGGTCGCGAGTCTGTGGGCGTCATGGGTCGCAGAGGTTCTCGAAATGAAATCGCAGTCCTTTCCGAGCGATGCCGCCGGAGAGGCGGCCATTGAGCAGTGGTTTAAGCGGCAGCCCTTCCCATGCTCAGCTGCATCGCTTCCTCGTTTCCTTTCGCGTGCTGAATGGTTCAGGCGACGCGGCGAGTCAATTCGCACCCACGCAAAGGGTCTCGAGATACTTCGCCGCGGAGAGTCGGCGGTGATCCGTGCCGAGATCGTGGCATCGGAATGGGCCGTTCAATCCTGAACGAAAATAATTCGAATTAAAATCGTCAGCCATCCACCTCGCCTGTAGCGCTTACGACGGTAGTGCACAGCAAAAGGTGGTAACACGTGGCAGACGAGGGAACCGGGCAAAAGCCCGACTTGGTTTGGGGCGCCAAGAACATCGGCGCGGAAATCAACAAGACTGAGAAAGCGGCTTTTCACCTGCTCGAAAAGAAAATGCTGCCCGCGCGAAAAGTAGGTCGGCAGTGGGTTGCGAGCAGATCAGCGCTCAGACGCCATCTTGTTGGCGAGGGGGAGGCAGCGTGATTCCATGCTGGCCCACAACAGAGTTGCGCCCCACACGTCGGCGGACGTGCAGGGCGCGGAAGGCGATCTTGCTTGGCGGCTCGATCTTCCGAACCGATACCCGAACAGAGTCTCAACCGCAAGTCGCGAGGAAGCGGACGATTACGGCAACATAGTCTGCCGGCTCAACCCGCATTGGCGCGTCATCGTGTGTCGCGACCATTTGCAATGGATCCTGCAGCACCAGCGCGGACAGAAAGAAGGCGCGCCAACATGGCGCAGCCGTAGTTTCTGCCCGTCGAGGATCGAGATCGTCCGCTGTGTGAGAGAACACTGCGGCCTGGTCGACGCCGCGGCGCTCGACGTGTTGTATGCGCTGCCCGCTCACATTCGCGAGGCGGTGCGCCAATGAGCGGACGTCACCGCCTCGCGAATCGGCGCAAGCACGAAGTCGCGGAGTTTGAATGTGACGGCGTGCGCTTCATCGCGGGTATTGGGCGCTCCGTCGACGGTCAGATCGCGGAGCTGTTTCTGAACGCCGGCAAACCGGGGTGCGCGGCTGAAACCGCAGCGCGTGACGCAGCGATCATTTTGTCGATCGCCCTGCAGCACGGGTGCCCACTCGATACGATTCAACACGCGCTGACGAAGCTTGCCGACGGGAAGTCGCCAGCGGGGCCGATCGGTCGAGCGCTCGAGATATTCGAGGGCTGAGGATGACGAAGGCCGGTGTCGAGTTCACGCGCCGCAAACTCGAGTGGCAGGAAGCGATAGCGCGCGATCCAGACATCTCGCACGCGGCCTGTCGCATTGCCCTCGTGATCGGAACGTTTCTCAACCGAAAGACCGGCGATGCCTTCCCGTCGCAAGAGACTTTGGCCTCGATTCTCAGGACGCATGCTCGCAGCGTTCGAAGGCTGAT